>Ga0208795_1000757_pt1 | contig 15509 bp, 22 predicted proteins | sample CB_VirMetaG_6_FD_184541 | JGI IMG/M metagenome (GOLD analysis project Ga0208795, IMG submission 184541) | Freshwater to marine saline gradient viral communities from Chesapeake Bay - CB_1508_2 Viral MetaG (SPAdes) (version 4) | ecosystem: Environmental > Aquatic > Marine > Coastal | place: USA... | reverse complement strand
GGGGCAGGCAAACTTTTTACGTTTGCCAGCCTCGCCAAAAGTTCATCAATCTTCGGGTCAACAGCCACTACAGACCACCAGCACGCAAGAAATTAGAACGAGCAGTCATGGTTTCTTGGTACGGGGTGTAGCCAGCGGCTCGAGCCTTCGCTTGCACAAGCATCCCCAACGCAGAAGTAAAATCCTGCAACCACTTCTCTTTGCGACCAGACTCCAAAACATCTTTCTCAACACCCTCCGAACGCTTCACAACATCCTGAGCAGTGCGGCCGAAACGAATATCCTCAGCACGCTGATAAGACCTATCCTCGCCTTTCGGATTAACAATTTTTTCTGGCGTATACATACCAAACTTGGTTTTTGCAGCATTCAAAGCATCTTCAAATTGTTTTTTGTATACGTCAACACTCTTCTGTGCCTGCGCCATAGCCTCCTGCTCAGAACGGAGTTCAGGGAACATCGTTCTCCAAGAAGTAACACCCTTCTTGAGCCTGTCCAACCTGTCAACACGCTTCAAATACTCTTCCTTGAAACCCTCAACCTTCTTCGCAAAATTTGCCTGCTGGTCTTGCTTACCCGTCCCACCAGAAGCCCAATCAAAATAGTTAGCATCCTCATACTTGGGAAGTTCCTGAGTCAAAGGATTAAACTTTGTTCCCTTCTGCAAAAACTCCAACGCCGCAGCACGACTCTTACCACGCTGACGCAACAAATTAGACTCAGCACCACGAGCCACAGACTCCTTCGCCAAATTCTCAAACAAATCAGGAGCCAACTGCTCAGGCGCAAAATCCATCTCAGGCGACGGAACACCACCAGCAACAAACGGGTCCTTACCGGCAGCCGAACGACCAGCCTTCGTCTTGGCAACCTGGTAGTTCGTATACTCCTTAAACGCTGTGTTCGCAAACGCAATCAAATCAGAAGTTTCACCCTCCTGATTAATCAACCCCGGCGCCAACTCAGCCTGACCAGCCGTGTACTCCTCAATCTGACGCTTCAAATCCCAAGGCGCAGCCCCACGATAAATCTCGCCAGCAATAATCTTACGAATATCCGTATCAGGAAGCGTCAACGCCTTACGGAAGTTAGGCGCATGGTCCATCCACAACAACTCGTCATCTTCACCAGTGTCCTGCCCACCGTAGAACGTGCCAGTCAAATACCCCAACTCAGGTGACAGCAACGTGTTGATGTCACCGCTGGACACATTGCCCTTAGCCGACATGGCTCGGGCAAGTGCCAAAAGGGCATCTTGACTCATTGACATCTCTACCTATAGACCCTTCCGCTACTTAATTTTCGAAGCAATCTTCGGGAAAGCCTTCTCAATCTTCTTAATACCAGCCCTCGGATTCTTCTCAACAAACGCCTCAATCTTGGCTTTAAGAGTCGGATTTGCGGTCTCCATACGAGCCTTCAGCGCATCAATCGGCTTCTGAGGTGTTGCTGGAGGCTGACCAGAACCTTTGTTGTCTGGCGGTGGTGGGACAGTCGGGTCTGCTCCAGCCGAAGCCAAAGCGTCCTCAATTTCCGTACGACGTTCTTCGGCAGCAGCCTCCTGAGCCAAACGAGCCTCAGCCAAACGAGCCTGAATATCAGCCAACGCCTGAGCCTGAGCCTGAGCAGCCTGAGACTCATAACCCATCCTCTGTTGACCCAACGTAGTCTGAGCCAAATTCTGAGCCATCATCATCTCCGCCAAACGAGACGCATCAGACTGCTGAGCAACACCACCAAGCGCACTCAACAAATTCTGAAAACCGGCAGCACCCTGCTCGGCTGCAGCCTGCTCAGCAGCAACCTGTGCACGCACAGGGTCAGCCGACACACCGTAGGCAGACAAAATCTGTTCCATCGCATCAGGCGCAGTACCAGCAGAAACCTGAACACCCGTATACGGGTTGTTCGGATTCTGCGTCAAATAATCCTTCAAAGCAGAATAACCCTGACCAGTCAAATCCTTAGCGGTAGTGAAACCGCCAAGAATGTTATCCAACGCATCCGTATACGCCTTCTTTACGGCAGCCTCAGAAACACCAGCCTGTTGATTAATCAAATCAAGCATCCTGTTAGCACCAGTACGATAACCGCCACCAGCCAACATGCTCTTGTACGCTTCAATCTGGCGTTGCTCTTTCGCCAACTCATCTTCATACTTGCGTTTCGCCAACGCATCAGAAGCAGAAATACCGCTACCGCCAACACCGTAACTCGGTGTCGGAGTAAAGTTTACGGGGCCGATTGCGGCAAGCGCAGCCTGAAAGGGGTCTTGACTGTAATCAAACCCAGAACCACCACCACTGGTCGTAGGAACCATGCCAGCCATAGCAGCAGAAGTCGGATTACTGTCAGGAACAGGAATGTTTGTTCGTGCAACAATCTTCCGTTCTTCCCTGTCCGCCGGTCCGTACCTACTAACTCCACGTGCCATTACATTGCTCCTGCTCTAAAGGCGAACAACTGACGAGCAGCGTCCGCAATTTCTCTTGCTTTCTCCGCCTCCAAATCACCCAACGCCGACCTGTACTGCTGCAACAGGCGAGCATCCTCCAAATCAAACCCCCTCATCTGCTCCTGCTGAGCCAAATCAAACTCAGACAACCCCCGGGCACGCTCACGAGCAAACTCCTGCATCGCACGACTAAAAATCCCGCCACGAACATTCGGACCATACACATTCCTGCCTGTGTACGCACGAACCAACTGCGGTTGAGCAGTCTCATACTGCCTCAACGCCTGCTGACGTGCACGAGCACCACGTTGCTGAGACAACGTGCGTGCGTACTGATTGGCCGCCGCAGTCGCACCATAATTCTCCGTGTACCCACGGCGACGAGATTCAAACAAACTAGGGTCGTACGCCATACTGCCTCTTTGCATCAATCGCCGCAACCTGCGAACGAAGCGACTCAATCTCCTTGCTCATTTCCGACAACTCACGAGACAACGAAAAAAACACCTGTTGCAGACGCCCAGCGTCAGCACCAGTCAACGTGTTCACAATCGGGGAAGACCAAGGAGTTTTCATCCAAACACCTGCACACCCAAAACAATTTGCGAACTATCCCCACCAGTAGTTCCAACACCAGCAGCCAACTTGGCAGAAGTAATAGAACCATCATTAATTTTCTCTGTCGTAACAGCATTCGTAGCCAACTTTGCGGTCACAATAGCACCATCAGTTATGTTCGTACCAGCAGCAACACCATCAACAAAGTTCTTCACCGCAGTGAAGTTGCTGTTCATCTCGGAAGCCTCAATGATTGTTCCGTTACTGAACGAATAAGGAATAGAAACAGGCATTATCCGGTCACCTTTCGATTATTAAACTTGTATGTAATAGAATCAACACCCCACGAACCGTTCTCCGGGCCAGTCAACAACAACTGCACACTCCGAGCCAACCCAAGATTCCGACCGTTCAACACCTCAACACCCTGAGCAACCTCACCCCACAAACCAGTCCCCCACAAATCCGTACCCCAATACCCGCCAGTACCCGAACCACCCAACGTCACATCAAACTGTTTACGTTCCGAACCAGACGACTCCTCATAATTGTGATACACACGAACGTTCACGTTCCGTTGTGTATCCACCTGCTTAAACACGATGTCAGGGCGACGAAACATCTTCTTCATCGCATAACCGCCACCATCAACCCAACCAGTCCGATAATACGAATCAAACGCATCCTCAGAACCATCAACGTTGTCGTACTGTTCCTCATACAAATCAACCTTCATCACATAAGGTTGAGTTGGGTGACACAACACCCGATAGTTCACATTGTTTGAATCCGTCCAGTCACAACCACCCACCAACCCGTACCCGTCATACGTCGCAAACTGTGTGTACGCACCATTGTTGCCGATGCTTCTATCAAAAATGTAGTTACGTGTCGGCTTCGTCGCCGTACCGTTCGGGTCGTACGGCAACGCCAACCAACACCTTCTGCCCACAAACGAAACCGAATACGGTTCCGTAGAAGCCGCAGACAAATTACCTTCATCCACAAGGGGGCGCAACGGCTCAAAAATGTCGACAATTTTCGTGCCATCGTAGTAAAACAATCCTTCAGGATTGGAATAAAAGAACACACCATCTTCGCCTTGTGCCATGCTGTGATGATTCAAGCAACCAAGTTTCGTAGACAACTCCACAACCTGAAAATTGTCGGTGTTATTACCAATCAACAAATAGATTGCGTTCGGCTTAAAAATAACCAACTGACCGGCAACAATCGCCAACGCATTAATACCGACACCACCACCATTGAAATCAAGATAATCATCCTCAGCCCAATCCTCAGGCAAACCCTCATGCGACCAACGCAAACGATTTGGATACGCAACACCATCCTCAAACGTGTTCGCAGCAAACAACTTGGAAGTATGCACAATCAGATGCTCAGCACGAGGCATGTAACCGCCAACAGGATTGTTGTACGGCTGCCACACCGGTCCGCTCGCAGACATCTGCGAAGCGTATGTATTCGTCGTCTGCCACTTGTAACCAACCTGAGAAGCGTTCGCACCAGCACCCATGTACAACACGTCACCCCACGCAGCCAAACACATACCATCATCAGACTGCGACACAACAGGATTACCAGCCGAATACTCCAACCGAGTAAAGTTCCCACCAGACGACCAAAACACGTGGTCGTCATCACAAAACATCAAACGTTCAGACGCACCATAAAACGGAAACAACGTTTGCGGATTCCACGTACCAGTCACAGGAATCGCCGTCGTATTCAACCTATGCATCCCACGAGAAAACACCCCACCACGAGGGTCAATCTCCACATTCAACATGTCAGGCGACTCGTTACGACGCAACTGAAACTGGTCAGCCCGAAGATTCAACCCACCCGTAAAATCATCGTAACGTTCAGTAAGAATCCTGCTCATGACCCAAGAGTCGCCCCCAACGTCTGCAACCAGCGACGCATAGTTGGATACTTCTTACCACCCGACAACAACAACGGACGATGCGAACGAGCCTTCATCAAATCACGACGAGCCATAGCAACACCCTCCTCAAAAGAGCGTTGATACATCATCGCCATCTCATTATCCTCTTGACGTTGATACACCCGAGCCAACGCATAATACGCCAACAACACATGAAACCAGTTATCCAAATCAATCTCAGTAGCAGTATTAGACAACCACGTGTACAACGGGTTGCGATACGCACGAACCGTCAACGGATACACCGCATCAGGCTTCGGATACAAATGAATCTGGTTATCCCACACCGCCCAAAAATACGGGCGACTCGCCACATCCGTATTCCCCAACCAAATCTCCTCAGCATCATCGTACGCAATCTCAGTAAACCTGTTACCAGACGCCGTCGTATCCACAATCGAGATAATCTCCCGAATGTCACCAATCGCAGAAATCGTGTACGGACGCTGACCAACAACCGTATTTACTGTGTACGTTTCCTGATAGAACGGCCAACGCCGTTCCAAAGAAACGATACGTTGAAACGCTTCCTTGACGAACGTGTCCAGCAGACTGTTTGGCAGGTCTACCGTGTCCAAATCGGAGATGTCTCGCACCATCGTGCGAACGTCAGCAAGATTCATTCAACATCACCGCCCTTGGCAGCCTTCCGCAGATGACCAATGCAGTACTGGGTGCCCTTCGCCTTGGGTCCTGCGCATGTGTCGTTTTCCGCCACACAGCGGTTACGACCCGTGTATTCACCCCCACCCGCCTGTAGACGTGCACCTTCCACCCCTTGATGGGCTGGACGGTAACCCTGAACGGGTTGACCGTACAGTGCGTGAGCGGGTTTAGAACCTTTCATCATCCTTAGCCCCTTTTATTACTTACTTCGCTTCAGGAAGCCTCCGCCACCAGAGCCACCCTGTCCCATCCCACGTCCCGGGGCAGCACCACCACCAGTAAGACGTCCGTAACGAGATGAACCCATTCCCTGTCCCTTTCTGGCATCTTTAATGGTTACCCGAATATCGTCCTTCTTCAATCCACTTCCCCATCCAGAACCCTTTGCGCCCTTGATTGCCGTTTTTGATTGAATTTTTCCGGCACGTGCCAAATCAATTGCGGCTTTACGGTTGCTGCGAAGAAGGTCCTCTTTGGACATTCCCTTCTGAATTGGACCAACAGCCTTGAGATTTCGTGCTTGATTCGCACGATAAAGATTTCCGCCCTTTGGCGGTTTCTTCATGGCAGATTTGGCAGCCACAATTGCTGCGCCAGCAGCAACACCAGTAGCAGAAGCAAGTGCTTCTTTCTTATTCGTCGGATACCCGAAAGGTCTGCGAGGACTATTCTTAATCTTTTCTCGCTTAATCTTTTCTTCGGTACGGTCAGCACGACTTGTTGAAACACTACGCTTCTTTGCCATCATCTTCTCCTTTTTGTAGTTCCACCCCGACGGAAGGGAGGTGGGCGCCGAGGTGGAACCAACAAATTATCGGTTCTTGCCTCGCACGTAGTTCTTGTTCTGCGAACGACCCTTCAACTGACGCTGCGCTTCACGGTCTACCGGTTTACGCATGCGCTCCTGACGGGCACGCTCAGCACGGTCAACCTTCGGTCCACCCTGACTACGACGGTCAACGGAAATTCCGCTGGTACGTGCAGTTGGCTTCCTCGTTGACTGTGACTTCGCATACGCTGCACGAGCCTCACCACGCAGACGCTTCTCACGCTTACTACGCATGGAAGCATCCCGAGTCGGTGCGACACCCTTGCTCTTCAGATACGAACGGACATATTTCTTTCTTGTTGGCATTGCTTTCCCCTTGGAGTTACTTACTCCGTTGTCGAGTATTGCGTAGTATTGCGGCATTTCCTTCTCCTTATTAACTTCGGGTGGCAGGGGCTTTCACCCCCGCCACCCAAAATTTAAACTCAGGCAGTCTTCGCCGTGAGTTTGCCCTGCTTAGCAGCGTTACGGCAAGTAAGGTTGCCGTAGCACATGATGAGCGCATAACGAGCATCAAGGTTCTCTGGACGGACAAATTCCGTCTGAGCGAACCACTTGCCGGAGTGACCGACAAGGCTCAGATACTTGCTGTTGAGGAAGTACACGACACCAGCGGTGCAGTGAACATCGTACACAACCGGGGCAGCCTTGAACAGCAGGTTCTGGAAACCAGCATCTGCAGTCTTGGTGTCGGTGTAACGAAGTTGCGGCTGCAACAGAGCCTCATACTTCTCAAAGAGGGTTTGGGTCGTCAGCACCATGTCTGGGTGGTCATTGCCCACCGACACGCTGTTGTACGCCGTTGCCATCTTCGCAAGGCTGAGAGCCTCAGCGGTGTTCTCCTCGTACGAACGCCAGAACTCGTTACCAGCCGTTGCACGGTTGATGTTTCCGACAGTGCCAGACGCCTCGACGATGTTGCCGAGTCCGTTCCAGTCCTTGCCCGAGTTACCGGTTCCGTCAGCGAAGAACATCTGGTTGAAGCCTTCACGCATTGACTCTTCAGCCTGCATGATTTTGGCTTCCAGCAGGTTGATGATTTCCTGCTCGCCGTTGTTCTTGCCTTCCTCAATACCGCTGATTGCGATGGACGCAGCGTACTGCTTCCACTCGTACTCAGCAGCCGAGATGCCCTCTTGGGCGGTCAGCGAAATCGTGTCGTAACCACTGTACGACGCAACCGTGCTGTTCTGTCCGTAGATGAGCGGCTCAACAATCTTGGTACCACCGTTCAACATGCGGATGCGACCCTTATCCATGAGGAAGTAGGTCAGCGGACGTGCGGTGAACACGTTATCCGTCAGTTGTGGACGATAGTTCGCAAGCGTTGTTGAGAGCAGCGCATCAAAGTTTACGTTACCTGCCATGATGTATTACTCCTTGGTTGAAATTGTGTTAGCCCTCTAACTGCCGTTTGGCAGATTCAAAGGCATCACGAACGCTTCGAATAGGTTTAGAAGACACGTCGGCACTTTTCGCTGAAGCACCCTTGGAAACAACTGCGGCTTCCCGTTTCGCTTCAACAATCTTTTCCTCAGTCGGTTTCACTTTCGTTTCTCCTTTGGGTTTGGATTGTTCAAACAAACGGTCAAACGCAATCTGTTTGTAGGTTGCTTCAAGATTCGTGCTCCCCGTTGCCAACGCTTTCGCTACGACTTCGTTGGCGTCAAAGAGTTCTCCGTATCTCCGTGACAAAGACTCAATCTGATTCTCCAATTCACGCATCGCTTTTTCTTGTTCAAATGCCTGAATACGAGACTCAAGTTGGCGGTACTGCTTTTCCACTGGGTCCAAAAACTCTTCCTCTTCGGAAGTTGGTTGCTGGTTAACCCCATAATGTTGCGACAGCAATTCCACAGTGCTCGCTGGGTCGTTCTGCAAAGCCTCTTGCAAAGCAGCCGCAAACTGCACCTGTCTTCGTTGCTCAGCAAGTTCCTGCGTCTTGCGGGTATAGTCCGCTTGACGTTGGTAACCACTAAGCGCCTCAGATAACGGAACCTCGATTTCTTCGCCATCAACAGTTAACTTGACGGGCTTGTCAGCGTATTCGTCCCAAGCGAAATACTCTCTAGGTTCAGCCTCTAAGGCTTCACCAATCTCAGCGTTAGCATCAACTTGCCCTTCAACGGGTGTGTCAGTTACGCTTTCAACGGTGTTGTCAATATTACTCATAGAGTCCTCCTTCGGCGGTTGCTCTACCCCTAGTACCAAACGCTACATAATTGTTTCATTTGGCAACTGCGTATTCGGCAGAGGGGCACCCTGCGACAGCAATTGAGCCAAAATCTCAGGCGGAATGTTAGATGGCATCGCCATCCCACCCGTCGGAGGAGCCTCAGCAGCCCCCATACCCGGCGTAAGCCCCCCAGTAGCCATCTGGGGCGGCATACCGCCCTCAGGTGGCATCCCCTCCATCATCGGAGGCTGTTGGGCAATAAACCCTTGAGCCTGCTTGATACCAAACCCGTACTGCAACACGTAGGTGGCTAGTTTGCCCATGTCAATGATGCCAGTCCCCGCAAACGGGGCCATGGCATCCACAATCTGCAAGGCACGCTGACGGCGGAACGACTCATTCATCGGCGCCGTAGACCCACCCTCCACCTCGTAGTCAAACTCGCCCTGAATGTAGTCACGGTCAAACGTCAACCACAACGGCTGAGCCTCAGACCCCACAATACGGACCGCCTGCTCACCCGTCATAAACTGCTGTGCAAGCATCACCAACCGGCGAGCACACTCACCAATGGAACGCTCAATAATCGCCAGTTTGTCACTCGCACGAGCATTAGACGCATCCTGCACAATCGCAGCCTCAGTAGCCGTACGACGAATCTCGGGCATCGCACCCTGCTGATACTCAGACACACCAGACACACGGTTCATGTCAGACGAAATCAAATCCGACTGATTATAGAACTCTGGCGGGTTGATAACCGCAGGCATCGGACTAATCACATTCCCAAGGTTGTCATCCGTAATCACAGGCACCATCACGTTGTCCTCATCGGACTCCAACGCCTGACGACCATCAGTATCAAACGCAGTCTCCTTGTACAACCACTTGCGGGAGAACCGTTTACGGTGGTTCATCATCTGTGTGCGAGTTTGGTTCAATTCGTGTTGCAGAGGCTCAATTGCTTCCAGTTCACCCATCGGATAAAACGTCTCAGGGACGTCGTAGTTGCGAATCATCACGAACGGTTGACCGAACGCAAACGGAATCTCCTTCGGGGCGACAAGGAACTTGTCCGACCCGTCACAGAACACCGACACCGTGTTACGGTCAATGTCATACCATTCCCACACCTCAACATACGAATCCTGCGGGTCTTGTGAACGACGAGGACGGTACGCATCCTGACCCCACTTGCTGTAATGGCTCGGTGAAGCCTCGCCACGAGCAGTGGAATTGTAACGTTTATCCTTCTTCACATCCTCCAAAGGACGACGGATACGTTGCGCAATCCAACGAGCATCTTCCATGCTGGTTGCGTCCGGGTCAACGAACACATCAAACGGGGACACCCGTTCCACGAACGGGCGGTCCTCTTTGACAATCAGATTAGATTCAGCAACGTTCTCGTCACGCAGTTCAACAAGTTCGTCATACGAATCAAAGTTGTTTTCAGCAACCTTTTCTTCTTCAACATAACGGTACCCGGTTTTGACCCATCCGTGACCGAGAATCAAAGCATCCTTGACGGAACGACGGAACTCTTTCTGGCAGTCGTAGTGACGCCACCAATAGTTCACAATCGCCTCAGTCACCACCGCCTTGTCACCATCCTCAGGACGTTTAGCGTTCACAGTAATCTTCGGATGGTTCACCGCAACCGACGGAGCAACAATGTTGATGGTAGAGAACGCCATGTTGACAAGCAACTGGTCCTCTCTGATGTCGGTGCGGTGATGCTTGCCCCGATACAGGTCAATCATCCGCTGCCACAAATCGTCGTACTTCTCTTCTTTGCGCCAACGACGTGAATGTTCAAGTTTGTTGCGGTAACGCCTCAACAACTCGTAGTTAGAAATGCGTGCCATTATTGCTCTTTCCCTTTGTGCCAGCCGATATGTTCATCCAATTTCGTACCTATTTTGTCAACCTTGTGAGCCACATTCCGAAGCAACACACGCCCCTCAGCATGCTGCTCGGCGTTCTCCTTGCGTAACCTTTGAAGAATTACTACTATTGGCCCCGAAATAACTGCAACCGCAATCGGAACCAAAATAGTTTCCATGTCACACCCAACGGCTCCCCACCGGTTCGGCGTTGTAGCCGTTTATCTTGGCATCAGAAACAGTCTTTGCTTGACGTTCCCGAATCGTTGGACCATGAAAATCGTCCTTTCCATACGTGAAACCGAGGCGAATAGTGCGCACATGGCAACGGAAACAGACCTCCCCACGGCGGGGGAGTTCCTCGTCCTGAAACGAACGACCACATTGAACACATGTAAAATCTTGCATCACCCTTAGTCCCAACCACTACTTCTTACATTATGGGACCCAATCAACTCCCTTTCAGGCTTCTTTTCACGGATAATGTGCTTTTCCCACCAACCCAACGTATTCGGCTTGGCTGTGTCCGTCCCCCGATACTCAGGCAGCCACACATACTTCAACATCTGATTCGCAATCGCCAACGACATCACCCTGTCGTCATGCGGAGAACCATGCATCTTGCCGTTCTCCTCACGCACAAACGTCTTCAACTCCGCAATACTTGCCCTACACCACAACCCCAACACCCCGTCACGCAAACCAGCATTCAACTCGTCCACAGCCAACGGTTTAGACACCGACGTCGTACGCCACCCCAACGTTTCCGACACCGTCGGATTACGTTGACCCAACCTACGCTGCCGAAACAGATTCTTGTACCCCACCCTCTGCAACCCCTTCAGGGTTGTCAAACCGTGGTTGTTTGACTCCACACCAATCAACGCCTTGTTGTACCAATACCCAATCGCATACAACGTTTCTTCACCAAACAAGTCGGCATCAATATGACCATGCCAATGCGCCACCACAGCCCCCGTAGACGCATTCAACACGTGCGCCGAAGAATAGTCACCATGACCCAACCCCTCAGCAACGTCAGCCCCAACCACATACGTTTCACCAAACTCAGGGAAATCCCACACAGCGAACTCGCCACCATCCTCACGGAACTCGTATACCCCACGCCCCGGCATCTTATGCAAATACCCCCGATACGGTTCCTCAATACTCAAATCCCTCAACGCCTCCAAATCAAACACGGGACGACCAGAACGAATAAACGCCTCATCAGGGTCAGATGGATACTCCTGAGCCAACTGCCAATCAGGCAAATCACGCTTCTTAGCCTCATACCAATCATCGTCACGTTCACCAGCAGACCACGGAAAAAAGATGCCCACAAACCTGTTTGTCTGTGTCTGCGACCCAACCCACAAATCATGAAAAATGTTTCCCTCACCATTCGCCGTAGACAAACAAATAACACGACCACCAACGTCAGCAATCGGCTCAATAGACGCCCACGCCTCATCGGGATTCGGCAAAAACGCCATCTCGTCAATAACCACCCGATACACCGCCTCACCACGAGCAGGGTCATTACCCGACGGCAACGACTCCACCGAAGACTCGTTCGCAAACACCATCTTCAACTGGTTATCCACCAACACCTCAGGACCACGCACACGCATCCACGAAGGCAACATCTTGTACCCATACTTCGTTTTCTGCAACAACTTAGATGCTTCACGCTCCGTGCGTGAAAGCATCACCACAAAACGGTCAGACCAAAAAAACGTTTCCCAAAACACGAACGCAGCAGCCAACGTAGAAAACCCAATCTGACGAGCCTTCAACACAATCGTATAACGATGCTCCATCCAGTTACGTGCAGTCTCCGTTTGCGCTTCACGCAACACAAACTTGATACGTCCACGTTCCGGGTGACGAATGTGCCAGTACTCTGAACAGAAGTACTCGAATGCTTCCAGCATTTCGTCAGTGGACCCGTTCTCGGGTCCACGGCACTTACGCCACTCCTTCTCGTTGAGAAGGTCTCCCAACTCCATATGAAACCTCTTTTAGTCAGAACCTCGCCCGAATGCCGGGTCGTTCGGGTTAACCCAACGCAACACAGGCGGAATCAACGCAGCCACAAACGCCTTCGCTAGGTCCATCGGCTCATAATCCAACGTCGCAACCACAGCAATAACAGCACCGACAGCCGAACGCAGATACGACAGAAGCATCTGCCATTGTTGTTCGGTGATGCCTACTTTGACGGTTGGCTTCTTTTTCTTAGGCGTTGCCATCAGTTACCACTTTTTCCTTTCAATTTACGGTTGCAGTATGTGAATGTTCAACCCACGAAACTGTTGATTCATCCCAAACGTACCCGACGGCTTCGCTTGGTGGTGCGACAGGGGCTTCCCACCAACAAGTTTCCTCATTGAGAATCCAAGACGGATACGGTTGTGGCGGTATGAACGCATCTCGTTCAGAATCATAAGTAAAACCTGTTTCACCAAAATTCTTACGCAACGGAAAACCACCAGCATTGTGTTTCCCGCACGAAGTGTTGAAAGAGGTTTGTTTCCAATTGCCAGAAATTCCGATGGATGAAATAAATGCTTGCCCTGCTGGCTCACTTTCTGGATAGTTGCCACCAGCACAATCGGAATCCGCAACAACAATAACCCTCAAAACAACATTGTTGTCATCTATTTCACTAAAGTAAGCCATCAGCCCTCCGCAACCACAAATGCGCTACTGCTGTTGAATTGGTGAATTGTGTAGGAACCAGATGTAGTTATTGTTCCACCCGTAATATTCCAGCCTTGTGCGCTGTCTGTCAAATAGCGAACAATCACAACACCAGAGCCACCGTTTGCGCCATTTGGGCTGTACACAGAACCACCATAAATTGTGCCTCCGCCACCACCGCCAGTATTTGCGGTTCCAGGTGTCGCACCAGCATTGCCGTTTCCGCCGTTTCCAGCACCGCCACCACCAGAACCGCCAGTGCCAGAGTATCCACCAGCACCGCCACCACCGCCAGCCCTAGTTACAGATGTTCCAGTGATGCTTGATGCACGACCACCTCCACCATTTCCGGGGAAAAACTGCTCATATGACCCACCACCACCGCCGCCTGCACCACCGCCACCTCCACCAGCAGCGCATCCGCCACCAACACCGCTACCGCCATTGTTTCCCTGAACTGGAGATGAAGTTCGTGTGCCACCAGCAGCAGCACTACCTCCACCACCAGAACCGCCACTTCCTCCCACATTTGCGTTACAGTTGGAAGTAGCACCTCCACCACCAGCGGCAGCGGTTATCGTGTGAAAAGTTGTTGCGCTACCACTTCCACCAATAGTAACCGTGTAAGAACCAGCAACCTCAAATGTGAGTGGTGATTCTGCCGAACCGCCACCACCAGTCAATTCACCACTTACAGAATTTCTGTAACCACCAGCGCCACCACCACCGCCACCAGTGTAATTACCAGCAGAGTTTCCACCTTTGCCACCACCACCAATAACTAGATACTCAACAATAAATGGTCCTCTACCCACACCACGCCACAAAGAATCAATAGAACCAGAACTTGAACGCCTACTGCGGGGCGCAAGCGTTGAGCCAATCTGTGAACCAGAACGATTCTTGTTGACGTTGGGCATCAGCCCACCTTACGCCGTAATACGGTTAACGTATCCACCAATCATCACAACATTGGCAGCAGCAGCAAACGCCCGAACAATAAGCGGCGTTGCGTTGCCCTTGATGACAAGCCCAGGAACTATGAGATACAAACCATTCTCAGCCTTCACGGTGAACTCAATCAAGTCATCGGGTGCCGAAGTGCCACCGAACTCAACCGTCAACTTACGGTCAGTGGTATCACTGTTGACTGCGTACAGCCACACTTCGTCAATCGTTGTTGACGTAGCAGACCCTGTGTGAATCGTGGTGCCAGCGGTGGCGGTAGCCGCCACCTTGACGAGTTTCCCGTCGGTTGAACCGCTGAGGGGGATTTTGCTGAAAGTTGCCATATCTACTCCTAAGGGGAATTGTTCCTTTTATGAAAAAACTGCGTTTGCCAATAGATTTTGGTCAGATTCCCAAGTAATCGTTGGGGTTGGGATTACTGCCCACTTTACACCAGCGGTTTCGCTGGCATCTACCGTCAAAACATACCCATCCGTGGACCCGACTGCAAGTCGGGCTGGGGTGGCATCAGCGGTGGCAACAATCAAATCACCCTTCGCTTCTACGATGGTTTCGTCAATGGGAGTGCCCAATGCGCTGACACTGCTATTTATGGCATTGACAACGTGGGTGTTGACGGACATATATTCGCCCAACACATCAGCCGTAACCTTCTTGGTTACAGGCGTACCTGCGGGGTCGTCAACGATTGCCAGCACATCACTGTTGTCAACCGCTGTAAGTGCGGTCAGTGCCGTAATTTTCTTGTCAGACATTACCAGCCTCCAAAAGCATAAAAGAGCCGTCCTCTAATAGCAAATCGTTCCCATCTTCCAACTCAAGGTTGGAAACCACATAATCAGGGTCCGTCCAATATAGAAAAGCGGCATCAGACCAAGTGGTTGCCGCAGGTACCACAGCAGCATAATACTCAAAAGAACCCAAACGTGGCGACAGGTTCTCTGCGTGCAACAAATCGCCCAAGGTGGGTGCAACCGTAGGGTGCAACGCCTTGAGGGCGGTGAACATCGCATCGTTAATTGTGGTCATATACCTACTATTGTGCGTCTAGTTCCTTTGAGCGTTCAGCACGCAACACTTTAGCCTCTTGGGCAATCAAAGCGTCCAGTTCAGCGTCCGTCAATTCGGCAATAGATTGGGTGTGTTCTACCTTGATTTGGGTTGGAGCCAGACGGTTCGTTGCCTGAAGATATAGTTGGGCTGCCTTGTTGTCTCCGCTCAGCCCCGCCTCATACAACGAGTCCAGCAGACGTTGGGTTCGCTCGGGCGAACCTTGCAGTTCGGCGACACGCTTT
>Ga0208795_1000754_pt1 | contig 15559 bp, 12 predicted proteins | sample CB_VirMetaG_6_FD_184541 | JGI IMG/M metagenome (GOLD analysis project Ga0208795, IMG submission 184541) | Freshwater to marine saline gradient viral communities from Chesapeake Bay - CB_1508_2 Viral MetaG (SPAdes) (version 4) | ecosystem: Environmental > Aquatic > Marine > Coastal | place: USA... | reverse complement strand
GAAGGAGTAGTGTGGTATTTATCGTAATATTTTAGGATTTCTTTTATAATCCAAATATGTGCTTGATTTTCAAAGTATTCTTCAGAAATAATATCATGAATATTAACTAAAAACTCTTTATGAGTTAATAATGAAGATATTACCTTTATTTGAAAATCGTAACCATATTGATTTAACGATTGTAATGTCATCTATTTATAACCTTTAAAATGTAAAAAATTATCTTTTAACCAAAACTCTAAATTTCTAATCATTCCTCCTAATTTATCTTCTTCATATAAGTTGATAAAATAAGAAGGTTGTAATTCAGGAAAATCATCTTTTATTAAACCATAGACATAATCTTTTTCTCTTTCATCCATCATAGGGTTAGACAAATCCATTATTTTGTAATTGTTCTCTAACCGGTTTTGTTCCTGAACTATTCTTGAATATACAACATGCTCCTTAAATTTCCTAGCTGATATATCAAAAATATCTTTTAAAGTTAATTCTTGATCTAGCAACTCAGGAAACTTTTTAAATATGCCTTTTGGGCCTAATCCTTTAACTCCTGGGATCTTATCTGAATTATCTCCTATTAATGTTTTATATAAAATAAAATTCTTACTTAAAACTTGAAATTTATCTTTTACTGTTTTAGGAGTATAATACTCTTTTTCCATTGGGCGATATAAAATAATTTTATCAGTAACTAACTGAATAAAATCTTTATCACTAGAGACTATAAAAACATTTGAATTATAGTCTTCAACCAATTTGTTAGATAACACAGCTATAATATCGTCAGCTTCTACCTTATCGATCGCTATAGTTTTAACAGGTAATAGCTTTAAATACTGGATTAGACGTACTATTTGGTCAACTTTTGAGTCATGTTCTTCATCTAAATTATCAAATATTTCCCAATTAGTTACCCTTTGGATATCACGACCAGATTTGTATTCGGGGAGCAGGTTCTTGCGGTTAGTTGATGAACCCGCCCCATCGAATACAACATAAACAGAAGTAGGCTGGATTTGCCTAATTAGTGCTCCCAAAGAACGTAGGAAACCCCCTAATCCCCCGACATGGATCCCGTCAGGGTTTATCATATTAAGCATTGCAAAGTTTCTAAAAAATAGATTTAAACCATCTATTAATAAAACTCTATCATGTTTTTTTGGATGAGGGGTATCCCCTTGCTCTTGAATATCATCCAAGAGCTTAAATAGTTCTTTGTGCTTCATTGTTTATTCTGGTTCTTTCTCGAAATGAGATATATCTTGAACTTCTTCGTTTTCTTCAACGATATCAAAGTCCATACCACCTAATACTTTTGACCATTCTTGAGCGTATTGATTTTTATAATCTTTAAGCGCTTTGTCTGTGTCTTCAATAAAACCATGAGGTGTCATTACAATTTTTCCTCTTGTAGTAACTCCATTAATGTGATTTTTATCAATTTGTAGGTTAGTACGTTTAGCAAATTCTACCTGCTTACCATCTTTAATTGCTTTAATTTTAGATGTTCCAGCGGTCATAATATTACCAAATGTAATAACAAAAGTTGAATCAAACCACATAGCGTATCCTCCTTTATTCATCAACTTAGGTTGACCCATTGGTACTTCTGGTTTTAGAGTCCAAACTTTATTTACACATACTAAAGTATTAGTATAGGGTGAAGATTCTTTTCGAGATAATGTAATTTTTTGATTTACGTTATTTCCAAATTGAGTTGACATTGCACCTGCATTCCACTCATTATTATTTTTATTAGATTTAAGGGACATCTCACAAGGTACTGAACCGATTGAGTCCCATAAGAACAATAGATCATAAGGTAGATTACCTTTCTTTTGCTCATCTAATAAATCTAAAATAAATGCAGCTACATCTTCAATAGAATTAATAGTTTCTCTATCAACATAAATAAAATTACCTTCATAATCGATAATTTCACCATTATCATCTCGAGTAATGTTAATATCAAGGCCCATTTGGATAGCATGTTCCCAATTCCACTTCATCTCAGTGATAATGAAGACAGGCAGTATCCCATTATTTTGGGCGGATACTGCCGCTTCAATCATTGCCGTTGTCTTACCTGTATCAGAGTGGCCTCTAAGTAAAACAATATGCCCCATAGGAATTCCTGGAACGGAAGTAACTTCCCTAAAGGCAGGCGAAAGGGGGATCCATTCTTGATCTTTAAACTTAATATTTTTATCTAAACCTTTTTTAGATTTAAATTTATTAAGATCAAAATTAGCCTTAATCTCAGCAGACACTGCTGCAGACAATGATTTACTTTTTCTTGCCATAACTAAAATGGTAAATCATCTACTTTTTCCTCAGTCTCATCAAACAAATTATCAAATTGATCTTGTTTTGTTTGTTTAACTTTAGAAGTATCTAAGCTAAAATGGTTTGTAGGTTGAGTTGTATCTTCGAAGTCATCATTATCTTCATCAATGATATCACCCTCATTAGCATCTTCAGGAGATAACCATTTTTCAAGGGCAGATTTCATTTCATCAAATGTAAATCTTTTGAATTCATCAGTAGGGTTTGGTTGTTCTTTAGTCCAAGTTTCTACTAATGAAGAATCTTCACTTAAAAGTGAATCTTTTAATCTTACTCTTACAGATGATTTATTATAAGGAGTACCAGTAGATTCAGGTCCTACAGTTTCTACTGTAATATCTCTACCATTAACAATATCAGTGTAGTCTCCAATTTCATCATCTACAGCTAATGAAAGTAATTCTTCATATACTTGTTTCCCAAACTGCCATAGTCTAACTCCTTTATCTTCTTCACCTCTAACAATTACAGGAGCAAATACTCTAACTTTTGGATCTAACTTTTTAGCTAGAACATAGTTTTCTTTAGTATACTCTTCTCTAAGTTTAGAAGCAAATAAAGCAATAGGATCTTTTTCACCAAAATTAAGAGGTGAAATCATAACTTTATTTGTAATCCCATAATAAAACTTAAGTTCAGTAAATGGGTTTTTTGGGTTATAAGCACTAGGTACAATTCTAATTTGCTGTTTACCCACTGTAGGTCTCCAAAAGATTAAACTATAATCTTTCTTAGGTCCGGTCTGTTGTTTTTGTTGTAGACCATCCAACTTCTGTTTGATTGCATTTAAATCCATAGAATAACTATTTTTTATGTAACATTAATATAATAACCTTTTATCTAATATCCAAACTATACTTCAACTATTTTATAAATCTTTGTATTTAATTGGTTTAGTTCATTATGCTGGGTAAGTAAGATACAGTTATTGTAGTGTTGCCAATTTACTTGGTATTTAGTATCTACTACACCCCCATTTAATTTTTTAATTAACTCATTAAGGGCGTTAATTGTATATAAAGTATTGGATTCTTTTTTTCTATGTACAAGAATTGTATTTTCAGGGATAGAATGAACGTTGCCTTGATCAACATTGTAAGTAACAACATATTCATCTTTTCCAATAATTTCTAAAACAAATAATTTATTGTAAATTATAGTATACTTATCTTGTATTTCAGCAAGAAGGGCATCCAAGCCCCTTAAATCCGTAAATGTACAGAATAACTTATTATTCAAATCTCCTAGGTTTTGTATTGATGTTAAAACATCATAATTCGTATCATACATATTTGGAGCTCTATCTAAAGTCGTAATCATAACCTTGTTTTATTTTTATATTAAATTCGTATTTTTTGAAAATATTTTTAATATCTTCTAATATTTTTTCTTCTTTTTCATCTACATCAAACAAAAATGAATCATAAGTATATAATATCAATTTTGTCTTATATCCCCTCAATATACAAAGGATATCCCACAATATCAACACATTTTGTGAAGTTTCTAAATTTTGAAGTATATAATTAAACAGTTTTTGCGGGTTCATATTCTCCAATCCCTCCTTTGTATATACAAAGTTTGAAATCGGACATTTTATAAAACCATCCCTATTGAATTTTTCCCAAGTTTTTTCTATATATTGTTTTACCTTACTAAAAAATTCCAGGTGCTCATATTGTTTAAAAACTCCTCCGTATAACTGTTTAAATGTTAATTCTTTTGACTTATCATAATCTACATTGTAGAGTTTCGCCATGTGTTCGTGAATATCAACAGTGGGGAAACTATAATTAACGAGACGACAAGACAAGCTAGGATGATAAGCGCTAATATCAATTTCATACAAAAAATCATTGCTTGGTATAAAACTTTTCCTACATCCATTTTCTTTATTAAGTGCCGCATAATTTACTCCATTAAATTTATTTGATGGTCTTGTTGTTGTTGTTTTTAAGTTGAACTGAGGGTAAACGTGTTCACCATTAAGGGTATGGAAGTATCCTTCGAAGGTAGGAACGTGTACTCGTAATCCACTTCGCTCGATGGAGTTGAATACCACTGAACATTTGTTGTTAAAAAATTCATCATATTCTGTTTTATTTTTATTTATATTATCTTTTAAATCATTGTAAATTCCCTCACAATATTCATAATGTTTTACTACCGGAATAATACAATTTACACATTCTATATCTTTATGTTTACTATAATATATGTTATGTGCTGTTGTTTTAGTAGGTATATACGTAGTAGGTGGTGTGTTTATGTCAAATAGAGCTTTTAGCGGAAAATAATGTAATAATAACTTTTTATCTCTACAATATAATTTATTAAACTTTTTTAATAATCGGTTAATCTCGGTTATATTAATGCTTAAAGTTTCACTATGATTAAGGCATAACATAAACCCTTTACTCGCTTGTATAGGTCGAATATACACCAAAGATACGCGATTGATAGTAGGGTGGATAGTATCATTATAAGGAATTACTTCAATGAATGCTTCTTTATAACTACTATTTAATAAAAACCCTAATTGTTCATTGTCCTCTACCAGCCAATACATAAAACCATTTTTCAATAATATAAATAACTACTTAGTAACCTCCACGAGGTATATTTCTTCTTCTTGAAGTACCTATTTCTTCAGTAGCCCCAACTTTTCTACTTTTTAATGCTTCCCCTTCTTTAATTAATATTAAAACTTTGTGGGCTTGGGGTTGGTGAAATCTTCCTTCCATTAAAACCCCACTATTAGGATGAAGGTGGAAATAACCAACATATTCTTCATTAGTATCAAGAACCTTTAATTCCCCTCCTTCAGTATAATTAATATCTTCTTTATTTCCTTTATAGTACTTAGCAAACCTATATTTAAAATATTCTTCAAATTTTACCCATTCATTTATTTTAGCAACATATTTTACTGTGTTATAATTTTGTTTATAAACATCAAGTAATTTTCCTTTTAATTTCCAAGTTAATTGTAAGGGGGAATATAAATTGTATTGTACTGAACTGTCTTGGTTTTCGAATAACTCAAATTCATTTTGAGTAGTTTCATTATATTGGAAATTTGTACTTTTCTTTAAAAAATATCTTTGAAATGTTTGATTTTCATAATCAGAAGATGTTGGTTGAGGGATGCTATTAATTATAGGTCTTTGTGCAGTTATAGGAACACCTGAAGCATTAATGTATGCTTGAGGGGCTAAGCTATAAGATAAATCACTATCAGCCGGTTCTCCTTTTACTTCTACTTCATTATATATATTATCTACTTTAATTAAAGGACGTACATTCTCATCTTGGGGATTTTGTCCAGTGAAATATTCTCCCTTTGAAGTTTTAAAATAAGCACCAATATAAGGAGATTTATCTGTAAAAAGAATAAATTCTCCTCCTGCGGTATATAAATTAGATTCTATTTGGGATAAAGGTATGTACATTTTATTTTAATTTATAAAATTCTTCATATAGTGTACTTAGTGGGGAGTATATTTCAACAAATTGTAACTTTCCTGTAAAATTGCCGTTTTCATCAGGATATTGGTCAAAATTATCAACAGTTATAGTCCCTGCTTTAAAATAAAGAAATTTACCATTGTCCTCAATGTAAGGTTGACTACTACTTTTGTAAGTAACAGCATATCCTAATTGTCCCTTATATTTAATTACTACAAAGTTTCTAACACCAGAAAATTCCTCTCTAGCTGCTGGGTCAAAACTTTTTTCTTTTATTTCAAATACCGTACCTTCTTTAGCAAAAGCTACCCCAAATTGACTACTTGGATTTTCTAATGCCTTTAAGTTTACTGCAGAGGGGTTTATATAATTAGAACTAGCAGGGCCCCAATATTCAAAATGCCATGCTTCATCTCTTTTTTTATTGTCTGCTAATCTCCAGGGGTTGTACCAACCATATCTTGCTGCTATAGTAGCTACTATTTTCCAGTTTTCTTTTAATCTATCATTTAAATTGGCCTCAGCACTTACACCTCCAGTATAACGTAATCCAGATATTCTTAAATCAATAGCACCCCCCCAACCATGTGGAGAATCACCTGCTGGAGCAGCAGCTTCTCCAGCTGATTTTTGTAATGCTTCTTGGTAGGCTAGGTTTCTATATGCGGTTGTGATGCCGATATCAATTCCTGCGGCTTTAGCATCTGTTCTCCATTTTTTATAGGCTTCCCAAGCATATATATTTAATCTCCAGTAATCTTCTCCATGGTATTTTTTTAAGTTGTCACCACCTTTTTCATCTGTTAAAACTAATAATTGTAGGGCAGTTTCTTGCATTCTACCATTTACCCCTCCTTTAGCTATACTATCTTGAGTTATAGGGGCAAATCTATAAGAATCTTTTCCGTATTTATTAGGATTTATTATGGGTTCAGGATCTCCTACAATACCACTAGTAAGAGCATTACCATCCGCCCCAAGAGTATATGATAATGCTGAATCTGATAAATCATATTCTACTGTAGTAAATAAATCAGCTGTTAATACAGTATTTTGTGTATTTGCTGTTGAAATTGTATGTAATTCAGTTGTCCAATCGTTTTGGTCAATTTTGTGGTTTACTTGGGTAATAACAAATTTTAAAGCTTTTGGATAAGCTCTAGGTAAAAATTCTTGTCTTATAGCTAATTGATTATAAATTTTAATACCCGAAAGACCATCACATTTTAAGTTTAAATCTACAGGAATAAAACCTATTGTGTTTGAAGGTTCACCTGTTTTTCTATATATTTCATTACTAATACCATTAACAAATCCTTTAAAACTATTTTTACCCATTGATATAAAATCAGGATCAAATTTAAAGTAATAAGGATAAATAATAGGAATTCCTCTAACTCTTCCCCCAAAAGCATTAGCTAAATAAACCATGTAACTTACATTTTTTGGGTTTTGATCTTCTTGCTTATTTTTTAATTGTCGATACATAGCCCAAGCCCTAACTGCATTTGAATATTCACTCCAGGTAACATTAATATAATCACGTCCAGTTACAGAACAATCATAAATTTCTTTATGGCCTTTTTTAGTTATGCCAAAATTAGTTTCTACAAATGCTCTTCTTGGAAAGGGGCCCCAATGTGTATCTTCTTCTGATTCATCCCATTTTTTGGATATTTTTTGGATTTGTTCTATAGTTAATGGGTCATATTCATTTGAACTAGTGGAGGGAGATACAAGAGGAGGAGTTTCAGGGTCATCATATATTGTAGTATATCTATCTGTTAAACCCTTCATCCATTTAGAAAAAGCAGTAGCATCATAGTTTTTAGTTTTTGTCCCTTCTGCTGTAGTACCAATAGCTATCATTGAAGCTAGTTCAGGGGTTATTTTTGTATCAAAACCAAAATCTCTTACGAAATTAGAAGTTTGTGCCTTATTTTTAGTAGCAGGATTATAACCAAATAATTCAAATGGAACAGTAACTTTACCGAACCTATCTTTATATTTAGTTGAGGTTTCAATTGATGGAATAGGGTTTTGATCTATAAATGTAATTATTCTATCATCATTAAGAACACATTCTATATTATTTATACCACCTAATGCTCCATTTATACCATTACATATATTTTGCAAAAATTTAAATAGATAAATTTGTCCTTTTTCATCTGTTGTTTCTGAAAGTAATGTGGTAACAAAATCATAATTTAAATAAATATTCATTATATTACCATATATAGCTTTATTATCTTGAGTCCCAAAATCATTTACACGACTTAGAAAAGGCCAAAAGTTAATTACCCCAGTATCTAATCCACCTGCGGTTTTTCCATTATCAAATTGATTTTGAGTATTAAATGAACTTCTATCTAAGAAAAAAGGTTTTATAAAACAAATTCTAGGATCAAATGATACTTGATAAGGGTATATAGCACAAACTTGGTCATCACTTAAATCTATACCTAATATTTTATCACCATTTATAGAAGGTAAAACATATTTTTGGATTTTCAGTAATAATTCTCTAAAAGTAAGAAAATAAGAATACTTTATAGTATTAACTCCATCATCTTTTCCTTTTTTAAGTGATATAGTAGGGACACTATTAGTAAATTTAGCGGCATTTTCAGCTTGTTTTAAATTTCTTCCTACAACCCCTAATAAATTTAAATAGTTATTTTTTACTCCATTTTCTGACCCATCCCATTTTCCAACATCAGGAGAAACTATATCACTATAAAGAGCATAAGATAAATTTGAGTCTCCTGCATTAGTAATAATAGCACTATTAGCCTCTGCTAAACCTATTGTTACGTTATTAGTTGCTTTTTGGATGGATTTTTGTAATTCTCCTGCATTAACTATATTTTGAGGTAAATTTACTTTTAAGGATTCAATAACATCTCCTACAGTAATTAATTTTAAATTAATATCATATGTTCCATCTGGGTTGAATTTCCAACTAAAATTAGTTACTTTACCTAAAAATCCATCATAATTTCCTTCGTATTCCCTTCTTTGTTGTCTAATTTTTCCTAATACCTCAGTAAATGGAGCTTTTTGATTGTAAAACCAATATTTTTCCATTAAAGTACTCCCAGTTGTTTTGTAAGTATCTTTTTGTATTACTTCACCTTTTACTTCTACGGCGGGAGCACCATAATATTTATTCCAACCCCATTCTAAAAGCATAGTACACCCTAAACGAAGATAAAGTAATTCTAACATTTCAAATTGGAACTTGTTATGAGCTTTAATTTCAACATTAGCTTCTCGTATAGAACCCCTATTTTTAGCTTTTATATTAGCACTGATAAGTCCTGGTGGTGGAACAATACCAAAGGTTGGTCCTCCTAATCCATAGGCTGCTGTATCATTCCAAAGACTTTGGTTAGAATTAGATACTCCCGAACGCATATTATAATTTCCTACACTAGATATATTTCCTTCATTGTCTCGATTAATATCTAAACTAGATAAAGAATTGAATAATACTGCTTTTTCGGCCAATCTAGTACCTATAAAATTTGCGGGATTAGTAAAACCAATATCTGTTAACCTTTTTCTTCCTAAGTCATCATCATCAACAGAAATAGAAGAGCCTAGTTTTAACCAGGCATTTTGATTAGATAGTACAGTTAATTGTTCATTACTTCTTACTTCTAACCCATGGAGATTTTGCCGGATTTGGATTTGGTTTTCAACCCAAGGTTCAAAAGATTCTCCTATTATACTCATAACTCATTTCTATTATTTAATCTATAATATTCTGTTTGTATCCTTCCTATATTTTGAGGTATTCTAATTTGTACCCCTAGAGGAGGGAAATAAGAATTTTGAGAGAAAGAACTATTAGCACAAGAAATTATCCACCATAAAGAAGAATTTCCATAATAAGTTTGAGCTAATTGATCATATCTATCACTTTCTTCAGCATAAACATATATATCAGATATACTTAAAGGAATATCAGGATACTTAACTGTTTTATATAGTCTTTTTCCTTGCTTTCCTTCCGGAGAAAGTGATCTAGTAAGTCCTATTTCATTATATCTTCCCATTATTTTTTAGGTAAATAATTTATATGTTTATTATTTTTTATATCTAATCCTCCATCATAGTTATTTACCCCTCCTTGATTTGCTAAAGCAATATATTGTTCTTTACCATAAGATGAAGCAAAATTACCTCCACCAAATGCTTTTCCTGCAAATGTATTATTTTGTACGGCAGGAATAAAATTATGAATTGGGATAAATTGAAATCCGGTTACTTTAACTATCATTGGTAATTCTTTAACAGAAGGATCAGTTATAATATCACTGCCGTCTGCTGATACTCCTATATTTCCTGCATCTGGGATTGCTATTTCCCATGGTGATTCAGTTGGTACTCCTAGTTGTATTCCTTTCATTATTCCTACTTGTTCATAACACCATCCTCCTATAGTTAAAGATATTAAGTTACCCCCCATATATCCAACACTTGAGTATTTAGGTGCATTTACCGAAGCAAGATAATTTAATTTTTGATACATTGGAATTAATTCTTGCTTTGATTGAGCTGCTACTGTCCAAGATAATGAAATATTTCTGTCAAACCCACCATATCTATAAAACTTTTCACCTCTACCCATATATTTAATTTCACTCCAGTCACTAGAATAACTATCAGACATTTCATCTATAATAGCTCTAAAATGAATATATGTTTTTTGGGATGGATCATCATTATTTATAACACCAATCCTAAATTTAACAAAATCATTTTTAACTGCTTCCCCTTGAGCTACAGTTGAGGATTGGTAAATTGGTAAAGCATTAATTTTATCTAGAGCATTATTATAATCAGCATTGCCCCCTACAGTACTAATATTACTCCCTATATCTCTTCTACCTATAGTATAACTGCTTCTATTTGCTTTAATTCCAGGGTTACCTAAATTTACTCTTTGTTCAAATTTATTAGCAGAGGTATAAGGTAAAGTATTTGGGATTGTATCACTTCCACTAGGAGCAATTACTTTCCTAAAATCTGTTATATTATCTGCTTTATTAGTTCTAGAAAAAGGTACTTTAATTTCTACTTCTTGTTGGGTCCAAACTTGTCTTTCAGTACCTCTAAGTATTCCACTTTTAAATCCTTCACTTGATTCTGGGGTTCTTAAACTATAAGGATTTAGAGTGGTATCATAAATATTATTACGTATTATAGTTCCATCTCCATTAAATTGATTAAAAAATGGTGGAATAAAATAATCTGAGTTTACTCCTGTTCTAAAAATATTTGCATTAGAATAAAAAGCAGCTGAGGCCCCAACTCTATATAATCTATCATTTTTAAGATAATCTTGTACTTGTAAACTAGGATCATTTACCGTAGGTGATAAATTTGGATTATTTGGAATATAATTTATAGTGGGTACATTTTCTCTTTCAGCTACTGTTCTTGTTTCTTGAAGAGGAAATATAGGGTTATTTTCTTGATTATATGCTATATTAGAAAAATTAGGAACTTGTCTAAAACCGGAAATAACACTTCCTGTGCCATATACTGGTCCTGCTTTACTAACAACAATTTTACTATTATTAATACCTGTTCTATATTCAGAAATCATATTAAGAGAAGTTCTACCTACTCCTAAAATTGCCCCTGGACCTCCTGTGTAACTATATAATTCTGGGTCTCCACCTTGATTTTCTGTAATTTTTAGTAGTAGTCCTTGTAATCTACTTTTATTACCTTCATCCCCCCCTGTAGTTATAGTATTTAAATAAGTTGGTAATCCTAAAGGGGTATTACCAAGTGGAGCTCCTACAGTTGTTTTTGTAAGGGGGTTTAAACCTTGTTTATTTAAATGGGCTCCTAATGCATTACCCGCGGCTTGTCCTATGGTTGATAAAGGTGTATAAATTCCTTGGTTAAGAGCAAAATTATTTACAAAAAAATCAGCTATACCTGCTATAACATTTCCAACACCTGTTTTATCATCACTTTGACTATTTCGTTGTTCGTTAAATGAAGTATACCCTGTTTGAGAGTTTACATTTGATAAAGATAATACATTTTGTTTAGCAACAAAAAGTATCCCATTAGGTGATTTAAAATCAACTAACATTTGTGTTAACCTAGAAACATCATTAGCTACAATTCTAGGAAGTAATGTTCCACCTCTTAATAAAAAATCGGGTCCACCTGTCCTGCCTGTTTCTGATAATCTAGTGGGTAGATCTCTTACTAAATATGGTTGATTACTATGGCCACCACCTACTCTATCTTTATCATACCTAAATGATTTAAGATTGGTTCTTAAATCTACTAAACCCATATTTAGTTAGGTAAATTATTCAAGTACTTTGCAGTGGCAGGAATATTTCCTCTATCTAAAACAGAAGGATTAGGCAAAACACCATTAGGTGGATAAACTTGACTAGCTATAGGATTACCCTCATTTGAATATTCCTTATGTAGAGTAGAAATTTGTCTATTAGGAATTGGAGGGGTTGTTCCATTTAAGCTAGTTAAGCTAGAATCGCCATTAATTAATTTGTCTTTTAAACTCATGATCAATTGTTTTTATTATAAATATTAAATTATTGTACTTCGTATAAACTTAAAGGAGCCATTTCAGGTGTTTTCTTAATTAATTGTTCTAATAACATATTAGTTTTATTAGCTTGTTTAATCATTGGGGAATTATCTGATAAAGGGACTACTGCTTCAGGACCAGCTTCACCTACAATTGCTCGGGTAGGACCTGTTACTACTCCTCCATTGGCCATAAGTTGTACTCTAGTAGGGTCACTTGAACCTTCTCCCATTCCCCATTCACTTGACATTGAATCAGCTTGTCTATCAAATGCAGCTTGAGTAGCACTATAATCAAAATTGCCCCCACTAAATATACCACCTATTGTATCACCGACTAAATTTCCTATAACTGAAAGGGTATCTAATAAGGGTTGTAAAACTTTAATAATTTTTCCTACAATTCCAAAAATAGCGATAAATATATCTAAAACCGGTATTAAAGGTTCAATTAGAGAAACAAATAATTCATTTAATTTATCCATTGCTGCTGTTAACCTATCAGCTATACCTACTTGTTGTCTTAATCCCTCTACTCCTTTTTCTTCTAATTCTTTTTGAGCTTGTGCAATTCCTACTGCTGCTACTCTTTTTTGGAAATCTGCTTCAGCTTGTTTAGCTTGTTCCCCAGATAATCCAGCTAATTGTTCTTGTAAATATAGGGATGAAGCTAATTCTTCTCTATTCATTCCAACAGCTTTAGCTAGAGCATCTTGTTGTAAAACATTCATTTCACCAAATTCAGCTGCACTACCTGCTTGTTTTGCTATTTCTTCTGCTACTGTTGCTATATCATTGTTTAAAGCTGCTTGTCTTGCTCTTTCTAAATTAATATCTCTTCCAAGTAATAATTCAGCTTGTAATTCATTTTCAATAGAGGATTCAAAATCAAGTAATTGACCAGCAATAGCTTCTACTTTACCTAATTCTAAACCTAAGGATTTTGCTACTGCAACTGCTTTTCCTAACTCTTTTGGGTTTTTACCTAATGATAAAGTAGTAGCAGCTGAGATTTTGCCTATTTCTCTTGCTAAATCCTTTTGGTTTAATAAAACCCCATTTTGCATACCGGAAATTTTAGCTTGTGCCATAAATTCTCCTGTAACTTGGTTCATATCCTTGCCTGTGGCAAGTGTTATGGCTGCTATACCTTGTAGCTCTTCATTAGTAAAACCAGCCATTTCTCTCATTTCAGTAAACTGAACTAAAAGATCTGAATCCATTTTAGTTACAGTAGTACCTAATGTTTTGTTTATAGAATTAAAAGTTTCAAGAACTTTTTTACCTGTTATAAAATTATTGCCAGATAAATTAGCAACTTGCTGCATTTCGGCTCTTAATTTAGTTGCTTCTTTATAAGTTAAATTTAGCCCCTTAGCAGTATCTGCTACTTGTTTATCTAAATTAAATAATTCTAATACTATAGTTAAAGGTCCAAGAGCTTTTTTAAGTAACGGTCCTAAAGCTTTTAATCCAGCTTTAAGAGGTTTTATACTTTTAACTAACTTTTGAATAGGTTCTAAAGTTTTAGCCAAATTCATAGATTTAGCCATTTTCGCTGCAGCTGCTCCTGTTACTAATTTTCCTGATTTTGATGAAGTTAATGCTTTTTCTAATCCTAATTCTTTTATTTTAGCAGCTGTTAATCCTTTACCAGTTTTAAGAGCCATTAAATCTTGAGCACGTTTGTTTCTGGCTAGCTTATTTTGTTTTACCATTTCTCCAGTAATACCTTTAGTACTACCGAATTGTTTTAAATTATCTGCCGCTTGTTGTTGAGCAGCTTTAGATGCTTCTTGAAAAGCAGGGGTAAGTTTACTTAACCCAGGGACAGCACTAGTAAGCCCTTCTAATCCCCCAAAAATTTTAACTCCACTATCTTTATTAATTAATTCTTTTTCTTTTCGAATTTGTGTAACAGTAGCTAAAAAATCTTTTTCTCTTTCTAAGGCATTTTTGGCTTCTGCAGCAGCTTCTTTGTCTAATCTCCCAGAATCTAAAGATATTTGTAATGAATTAAATTGAACTTTTGCTCTTTTTTCTAAACTAGAAATTCGTTTTTCATCTAAATTAACTAAATCTTCTGATTCAAATATTAATTGTTGTGCTATTCGAGATATACCACTAAGTGCAGATTTGGTTTTTCCTAATTCACTATTTCTATTAGATAATTCAGCAAAAGCATCTCTAAAGGACTTAGCTATAAAATCTAATTCTGTTTTAACTTCACCTAATTGTGCTTTTAAACCTACAATTGAGTCCTTAGCTTTTTCTATTTCACCTGGTTTAAAAATAGGGGGCATAGAACTTCTACCAAGTTGTTTATATAAATTTTTTATCTCTTGGTTAAGTTTTTCTACTTCTTCGCGTTGCTTTTTAGGATCCATCCAATAGGTATTTTATTATAAATATTGTTATTTATAACTTGTTTTACCTTTATAGTCTTTTGTAGCTTTTAAAAATTCAGGGGTATTTACTTTACCATCAGGAGTAATTAAGGTTTTTGTTCCTTTGCTTTTTCCAGCATTTTCTATAGCTTTAGCTTCTTCTTTATAATAATTATCTATTTCAGAAAAAGTAAATTTTCTAAGCCAAATAGGCATATTATAAATAGTGGCATAGTCATAACCACCTTTACCATGGAACAAAATATTATGTATTTGGGTAAATAAACTTTTACGGTATACTGGTGCGTGATCAGAAGTCAGGCCAAAAAAAGTTAAGCCCAATGGGCACACTTACCTCCTCCCCTGATTCTGTTACATAATTTAGATCAACATCTGGTTGTGTTTCAGATACATATGTTCTAAATGCTCTAGAATCTCTTGCTAATAAATGGTTATCAACAAATTCTCTAATATCCTTTCTTTCAGTTTTACCATCTATAGAAGTAATCATATGTTTTAACCTAGTAGATAATTCAGGAGATGCTTCTTTATTAATTTTCTTCAACCCAGCAATTTCTCTTTCTATTGCTTTTTCATCTCTACCTGTAATAATTTTATAGGTTAAAACAGTATTTGTAGAAGGAAGAGTATATGAAAATTCATTTATTCCTTTAGTAATTAAAGAACTATCAAATTCTCTATTATTTAATTCGGTTAAATCAATTGTATAACTTTGCCCAGCTATAGTTACGTCATAATCTTTA
>Ga0208795_1000743_pt1 | contig 15685 bp, 26 predicted proteins | sample CB_VirMetaG_6_FD_184541 | JGI IMG/M metagenome (GOLD analysis project Ga0208795, IMG submission 184541) | Freshwater to marine saline gradient viral communities from Chesapeake Bay - CB_1508_2 Viral MetaG (SPAdes) (version 4) | ecosystem: Environmental > Aquatic > Marine > Coastal | place: USA... | reverse complement strand
GCATCACCAAACATTCTGTCTGAATGATTCCAAACGTCTTTATTGAATTTATTGATTAAATCTAATGCTGTCATATTATTCTCCTTATTTTAAGCAAGTTTAATAGGCCACATCATTGTGCACCTGCAACATAATATAGGTAGTAATTATCCTAGGTCAAGGGTAAGATCGCAAAAAAAAGGGGGTTTCCGTTCGATTAAATAGCCTATTTTAGCCATTCTTTGAACTCATCTCCTAGTGTTTTAGTAGCAAGTTCATTCTTATTAGCTAGTGAAGTTATAATCCTTTCATCAATAGTTCCTTTACAGATAAGGTCTGTATACAATACTTGATGTTCTAAACCAGACCTGTGAGCTCTGTCTTCTGACTGTTTTCTAACTTCAAAGTTAAAACTATTAGAAAAGTAAATTACATTTTTAGCTTTAGTCAAAGTCAAACCAAAACCACCTGTAGCAGGATTGCCAACAAAGAACCTGCAGGTATCGTCTTCTTGAAAACGTTTCATAGCTTCTGTTCTTTTAGCTGTATCAACGGCACCATAGTTAGCTACTACAGATTGTTTACCATACTTTTCTTGTAAGAAATTTATAATAGTTTCAATATTAAAAATATAATTAGCCCATATGATAATTTTACCATCTGCTTCTTCGATGATATCTGACAAGGCGTGTAGTTTAGGATTTTTAAATTGTTTTAATTCTCCATCATTTGTTTTAACAAAACCATTACACACTTGATGTAATTTAATTATCTCAGTAAGTTTATTATTATAAGACACCGCTTCATCTTCAATGATAGCAATAGCAGCTAGACGTAAAGTTTCATAAAATTTTTTTTGTTCTTCATTCATTTCAATATATCGTTTTGAATAAAGTTTTTTTGGTAAGTCTAAACATTCATCTTTAGTTACACGATAAGAAAATTTAGATAATTTTTTTTCTAGTTCATCAATATGAATATAGTATTTAGGTATTTCCGTATACTTTCCGTTACCTAAATCTAATTTGTGTGTAACACAATATCTGTTTCTAAAAGTATAGTAACTAGAAAAACCTAAATGTTTTTCATCTAAAAAATTACATTGAGTATATAAATCTAATGGTGATTTAGTTACAGGAGAACCTGTAAGTATTCTTCTATACTTAGAATATTTTGCAAGTTTAAGAACATTACGAGTTCTAATGGCTTTATGATTTTTAATAGTAGTAGACTCATCTACAATAGTTAAATTATTAGGATGACTTGTTAAAAAATCTAATGCACCTTTTAATCCTCTAGGAGTTGATAAAGCTTCTACATTCATACAAAAGATTTTTAATTTACCTTTTGTGTCAAAAGATTTTTGTATTTGTTTTGGTTTATCTATGTTCCAAGCATAAATTTGATATTCAACATCAGGAGACATATGTTTATTAATTTCGTCTACTGACCATACAGTGTAAACTGATTTAGGTGCTAATATTAATACACCTGAAATACCTTTATGAATTCTTAATAATCCTATATTGTCTATGGCAACTTTAGTTTTACCTGTACCCATTTCCATAAAGAAAGCATAGGTCTGTTTATCCCAAGAGTTATCAAGACAGGTTTTTTGATGAGAATAAGGTTGTGTTTTAAAGTTAAACAAGTTCAACATAGTAGTTGACAATATAGTTTAATAGTCTATAAAGTCAAGTTCAAAGGAGGTCATATTTATGAACCTAGAACAACTAACAACTATAAATATAAAAACTGACGAAGTAAAAGAAATATCTCAGGCTTGTCAAAAGCTAACTTCACAGAATAAAAAAGTTGAAGATCTTCAAAACCTGTTAAAGCAGGAAGAAGAAGAGGCTAGACGTTTATCTGAAGAGGTAATACCAACGCTTATGCAACAAGCAGGAGTGTCTTCTATTAAACTAGAGGACGGCTCATCAGTTGAAGTTTCTCCTTACTACTATGCAAAAATCCCAGAGGATAAAAAAGGCGAAGCCTTTGATTGGCTACGTCAAAATAACTTTGGTGATCTGATAAAAAATAATGTATCAGTATCATTTGGTAAGGGTGAAGATTCTAATGCAGCTGAGTTAAAGGCTATGTTAGAAGCAAAAGGTCTGGTCGTAGACCAAAAACAAGACATCCATTGGCAGACTCTTCGAGGATTTGTTCGAGAACAAATGGAGAAGAATCAAAATATACCATCTGAAATGTTTGGATTGTATGTTGCTAATAGAACAAAAATAAAAATGAACAAATAAAGGAGAACAAATGGCAAATAAAAGCACAGCCACGAAAACTTCGGTAGCAGTAAAATCTGCTGGAGTTGCGCCTATGATTGCAAACTTAGAACAGTTTGCTGGCGCTGGTGCGGAAAATATATCTTCAAAAGATGTATCTCTTCCGTTCCTAAAAATCCTGACTAATAATTCACCGCAGGTAACTCAAGGTGATTCAAAATTTATTAGTGCAGCAAGACCAGGAATGGTTATTAATTCCGTTTTAAACAAACTCTATGATGGAGCAAACGGTTTTAAAGTCGTTCCTTGTTTCTTTAAATTCGAATATGTAGAGTGGGCAGACAGAGGTACTAAAGATTCTTTAGCACCTGTTAACTCATATCCTGCTGATTCGGATATAATGTCAAAAACAAAAAGAGGTGATGATCGTAAAGATAGATTACCAAGTGGTAACTATATCGAACCTACTCACTATCACTATGTGTTAGTTGTAGACGAGAACGATCAACCTTCTGAAACTGCGGTCATTGTTATGAAAGCTACTCAGGCTAAAAAGTCTAAGAAGTGGAATTCAATGATGTTGTCTCAGAGACGTAAAGGAGCTAAAGGCTTCTTTCAACCACCAACTTGGTCTCAAATATATAAATTGAGAACAGTTCTAGAAAAAAATAACCTAGGTTCTTGGTATGGTTGGGAGATTGAACACGATAAGGACATTCCTAATGACACGTTAATGAATGCTGCTATGGCATTTTATGACACGTGTAAAAAAGGTAATGCCAAAGTCAACCTTACCGAAGATCAGCAAGAACAAACAGGTATGAAAAATCCATTCTAATGAGTTCACTAGATTTTTTTAGTAAACTTTTTGGTGGATTAAAATCAGCCTATGGTACCTACGAGCTCAATGGAGCTCGTAGGGAAAATGGTAAAGCTGAAGGAAAAGCTTTAACTAAAAAAGGCGAAGTAACTTTAGAATTATTTAAGAAACATTTATCAGGAGAATTAAGTTTAGGTATTGTACCTATTATGGAAGATAACAACTGTAAGTGGGGTTGTATCGATGTAGACAAATATAATGGTTTTAATCCTGTAACTATTATTGAGAAGATTAGAAAATTAAAATTACCTTTATTCCCATATAGGTCAAAGTCGGGTGGATTACATATTTTTTTACACGTTGATGGTGTAGTTCCTGCAACGGATATGATTGATAGACTTACTGACTTTGCAAGTAGATTAGGTCTAGCTGATTGTGAGATATTTCCAAAACAAAGAACAATTAATGTAAAATTAGGAACGATAGGTAATTGGTTAAACTTACCATACCATAATGCAGAATTAACAACACGACACGCAATAAATGATAACGGCCACTCGATACCGATAGAAGATTTAGAGAAAGCGGTTAAACCTTATTTAGTTAAACCTGAAGATTTTTATAAGATTAAGATAGAAGATTTAAAAGACGAGGATGATTTATTTAATCAGTATCCTCCTTGTGTACAAAACTTTATTAAGAATGCGGTAGAGGAAGGTGGACGTAATGAAGCTTTATTTAATGTTGGGGTCTGTATGGTTAAACGATATGGTAAAGATGGCCCTTGGGAACACGAACTAGGTAAGATAAATGATAACTGGGGTGAACAGGCTTATCCACCAGGAGAATTAAAAGCTACAGTTATTAAAAGTTTAAATACAGAAAAAGAATATAATTACAAATGTAAGACAGATATTGCTAGAAAATTTTGTAATCAATCTGAATGTGTTAAAAGAAAATTTGGTATTGGTAAAAATAATTATAGCTTCTCTGTAGATTCTTTTCAAAAAATAAACACTAAGCCACCTAAATATATTTTAACTATAGATAAAAAACCTGTGAGACTTACAGGTCAACAACTATGTCAACAACAATTATTAAAAACAGAATTGTTTGATTCTGACATTGTATGGAAAACAATGGAGAAAGAACAATTTAATATGTGGTTAAACTATCTTAAAGGAATGCAATCGGATGTAGAAGGATATGACTTTACAGATGATGACAAAGATGAGTTTCAATATTTATTCAAACATTTCCTTGATGATAGCCAAATTGCAGATGATATATCACAAACACAATCTGATTATATTTTTATTGAAGGAAGTTTTGTTTTCTTTAGAGCAGAAGTATTTAAAAAATTTTTAAAGAAAGATGGTAACAATTTAAAACGAGATGAAGTAAAAGAACTATTAATTGATAATGGTGCTGAATATGTGAGAGGCCATAATGGATACAAAGCTAGACTATGGAAAGTACCTAAACCAGCGCAGGAAGACGTAAAGGAACGTAATGTTACATTCAAACAAAGCCTCCCAGGATTCGACCCAGATTCACAATAAAAGTTTTAAGATTTTTGGTCCACCAGGTACAGGTAAAACAACTAGATTAATTAAGATTGTTGAGAAACATCTTAGATTAGGTGTGCAACCATTTGAAATGGTTTATGTATCTTTCACAAACAAAGCAATTGATGAAGCAGTAGATAGAGTTGTAAAAAAATTTAAACAATACAAAGAAGATGATTTTTCTAATTTTAGAACTATTCATTCTTTTTGTAAAAGACAATTTTCAGGACTACCTGTACTAGATCCTAGAACGGATATGTTGAAATTTCATACTGACTGGGGAACTATCAGTGCAAACTTTTCAGAAGAAGATGCAAATCAAAAAGTATTTAATAATTGGTCACTTAGAATATATGACAAAGCTAGGAATATGTTAGTAGATCCTATAGATCTATATAAAGCTGAACCAATTAAGAAAGTAAGATTAAATCAATTTACAGATATAATAAGAAACTATGAGAAGTTTAAAAAAGATAACAAGATGGATTTTACTGATATGGTTGAGAAATATGTAAAAGAAGTTAATCCACCTAGCTATAAAGTATTTATTGTAGACGAAGCACAAGATTTAACTCCATTACAATGGTTATTTGTGGAAAAGGTAGCTAAACAAGCTAAAAGAGTTTATTTAGCTGGAGATGATGACCAGGCTATTTATGAATGGAATGGTGCAAAGGTTAGATGTTTTTTAGATTTTCCAGGTAATATATTTGTTTTAAATAAATCTTACAGATTAAATGAAACAATACTAGAATTTTCTAAGGAGATACTGCAGTTTATACCTGAAAGACAAGAGAAGAACTTTTACTCTGTAAATAAAGATCAAGGAACTATACATACTTATAGTAGATTTAGTGAGATACCTTTTGATTCGTTGAAAGGAACTTGGTTTATTCTTGGTAGAGTTGGTGACAATGTTGAAGAATTAAAAGAATATGCAAGAGCTAAAGGCCTATACTTTCAAGATATGAAAGGCAACAAATCATTTAATATTAATAAATGGAACGCTATAAGCCATTGGAATAAGTTAACCGCAGGGGAAACTATTACAAGAGAAGAGGTAGGTATCTTATATGATTTTATAGAAGAAATTAAAAAAGGATGGCGTAAAGTAGATAACAAAGCTTGGGACAAAGTCCATCCGAATCAACCATTAGATTTAGAATATTTAAAAAAAGAATGTGGATTAGAAACACCTTACAAAGATTGGTGGAAGGTTTTAAATAGGAAATTTACGACTAGAGACTTGGATTATTTTGAAAATATGATAAAAAGAAACATTCAATTTAATGAGAATGCCAAAATCATTATCGATACTATTCATTCCGTTAAAGGGGGAGAAGCAGACAACGTATTATTATATGAGAAATCTAATTGGCCATCTAACTTTGCAACTAAAAACAACAGGGAAAAAATGGCTGAAGCACGTGTTTGGTATACAGGTATCACACGTAGTAAAAAATCCTTACATATCCTCTCAACTGATCATACATACTTTTTTCCTTTGGTTAGTTTGGCATCTCGTTTCAACAGGAAGGTTATAAATGACAAATAAAAATATGTTTGATGAAGTATTTCCACAAGACAGGCAGATAGGCGGAAGTCACTATAAAAATTTTCGCATTCAGCCGTATGAATTTATATCTAAAAATAATCTTAGCTTCTTCCAGGGGAACGTTGTGAAGTACGTTTGTAGATATTTATCAAAAAATAAGATAGAAGATTTACAAAAAATAATTCATTATTGCGAACTAGAAATTTTAAAATTAAAAGATGAAAAAACCAAATCCTCTAGCAAATAATTTTTCTGTAGATACTACAGCTTTAAGTTACTCAAAATAATGACAACTGAACTTGTATTTAATCAAACAGAAACAGATTGGACAGCTCCAGAAGCTTATCCTGATTTATCAGATAGGTCTATTATAGCTGTAGACTTAGAAACAAGAGACCCAAACATTAAAACTAAAGGCCCAGGTTGGGCAACTAAAGACGGAGAGATCGTAGGTATTGCAATAGCTGCAGATGGTTTCAAAGGCTACTTTCCAATTGGACACGAAGCTGGAGGTAATATGGATAGAAATATTACTATGCGATGGTTTAAAAGTTTAATGGAAAATACTGTAGACAAAGTATGTCATAATGCTTCTTACGATATAGGTTGGACACGTTCTCAAGGAATAAAACCTAACGGAAAAATTTTAGATACAATGATAGCAGGAGCTTTAATTAATGAAGATAGATTTAGTTATTCATTAAATTCATTAGCCTTTGATTATCTTGGAGAAATAAAATCAGAATCACAATTAAAAGAAAAAGCAGATGAGTGGGGTTTAGATGCAAAACAAGATTTATGGAGATTGCCTGCAAGTTATGTTGGTCCATATGCTGAACAAGATGCTGAACTTACATTAAAACTTTGGAATCGTTTTAAGGTAGAAATAGAAAAACAAAACCTATCTAATATATTTAATTTAGAAACTACACTTACTCCTATTCTTATAGAGATGAGAGAACACGGTATTCGTGTAGATTTAGACAAGGCTACTGACCTAAAAACTCAATTTATTAATGAAGAGAACAAAAAATTAGCAGAGATAAAAAAGCTTTCAGGGGTTGATGTAGAGATCTGGGCTGCTGCCTCTGTAGCAAAAGTTTTTGATGCATTAAAAATAAGCTATCAGAGAACGGAAAAAACTAAAGCTCCTAGCTTTACTACAAACTGGTTATACAATTGTCCTTACCCAATAGCAAAATTAATTAGAGAAGCTAGAGAAATGAATAAATTTCATTCTACATTTATTGATTCTATATTGAGATACGAACACAAAGGTAGAATACACGCAGAGATCAATCAATTAAAATCTGATTCAGGTGGTACAGCCACAGGCAGACTATCAATGTCAAATCCAAACTTACAACAGATACCTGCTCGTAATAAAGAATTTGGTAAACAAATCAGATCATTGTTCTTACCTGACGAAGGTAAACGTTGGGGTTCATTTGACTATTCGCAACAAGAACCAAGATTAGTTGTGCATTATGCTGCATCGGTTGATTCAGGTTTTGAAGGATCATTTGATTTAATTAAAGCATATGAAAGTGATGATGCAGACTTCCATCAAGTTGTTGCTGATATGGCTGGTATTCCTAGATCACAAGCTAAAACAATTAATTTAGGATTATTTTATGGAATGGGTTCTGGTAAATTAGCTAGAGAACTAGGTATTGAAGTAGATCAAGCTAAACAAATTTTAGCTGAGTATAATTCTAAAGTACCTTTCGTAAAACAATTATCAAATAGATGTATGGCAACTGCAGATAAAAAAGGTTGTATTGTTACCATTAGAGGAAGACATTGTAGATTTGATAGATGGGAACCAAAGACATTTGGTATTCATAAATCTATGACCAGGGAGGAAGCTGAATCTAAATATGATAGAGGAATGATTAAGAGAGCAATGACTTACAAAGCTTTGAATAGACTTATCCAAGGATCCGCAGCAGATCAGACTAAACAAGCAATGATAGATTGCTACAACAACGGCCACAGGCCACTGTTGCAAATACACGATGAATTATGTTTCAATGTTAAAGACGATAAAGATATTCAAGAAATAAAAAATAGGATGGAACATTGTCTTGATGATGTTCCAATGAAAGTACCAAGCAAAGTAGATATGGCCTTGGGTAATAATTGGGGAGAAGCAACATAATGGAAAAAATACTTAGGTTTGGTGATTTAGGATTTGGAAAATGTCCGCATTGTGAAGAACACACTACATTTTTTCCTACATCAAAATTAGAAATTTATGAATGTGAAATTTGTGACAAAAAAGTAAGACAATACAAAAACGGAAAAGTACACTGGTATAAATTAGGAGATGATTTTCTTCATCCACAAAATAAAAAATAATTTAGTGCAAGATATCCTTATAACGATTTAACGATTTTTTTAAAATATATGCTAGTGTTTGTTTAACTAGCTATGTCGTACAAGCCCATTTTTGCATCTTCAACGCTTTGTTCGTTGATTTTTGTTTTGAGCTCTTTAATTTTAATATCGATCCATTTCATATCAGTAGTTACTCTACCCTGTTGCAACGCCTGTTGCGCCCACTGAGATTCCAACTGAAGTTTCTCCGATATTAACTTCTGTAGTGCCATTTCCTAGCTCCTCATATGTGATGAAGATTTTATTATTTAAATAGAAACCTTCATCTTTAGCTTCAATCTCACCATTCTCAAGTTTATTCTTGAATTGAATGAGAGCATCCGCATCATTTTCAGCAGTTACTATCCCATTATAATATAGACCTTCCGATCTAATTTGTATGCGATACTGCTTCATAAGATATTATATATCAAATTGTAGGGTTTTTGCAAGTCTTGACAAGATTACACGTTTTCTTGTTCTTTACAAGAAAAATTAACTAATAGTTTGTTTTTATTCACTTCTTCTGGGCCTATTTCTCTAATGGCACCCATAGCGTTAATAAAACCTGCGGTTGCACAGTCAAAATGATCTTTATATCTGCCTATTTGTACTGGTTCAGTACACTGTTGAGCAATGACAGAACATATCTGTAATACTAAAACAAATTTCATTTTGGGCTTGACCTTTCTTATCTTATCTATATATTCATAAGATAATAATATTAATAATAACAATTATAACATATGAAAAGTAAAAGCACTAGTTACAGACAATATCATTCAGAAGTAGATGATATTTTATCTAAGCTGCATTCAAACAATTTACAGGGTAATCCAATTACTCCTGCGGATGATGAATGGATTAATACAAGAGAACGTTTAATTAAAGCTAGGATGACTAACGGCAGATATAATTTGTATCCGATAAATTGGCAGATCGCAGAACACTTAATTATAGATGAGTTATGTTCAAGAGAAAATGTTGCAGTTGAACACATAGAGTTTAAAAAGGAAAGAAACTAATGAACCCAGTGGCATTTGTAACAATTTTTATACTGATTTTATTTTTTCCAAAATTTATGTTGGGATTTATCCTAACCATAATTGCTTTTTTCTTGGGGGTAACGTGGTAGAAAGTAGTTGGAAAGATAAAAGAATTGCAGCCATCAATCGTTTAAGTAAAATGAAAGGTTGGTCGTGCAGTGACAATAACCCTTATTTTGATTTAGTTCAAAATATTTATAAAACAAAAGCAAAATCATTAAAACAATTTAAGGAGGAACAATTATGGATATCAATAAATGGAAATCAGTAGCCGTAACTAAAGAGACCCATACTCTTCTTACAGCATTGTGTAATGAAAAAGAAAGAAATCCTGCAAGAATGATTTCTAAATTGGTAAAAGACTACACCGAATTTCAAGCTAAGAAAAAAGGAATGAGTGTAGAAAAATATCAAACTTTTTTATTGTCAAAGCTTAAGAAAAATGGTAGTAAAGATTAATCATCACAAACTCCTATCGTTGGTTGATTGCCAGGTTGATTTATTAAAATTAAATCAGCCTGGTATTTATTTTTTATTTAATGATGAAAATAAATTAATTTACGTTGGTGAAAGTAAATTTCCTTTGATCCGAATAATGGATCATTACTTTAAACATTATCATAAAGCTAGAAAATCTAAACAAGGATTTCAGAAAAAAGGTATTGGTCCCATATTTAGTAAATTTAGAATTATAACTTTAAAAAAAGAAACAGATAAAAGAATTAGACAACATTACGAAAAAAGATGGATTAGACGATTTGATCCTGAATTAAATTATCATAGTTCACAAGTTCCATACGATTTATCTATTAAAGAAATACGAGCTTTTATATTAATTTATAAAGATTTTTTTAGTGGTAGAATGACTTGGTATAGATATATTAATGATGAAGTAATGAAGCAAAGACCTGGTTATAAAGAACATAGAAAAAAATTAAGAAAACGTAGGTACATAGCAACGGGGAGGTAAAAATGATTGATAGTGATGTAATTTTATTTGTATTTTTAGTTTGCATCGTAAGTGCATATTATATAAATAGATTAATGAAATAATTAAAGGAGAGAAATATGGCGTGTAAAAAATGTAAAGGTAATCATTTCGTATATAAAAATGATAATTTAAATACTGAGAATACTAGAAAATTTGTAAACTATGAAACAGAGTTCTGTGATGAATGCAAAGGCGTAGACAACTACACATCACAGGCCACAGGACAATTTAATGGGTTACAGGAAGCAGTAAGGTCGTTCTTTGGGCACTAAAAAAAGATTAACAAAAGAGCATATGACAGAGTGTTTGCAGGTACTTGCAAACAGGCTAAGTAAAGAAGAATATGCAGCCATAACAAGTATGATGTCTATGCTTTTCATAGGTCATACCTTTGAATTATCAGAAGATGGTTTTGAATTTGTTAATTTAAGTATTAAGATTAAAAAACAGATAAATAAAAAAGATTTTGGCCTCTCTAGACAAGATAATATAATTAAGTTAAAACCTAATTAATCATATATAATTCCTTTCAGTTATGATGTTAAAGGGCTAGTGCGGGAGACTTCACTAGCCCTTTAATTTTTTAGTGTCTCTTAGTATTAAAGAGTCTTTGTTCCCATCTCTCTAAGTCTGCTTTAGTTTCAGCAACTTTGTTTTCCATTTCCTCCGTGAAGGTTTTAGGATAGTTCTGATGTCTAAGCTTTAGTTTGTGAGGTTTGTAAGAATGTCTGTTGTATAATAAAACATTCGTTTGCTTACTTCTTTTGTTTGCGTAAGCGTACTCAGGTAAACGATGACCGTAGAAAGATAGATATTTAACTATCCTTTCAGTTTGTTTACCCGTAAACCCTGACTTCATAAAATCAGATAATCTAAAATGTAATAGATCACCGATAGTTACTTCAGGGCCAAATTTTTCTTCTAATTTTTTAATTAGAGAAACATCTGTTCCAAAGTGCTGGGCATTTTTTAGCCTAGCGTGTTTAGCTTGTATTAGTTTTTTCATATTTTTTTCCTTTGTGTTAACAATGACTTAAGTGTCATTGATGGTTTTTTGTAACTTACTGAAATTAATCGTCAATCATATTTTTTATAGGACAATATGAGACTTTTAATCTAAGTAGAGCTATCTATAAGTGGCACCTAATGGTTGCCATCATCTATAGTGTCCTGATTACTAAAGTGTTGACATTTGACCCATTTTAAACTAGGTCTCGACTTATGGAGCTACTAAATGAACATTTCAAACACAATCCTACAAATTATGGGTATGGAAATTGCGGCAAAACTAGTTGACACAACCGTAGATTGTGAGACTAAGCTATGGCGAGCAGTAATTAATACTGCATTAGAGGATGTTATGAACCCTGCGGAAGGGCGTAATTCAGCCGTTTTAAAGGGTGCTGCACACGATTGGTTTTGTGATAACTCTGAAGACTTTGAGTTTGTATGTTTAAACGCTGATTTAGACCCCAAATACGTAAGAAGAAGATATCTAGATGCTCTTGAGAAGGGAATTATTTACTTTACTAAAAGACAAAATTTAAATATAGATTACACCAAGCAATATGATAAACTTAGAAAAGCAAAAACCTCAGAAGAACGCAAACTCATCAATAAAAACATTACAAAACTGCGGCAAGCTATATTTAAGCTCTAGTGGAATGGATAGACGTTTTTGGAAGTTTCTTTATAAAAAGCTAAAGACTCAATGGAGTAGTTAGTGATTGAAAAAAAATATCATAGTCCTCAAAAAATTATTTTAGATTACGTATCAAGTTTAATTAAACCTGGTGCTAAAGTTTTAGAAATTGGTCCTGGTTTTGAACCATTTGAAAAAGCTACACATTTTTGTGGTTGGACAAATGAAGAAGGATCAAGATTAAAAAATTATACAAAAGCGAATGTATCTGAAGATAAATTACCTTATGCAGATAAAGAATTTGATTTTGTTTATCTAAGACACGTCATTGAAGATTTGTGGAATCCAATTAATTGTTTAAATGAAATATCTAGAATAGCTAAAGAAGGTTGGATAGAGACACCATCACCATTGTGTGAGATGACTAAAGGTGTAGACGGCCAAGAAAACTTTGATGCATCTTGGCGTGGATACGCACATCATAGATACATAGTTTGGAATGATAACGAAACTTTAAAAATATTGCCTAAGTTTCCGATGGTTGATTTTTATACTAACTTTAATCAAATTGAAATGGTTAAAATTTTAAAAACACCTTATAACTGGGGAACTTATTATCATTTTAAAGATAAGGTAAATTACAAATTGTTACAAATGGGTAGAGAAGCTGATTTTACTTTTATGGATTTTAGTTATAATGAACTTATTCAAAATGCCATTAAAAATGGTTATAATCAAAATTTAAAAACTTTAGAAAAAATCAAACTTGTTTTTAATGATTAATGAAGTTACTTTAGAACAATTAAATACTTTAATCGCTAATTGTGCGATTATGTATGAAAAAACTAAAAATAAATACTATAAAATTAAATGGGAAGAATACATAAAACAATTTAATGAAAAGAAAAAAGAAACCGATAAAAATAAACACTGATTGGACGCAAGGTGATGTGGAGGATTTAGCCGCTGAAATTGCTTGGATGCAAGATGCAGGTGGTGGTTGTAATTTTAGAAAAAAAGACGAACAAATCACGATTAAAAGGGGAACAGCTAAAAGCAACACTGAACAACGGCCACAGGTCACTGAAATGGAAATACACGGATATCAGAAACATTGGTTCGAATCAACCCAAACTGGATGGCAGATACGCATAGCTACTGACAATGAGTTGTTTAAAATTAACTGTCATTTTGCTGACCGTGTCAGAACTTCTGACGGCAGATTATTAAAAAAGTAAGGTTTTACGCCAATCACGCTTTCCTAATAAGATATTTATACCCTTTACCCCCTTACATACCCTAAAACATTCCTGACACTCCTGACACTAACACCTTTTTTTAACATATATCATTGATATATAACACTTTTTTAGTGTCACATTCACTCTTTTTTACTGACATAACCTGACACTACCTGACACTAACGTATCTAGTGGACAAAAGAGCTAAATGCTTGTACTGTCTTGAATAAGTTAAAAATATCTTATTGAGAGGAGAGCATATGATGAGCAGTGAAGACATAAAGCGTTTAAACTTAGTTGAGAAATTAAAAGCAGAAGTAGAAAGCTTGAAAGCTCAATTAAAGGAAAAAGAAGATATCATTAAACAAGAAAGTTTATACAAAATTCAGGAGCGAAAAAAATGGCAGGGAAGCCTAACGTAATTAAAACAGACATAGATTTAACTGCTAAACAAAGAAAGTTTGTAGACATTTACGTTTCAAACTTTGGCTTCATAAGTAAAACACAGGCGGCAAAAGAAGCTGGTTATACCGCAAAAGACCCAAACACTATTGCGGCTAAATTAACTAATCCAAACCGTAACCCACACGTAGTCAGGTACTTAGAAAAAAGATTGGCACAAGAACAAGCTAAATATGGAAATAAATTGCGTTCATATAAAAGATTTGAAAAATTTGGCGATATGGCGGCAGACAAAAATCAATTTGCATCTGCAATCAATGCTGAGTTTAGATCAGGTCAATTAGCAGGTTTATATGTCGATAAAAAAGAAGTAACCCATAATACATTGGAGGGTATGTCTCGTGAACAGCTTGAGAAACGTTTATCCGAACTTGAACAAAAAATCGGTGAAGCGAAAAACATCATTGACGTTACGCCAGATAAAGTTATTGAAGAATAACTCCTGGAATGATTTCATCACTGTGTTTAACGAAGTGCATAATCCTGGATTATGTTTTAAACTTGGTAATGTGAAAGTGGTTGTAGATGAAAAGAAAAAAATCTAAATATAAGTTTGCTGTCATTGATAAGAAAAAATACTATTTTTACAAAATAATCTGGCTTGATATCCTTGGCGATTCAGGTCACGCTACCATTAAAGAATTTGACGAAATGAAACCTGCTGAAATGGTAACGCAGGCATATATCTATTCGAAAGATAATAAATATTTAAAAACATTTGCAAGTTATGATGCCAATGAAGCTGTCTTTTCTGACAGAAACATAATTCCTCTTGGTTGTGTCGTTAAAATGGAAAAAATAGAACTGTAATGTTTGAGATTATTAGCAGTTACAAAGGCTTGGTCATTGCTTTGATATTAATCAATGGAGATTTGTTAAAAATAGAACTTTTTGATGATACTTGTGCAGAGTTTTGGAATAAACACGTTGTACAGCACGAAAGAAAAATTAAATTACCTAAACAAAATCATTATTATCATACCTTTCAAGATAAGGTTGTTGTTGGTTATCACTGTTCTGATAAAGAGCCAACATAGCATATACTGTCTTAAATAAAATGGCTTTAAAAAAACGAGAATCTTTACTGTTTCAACGATTAAAACAACATACAAAAAATATACATTTTACAAGGATAGAAAGCTCAACAGTGCAAGGTATTCCTGACGTTCACGGGTGCGGAAATGGGGTATCTTTTTGGATTGAATTAAAGTCTACTGAGGACAGTTTTCCGATACTGTCTAAATTTCAAATGGCGTGGTGTTATGAATATGCACGTCATCAAGGCAAAGTTTTTATCTTGCATCAAGCCCTCTCGCAAAGAGCATTGAAACTTTACAGGGTGTCCAGTGGCGTTGATCCCTCGTCACCGATCTCGTTTTCTCGTTCCCTCGTTCTCGTTCACTCACTACCCGACCCCGTTCCTGCGAAGGGATGGAAGGATCTCCAGGCAGCGTTGCTTCAGGTCTAGTTCCTCGTTCTCGTTTTCTCGTTCTCGTTTGTTCGGTAGCCGTTTTCCTATCACCACCCTCCCAGCAGCATCTGGGACGCTGGTGTTTCAGGACTGCTGTATCCTCGTTTTCTCGTAGAAGAACAATGGCTAATGAACACCTGTCACCTGCCATCTGGAGCTCCCTGAAGGCAGCGTAAAAAAAAAATAAAAAATTCAGGTTGACATTTGTCTTATCGTAGCCTATCTACATAGATGATAACAAAAGGAGAAAATATGATGCAATCAATACTATTTGAATTAACCATTGTCGGT
>Ga0208795_1000742_pt1 | contig 15703 bp, 16 predicted proteins | sample CB_VirMetaG_6_FD_184541 | JGI IMG/M metagenome (GOLD analysis project Ga0208795, IMG submission 184541) | Freshwater to marine saline gradient viral communities from Chesapeake Bay - CB_1508_2 Viral MetaG (SPAdes) (version 4) | ecosystem: Environmental > Aquatic > Marine > Coastal | place: USA... | reverse complement strand
GTCTGCCGGTTACTGTAATCCGTTGGATTATGTTTATGTGCCATCAGCTTTTCACCCCACTGTAAACAGGCCAGCTTACGGACACCGCAGCTACCGCCGTAGCATCAACTGCCGCGTCAATGGCATCAGTGGCCGTGTTGGATGCTGCGATATTGGCTGCAATCCAGTTAGCGCAGTCGTCCTGTTCAGCCTGGGGATAAATACCCATGAGGCAGGATGACTGTTCTTCAATCGGCCAAATGGCGGTGATGCGTTCCCGGCAGTCGTTGTTGATAGAAGCCTTGCGGTCGGTTTTGTAACGGTCGAGTTCCACCGATCCAGCGGGATAGTGGTATTCGGTCCCGGTATCAGTAGGACTGCCCCATGTATAGACGCCGGGTGGCAGGGTTTCTTTTACAACGGGTCGCCAGCCGTTGGCTAATAGCCAGTCCGCAGATCGACGGGGGACATTAGTGTGTAGCGCCGTGCCGTCGTCATAGGATTTAGGCAATGGGCCGGGAATTGGTTGGTGGGTTGGGTGGTAGTACATTAGACGGCCCTGTAATAAGGCGAGTTGTAGGGTGTTCCGTGGTTTCCGTTTCCGCTTGAATCAATGATGGAATCGGTCCCAGATGCGGCGGTATCGGCAGTTCCCTCATCAAATTTATACCACCCTATCAGGCCACTCTGGACTACTGCGCCTCCCCTGTTGTTATAGAGCGTTGTTAGTTCTGCGCCTGTTAGCGCACGGTTATAAACACGAACATCGTCCAGTTGCCCGTTCAGGCAGATATTTCCTGCGCCACCCTCCAAATAGTGTCCAAGTCCAGCAAATGCGCTGCTTGTAGCTATTGTTGTCGAGCCGCTAGCCGCTTCCGAACTGCTGTTGACATACATCGTGTTATCCCCGTGTGTCGGGCCATCCATAACAACAGCAATAAATGTCCATGTATCTTCCGGGATAGCCAGTGATGACGTGCTGCCACCCCCGTCAAATTCTATTCGCAAATATCCCTGTGCGCGGATTCGCCACGTTTTGTACGACCCTGCCGCATCACTGCCCATCATAAAAACCACATTATTACTGGTACTATCTGTTATATATACCCATGCAGTAACCGACCGATCATTAGACCCAGTTACAAAAACGTTTGACGCAAAGTCAACTGCTGCGTTTGATGTATCATCACACTCCAACGCCAAATTCGGAACACTCGCCGCCTGCACCCCGCTCGCCCTTCGCGCCAACATTATTCGGTCCCCGCTGGCATGATGAGAAATGTAGTGCCGCCGTCTAGCGTCATGACGAGATAGGCGAAGAAATCACCGCCAGTTGTGGAATCCGTTTGTGTCCCTAGGTTAATGCGCGTTGTGCCGCCGAGCCAAGAAATGGAATTTGTCCCAGTGCCGTCTTGTTCGAATACGATTAGCGCCGAATAGCACGTCCCCGAGGCTGCGCCCGATGGTGCCGCTAAGGTAACGTCGCAGCTTTCATCAAGACCGATGTGATAGGTCGTGCCGTCCAGCGTGACGGTTTCCGTGGTCCCTGCCGCCGATACGGTTGTCACGCGCTCATTGTAGGGTCCGAAATGTAACCCTCCATCTTCGGCGTAATGGGAAACAATAAAAACCTGGACGCTATCGCTATTGCTCGGTGCGGTGGCTGACGTATCCAGCCAACCATTAGTAGCCGTGAGTACGCCGGTCGTGCTGTTGTAATCGCAGATACCCAGCAACCAATCACCATCTGCCGCGACGGCTTTGATCAGAAATTCATCGTTGGTCGCGGCACCGGCATTCGAGAACGTCTGGTGCCCCTGGATAGCCGTACCACCCAGCGTAATGTAATCGGTCGTGGTATCGGTATAGGTGCCGGTTTCACCGACTGAATTTAAGAATCTCATGGTATCACTCTGCTACTCCACCCTTCACCTTAATCTGCTCAAAGTCACAGAGGTGGAGGAGGGCTTCTAGTTTGGAAGGGGAGCTGGCATACACATCTACTATAGCTCTTAGGCTACTCCCGCACAACAGCAGTTCGCCAGCCTCCACCTGTTCGTTGTGAGCAGCCTTAACAGCATCTACACCCTGCTGAACGTACATACTCCCACCAGTACAACCAGCAGTTAGTAGGGTGGTTAAGAAAGCTACTAATAGAACTTTCATCAGCTCACCTGGAAGATGCCATTAGCGTGCCAAGTTACGGTGGTATCACCAGCAGTCATATTCAACGGACCACCCATATCCATGAAGGCGATAGCCCTCTTGGCAGTGTCAGTATCATTGAAGATGATAGCCCAGTAAACATTAGTGGGGTTGCTAGCATTCTGTGCCCACTGGTGTGTAGCTCCAGTATCATCGAAGGTGAGGGTTCCACTTGTCTGGCTCACCATATTAGCTAGTGTATCCAAAGCAATACCACCAGCAGTAACATTACCACCACTCTCCTCATTAGGCTGGAAGTTAGTGGTAGCACCAGCAGCAAATCCAGGAACTGAATCGGCAGCAGTGGGGGTTGTAGTGTTATCTACCAACGCAATCTTGATAGAATCGGTTGACCCAAAATCCCCGTCGATGAGATAGGCCAGAGCCTCGTTAAACACAGTGATGTCTCCTCTAGCCATTTATATATCCTCCTCGTCTAAGGAACTGGTGGCTACAATATTGGTGATAAGGCCAAGCTCATCTCGCTCAACCTGAAAGCTCACCTTCCGCTTTTGAATTAGAGTGCGAAGGAAGTCATTATCCCTCTTCAACCCTTCAATTATTTCTTCTGTACTGGGACCATCCATTCCAGGTGGACCCATATCCCCCATAGGACCAGGGGGGCCAGAAGGGCCGGGTACTGGAGTGTTCGTTTGGTAGATGATAGGGAGAGCAGTCCTACCCACCACCTTAGTAAGTTTGCCTTTTGGAGCAACCATTAGTGTTTCTCTTCCAGTCCATTCCTATAAGGCTTGAAACCACTATCCTTTAGTTCCAAGTAAGTTTCTAGCTTCAGTATCCTATGATCTAGGTAGGTGACAGATCTATCCAACTTCTCCAACTTATTTATGATGATCTTCCCCATATGCCACACTACAAAGGCCCAGGCAGTGAAAGCTACTGTTAGTGATGCTAATATAAGCCCAACAAACCCCTGATCTCCAAGTATGTGGAACAAATCATGCAATAGCTCCATCATACTTCCTCAATATTTCCTAGATCCTGAAGGGAACCATCCTCCCCCCTCTGAAATAATCTCCCAGATTCATCTTGATATAATCCAGGTGGCCCATTATCCGGTATTTCAGGGGCCTCTTCCTCACTACTAACAATACCAACACCTGTTAGGGGGGTTATGACAGCAGACAAACCACTTTCATCCTTATAAAGGGATTCTATCTCTTCTAATGTAACTGGTTCACCATTCTTATTATACCACATTTTTGTCTGTTTGTCAAAGTAAAATCTATCTACTACTTCCTCTTCCTTTATATCAAACAGAACATGAGAAGTACCGCCACCTTCTTCCTTAACAGCGTTGGCATAGTGGGCTTTATCATATCCCTTCCTTTTGGAGAACTGCTGTAAAACCCTGGAGTATAAGCCTTGAATCCTATCCACTTCGTCATAGGCTTCCTGACTTACAGAACCATCTGGTCCTTTACCTTCGGAGATTGCCCTATATTTGTGCTCCCTATATCCCTTATCCAACCTATCCAGTATCTTCTCATCCTGCGGGAACTTCTTTTTCAACTGCTTTATAACTGTATCTGGTGAGAAACCAGTCCCCTCATCTTCTATCTTAAGAGACTTTCCAACCTTATTGGGCTTAATTACTAATAGTTCGCCAGCATCATATGCTTCACCAAAGATAGCCGCTTGCTTTATATTATCACCAGCAGCTGCATGGCTACCATATTCTCTAGGGAGTTCTACGGCTTTCTTCCATGTGCCTTTCTCTACTCCTCTAAAGAATAGTTTGGTTGGTAGTTTCGGCAATACTTTCCCAACACCAGGGGCAACTGTTCCTATAGCCATCTCCATTAGCATATCTTCTTGTGTGGGAGAATCAGCATGGAATCCATCCTCTTTCCACTCAGGGGCATACACAGCTGTGATTAGGGATTTGTTATTAAGTTTCCCTTCCTGAAAGGCTTGTATCCTGGCATCCCTTTGACCAGATGTAGGATAACCTATAAACTCTCTAGCATCATCAATGTAGTCCATCACAGGACGAGACCACTTTTTGATGCCTTCGTCTACCCCCTGTGCTGCACCAAACATAAGCTCTGGGACACTATCTGTCTCTCCAGAAAAATAACTAACTAGTCCAGACCAAGCTCCAGCAAGACCGGCTTGTATTTGATCAAAAGATGGGGGAGTGGCTTCAGGCTTGAATCCAGCAGCTTTATAGAGGGCGTATGCGGGGGTACCCAACATCATTGCAGCAGCATTCCACGGGGCTTCGGAGGAGAAACCCTGAGAGAATAAGAAGTGTTCTGCTGCTGCTAGATCTGGGTCAAACTGACGGCCATTCTCTCTTGCTCTCTGTGCAAGCCTAAAGGCTTCCTGGTAGTCATTGTCAGCTGCTGCCATATACTCAATAGCAATCTCCTGCCAATCCTTCACCTTATTCAAACCTTGTTCAGGCTGTTGGGGTTTAGGTGATGGGGCATCATACGTTGCCTTAGCCATCCTATCTAAACGGGCATTCCACCCATTTATCCATTTCTTTTGGCTAGGTGTACGTTTAACAATGTCATTATAATAATCGCGTCTAGCTTGCACATAATCATCACGAACGCTATCCCCATGCATTCTGATTTTATCTACTGTATTCGGACCCATGATGCCATCTTCCTTAGCACCAACAACTCTTTGTAGAGTCTTAACAGCTCTAGATGGACCAGAATTGATAGCCATATCAAAAACTAAATCCTGAACACTATGGGGAATCATGTCGGCTTTAACCTTATCCCAATAGTCTCTCTTGTATATCTCTCTAGCTCTCTCTGGTGTTAGATTAGGGATGTCCTCATTCGGATAAGATTTTTTAGATATACCATACTTAGTCTCTCCCCCGCGATCATCTGGGTCATTAACATAGCCACCCTCAGAGATGGCTATCTCATCCATAATAGCCTCACGTCTCCTGGTTTTTTCTGCTTCCCTATCTTTGTCCTCTTGCATATAATCACTCCACCTCTGAATCGAACTATCCACCCAATCAGAATGATTCTTAATGTGGCCCATTAGAGCATCTGCATTATCAGCCCTGACTGCTGCTGGATTATTTCCCTCCTGCCACATACGGACCGCATCTTGCTCAGATAGTTCAACCCCATCTTTCTCCATAGGGATGATGTAGTATTTATCGTCCAATGTCTATCTCCGTTCCTTTCATCATGGCAGCAGCAGGCTTACCAATGATCGGGACATTACGCATAATCTTCTCTGGCTTAATCGTGGCTTCCCATTCACTAGGTCCACCCTCAAAGTCAGCACTCCAGCTAGACCAAAACACATCATCAATAAATCGAAGGGGCGGAATGAGAACAGATTGTGCTACAGCGTTAGCTGGGCCTTGCTTTTGCACCTGTCGAGCTAGATGCTCAGACAATCCAAATGTCTTGAAGAAGGATGCTAAGAACCATACAGGATTCTCTTCAAAGACCTCAGAGAGTGAGTCATAATCTTCATCACTTAATCCAGCTATAATAGCCGCTTTAGCCTCATCAATGCCCATATTAGCACCACCAACATATGCTAAATACCTTGCAGCATTCTTAGTAGCTTCAGCTTTATTACCATTCTTAGCAGCTCTATAAACATCCTTTCTCATAATGTCAAACTGCTTCAACAGGAATGTCTTCATCATGTAGAGAACACGCCCATTAGGCATACGAAGATATTTAGCTGGTACTTCAGAAAGTGAGATGGGCTGCATATCAGACAGCTCATTCCAAACATACAGCCTCATATTCTCTGTTACATTCTTGGGATCTCCATCAAACTTCTTGAGATCATCCATAAGAGTAAAGAAGTCTTTACCCCACTCATTCCTATATCTCTGCTCAATCTTCTTAAACTCCTTGCTTGCAGGATTCTGAGCAGCCTTCATAGCTTTACGAAGTGAGGAGTTAATTAGAGTGGCTTTTCCAAGTCTATCAACTGCATTAAACCCCGACCACTTAAGAGCGAAATCAGCAATTCTATTATGAGAACTAGCATCAACAACTTCTTGCAAAAGGTTATTTGCCAATCCAAGCTCTTTAGTTGTAACAGAAGATTTACCCATTACAGCTTCCCCAACACCAATCAAAGCGTCATTAAAGCTATTCCTATACATAGCTGCTGCAATGTCGCTGACCTGTGTCAGTGCTGATAATGGGTTACCCAGGATAGCAGCATACCCAAGTGATTTATACCTCTGCATCCATACATTAGCAGACTGTTCGCCTACACTAAACCTATCACGAAGAATAGTTTTCAGTTCTAGCATCTGTGTACGATTGAGGTTAGATAGTTCACCCTTCATCTGATCCAAATAAGACTCAACCATATTGTCAACATCAGGTGTACGGGTTACCTCAAGAGTATCGTCAATAAGTTTCTTGGAGTTTATAGCTTTCTTCTGTTGGACCTTAGCTGCCTTGATGAGATCTTTACCAAAGAATTTAGCTTTTTCTAAATCCCAAGTAGCATTTCTAATAAAGGCATTGATAGACTCTACTGGATCTGCATAGAATTGTAGCATCTCATCATTGACTTCCTTAATCTTTCTTCCATGTGCGTATATAATATCCTTAATCCCCTTTCCATCCGGGGACTCAATATACTTCGCAATGAAATCAGCCTCTTCATAGGCAGACATCTTCCTTCCATGTTTCTTAACCAATGCCCTATTCTCAGCTTTGATTGCATTCATCAGGTCTGATGCATCAGCCTTAGCCACACCAAGATGCTCCATCAGCTTTCTTGGGTCTTTAAGCTTACGATGCCAATAATCGCCAACTTCCCCCTTCTCAATTATATTGGCATCAACTAGCTCCTTCTCTAGCTTTTTAAATACTTCAGAAGCTCTTTGGAATGCTTCAACAGAGCCGGGTTGTCCGTGCCTAACTAATTCATTCTCAACAACACGGAAATTACCATTCACCATTGCTTTGTGTATGATATGCTGTGATTTAGGATTCAGGTTGTAATAAACGGAAGCGAATGGAGAAGCTTCCATATTTAGCTCATGTGTTTTAGTAGATAGGTTGTACTCCATATCACGGATACGTTTTGCCATCTTCGGTGCCATAGTCTGCACCCGTGTATAAAGATTTCCCAAAGCTTCATCTAGCTGTACAGTCACCCAATCTTTTCTACTTGCATCCCTCTCAGGCGTATTATACAATCCACTATACTGCTCCCTATGTTTCCGTATTGCTTTGTTTCTGTTTGCAGCTAAACGTGGCTTCTTACCAGTAGCATCTACAGCTTCTCTAACACTATCCAATAGACCAGGATAATAATCATCCAACATCTGTTTTGCAGTTGGGCCATCATAACCTTCAATTAGCAGATCATTGAAGCGATGTTCATATTCATCAATAGCCTCAATATGCCTTTCTGTAGCCTTTCTAGCTCGTCTAGCGGCTAGTCTGTTTAAGCCCAAACTAGCACCACCGCCAACCAAACCCCCTAACATTGCATTAGCGGCTCTGGACTCTCCCTTTGATTTATCAACATATCCGAGAGAACCTATAACAGCGCCCTCTCCCATACCGTACAGCAAAGCTTTTCCAGCACCTTTAAGAAAGATACCACCAGGAGCACCAACAACTACAGGATCAATTACATTCCCAACAAGATCAGCAGCTACTGCATGTTTCCCAAGATCTTCATCCATTGTAAGAGCATCAAAAAACCTCTCCTCATCCTTCATTTCTTCTATATCAATACCAGCAAGCTGTTTAATACCACGGTAAGCATTGGTTATGCCGTGGCCCAAACCAATCATATCAGTTGCTAGCTTCCCGGTCCACCCATCTGGGTCAACCTTCATACCTAATATAGTATCAGGAAGTTGGTCTTTTGGGTTAAACCACTTCGGAACATGGGGAATATTTTCAGCTGTTTCAAAATCCTCATCAGAAAAAACAAGGTCATTTGTAGACCCAACCTGAGGATTTTCCATAGACACATCTTCAGACTCCAACTGATCAAGTTCAGCAAAAGCAGAAGTGAGGTCTAATGGCTGATTGTTCATCGAATATTAACTCTCTGTACTACACTATTAGGATGTTTTGGGTCGTATACAATAAACTCACCATCAACATTCCCGGGTCTTGCAGCCAACTCACCAGACCTAACCCTATTTCTTGTTTCTACTGGTAGGGCTCTTAAAAAGAGAACACTATCAGAAACAGCCCCCTGAGGCTGAGGCTGTGGTTGTGATATATTAGTGGGTTTTTTGATAGTTGGATTACCACTACCACCACCAACATTACTGCCCTGCCTTATAACACTGGAAGACTGCCCAATACCACCAGTTGAAATAGTATCAGAAGAGAACCAAGAACTAGAAGGCTCAATCTCTATCTGTATGAGAGCATCATTGACAGCCGCCCTCCACCTATCTCTTGGTGACATTTGGGGAGAAGAGACTCTGGAAGTCTCATAGTTCTCAATAACACTGTTCAATACCGCACCGTATTTAGAATTCTTTTTATCCTTCTTAGTCTTGTCAAAGAAATTCCTACGCTCTGATTTTAGATCACGAAGCTTACGGATAAGTTCACTATTCCCCTCTGTCTCTGCCACATCTAGGGCATCTTGGATCATTCCATTTATTTCTGCATCAGCCGGTTCTGCCAAGTCTTTATAATTAACAACAGGAGCAGCACCACTTTTGGTGGTTACCACCTGGTAGCGTTGGTGGTCCCTTAAGAGCAAGTCAGCATTAGGGTCACCCTTTCGGAGATTAAACTCAGCACCACTCACCTTATCCTGGATGGTAATAAAGTCTGATTTTAGTAGAGATGCTTGACGAGTCTTATCATACCCATCCTGAATCTCTTTCGGTACATCCTTGCCTTGAGACGAGTACCATACAATCGCGCTTTCAAAATCCTTGAATTCCGGCATAGCCTTAGCTGTACCAGTAAAAGCCGGAAGCTGATGGAATTCTTTTATCTGCCCATCAATGTTTCCACGTTCATACGGTATGCGGACACTATCCTCATCAAACCCAATCATCTTCCGCATATTTTCAAAATGAGGGGATCTCTTATTAAACCCACGATAGTTATCCATATTGGGTTTTTCACGAGGCTTAAAGTTTTCTACAAACTGTTGTCCATATTGATTAGCATATTCATCAGCTTCCTTCTTATTTGCCAAGTAATCAACACCGTATGCTTTAGCAATATGTGGGGCTAAAAGACCAGAAGCCTGCATCCTTTGCATATCTTCATACCGAGTTTGCTCTTTCTGCCATTCTTCTTTAGCAGAAGCATACTCTTCCAGCTGGATCTTCTGATTCAACTCTTGCCATTTCCGCTCTTGCTCATTTGCTTCTTTAGCAAAACCAGAAACAAATGCTAACCCTAGATTAGCCATTACATCATCCCCTCAGGCATTGGCATAGGCTCTTCTACTTCTTCTTCTGGGGACATTAACCCCATAGGAGTATCACCCTTAAACTCTCTCTTTATTCTGGGGTTCTTACGTTCTTCCATCAATGCATTAAGTGAAGGTATGTCTCTACTATAAATGAAGTCTACATTACCCTTGTATGCAAGCCACATAATCATAAAGACTACTGGCTCTATTAGCTGCAAGAGGAGGTCATAGTTCCATTTACCCTCACTGAACCCAGCAAATACCAATACCTGTGCTATGTCGGACACTGGTACATCCTTTCTAAGGAGTCTATATAGCTCCTTAATACCCCGTTGAGAAGAAAGCTTCTCCCAGAGATAATCTTTGGCTTTGAAGAAATCTGTATGCTCTGGGGGCCTCTCAAAGGGAAGCCTCTTGTTAGGATCAGAGGTTAATGATTCTCCAGGAATAGGATGATCATTTATCCAATCTATCGGTTTCATTACGCCATCAATCCTCTATAATTGGCTGTAGTATTGATTCGGGCAGCATATCTATCCATGATGTTTTCCCAGTTCATCTGCTGTTGTTTAATAGCTTCATACATCGGCTTTGCATATTGAGCTAAAAGGTTTTCATTGAACTGCCCACCAACACCACGAAGACTTTTCTGATTTCCCAAAAGTTGGTTAATAGCTGGAGTAGTTGGTGTAGAAGCCCCCTGAGTGACTGCCATACCACTATCTCCACCACCGCCCTTCTTATTCTTTGCATCTTTCATAGGGTTGTATGGTTCATATAGATTGGTATCTACCACATTCTTAGAGATCGGGCTACTATTTTTAAGTGCTTCCGCTTTGAGATCATTGAACTGTTTCGCCTGTGTATTGGGGAGAGGCCCCCACTCCATCTGAAGTTCTTCTTCAAGGGAGAGTTGATCTACAGGAGAATAGTTATTGGATAGAGCCTTAGGATCTGTTAGTTTCCCAAGAGCTTCGTATTGTCTCAAGATACTATCTTTCTTTGTATAATCAACATTCTTTAATGCTGGACTAGAACTCTGAATTGCACCTTCCTTGAAAAATTCATTTGCTTGATCTTTTGCTGATAACTGCACATCCCCAAGAGCAGGATCATAAGTAGGACTGAATTCATTAGAGAAAGCTTTTTTGCCTAACATGCTATTCAGTGTCTTATTAGACTTAATAGAAGCGTCTATACCACTTGCGGCTATATCAGCCCCACTTAGGTTAGCATCATATGTATTCATCAGATCATCTGGATCTAAAACAACCTGACCACTATCAATGATACCGCCAAGACCACCCTCAGACACCCCCTTAAACATCCCCAAGACACCATCTTTTCCTAGAAGATCAAGAGCCCCCTCCATCATCTTAGCAGGTCCATCGAAGATGATATTACCTAACCCACTACCAACTGAATGAATCCCCTTTAAGACATTCCCAAGAACACCTTCCAGTCCACCCTTACTGGCCATACCCGCAGCAGCCTCTCCAAAGCCACTCCAAGCCTCTCCAACACCAGAGGCTAGGCTAGGCATCACCATACCCATCCCAATGCCTATAAGAGCTTTTACGGGGTCATCAAACAGGCTGTCCAATCCACCCCCCAGTGCAGCACCTACAACTGTTGAGGCGATGCCACCTATAATAGCAGCACCGATCCCGCTACCAACAGCACTAGCAACACCAGCACCAACAACTGCACCAATGACAGGTGGCATTATTCTTCCTCCTCTCCAACATCTTTTTCTATGATGTAGCCAACCACCTTAACACCATGGCGTCTACTCCAAGCCCCCGGGTTTCGTTTAGTGGAACCACGGATCTTCTTAATTCCTAATCTCCTAGCATCTTCTTCCATAACATTGAACCAATGCTTACCATCACCATAAATAGCCAAAACTACTATATGACCATTCTCTATATTGTATAAGACGAATCCTTTGTCTTTATCCTCATAGATTCTATCTGCAAGTGGGAATGGAAAAGGATCGGGGTCACTTCTCCTAATAAAGTCTTGCCATTTATCGTAGGGGATCATCAGCTACTAGAAGACCCCAAACCGAACAGATTGAATGCATACCTACCTATTTCAGCGACAGCATTGAACTCCTGTCCGCTTTGCATAGTCTCATTTGTGAGAGCAGCCATTGCCAGCTTAGTAGCCCTCTCCTCAGAGTTCTCACTCCCCATCCACGCCCAATAAGCATTATCTCTAGCTTCCTGCCACAGACTAGTCAATGCCTGATTAGAGAGATTGAACTTGTTGATAGCATTTGCTTGGTTGACAGCATTCTGTCCAGAAGTATTAACTTGATTTATCTGCCGCCTCCACTCAACATTACTCTGTTCAATAGCAGCAGAGAGTTGTGAGTTAAACTGCTGTTGTTGGAATATCAGATTCTTATTAAACTTCTCAAGATCAGCATGTAGCTGTGAGTTGAATTGAGAGATTGCAGTGGCCCTAGTAGCATTATCAATACTCACTTGTGTAGCCATTTGAGCATTGAACTGCGATACCTGCTGCTCATTAGCTGCATTGAACTGTGCTGCTGCATTGATAGCTGCTTGGTCAGATAATATGGCATTAGTACGAGTTTGATGATTTATCTGAGCACTTATCATCTCACTCTCCATATTCTTGAAATCCATTTGGAGAAATGCTTGTGCATTCGCAATCTGAGCCTGCTGTGCGAAGGTAGCATTCTGCATGTCCATGTTTGCTATGTTAGCAGCATTAAACAAATCAACCTTCAGTTCATTGTCAAGATTAGTGAGCCAAGCCTCCTTATAAGCATTAGCATCATTCTGTGCAATTTGTAGGGCACTACCTATAACAGCGTTGTAGAGGGCATCCCGAGCTACGGTGGAACGACCAACACCCCTATCTGCTAACTGAGCATTAGCCATATCAACTGCTGGCTCTGCCCATGCGGGGATTTCTGTGCTATCTCCTGGAAGTAATTCTGCTAACTGACCACGGATAGTAGCCCTCTGTTCCAGCTCTCTCCAGTCATAGTTGACAGTAGCTGCATCACTAATTTCACCTGTAATAGGATCTCGGATAAGGGATTCATCTGACAACCTACCAACTACTGTAGCCAAATCTGGCATGAGGCTAGCAACAGTTTCAGCTCCATATTTAGCAGCTACAGCCTCATAGGCTTGGGCTAAGGCTACGGTAGCAGGATCACCATTAGCACCAGCAACACCCTGAATTCGATAGGAGGTGCCATTCAATGAGCCGGTCATAAACTCATTGGCTTTCACCTGCATTTCCTGAAATATCTGCTCTGCCCCCTCAGGAAGATTGGGGTTAGTCATCATGTTATTCAGATAGCTTCTAAGAGCATCTGCTTGTGCTTTTTGCTCTGGGGTTAATCCTGCATCTTTATTAATAACCCCAGTACCATCCCCAGCACCGTTACCACCACTTCCACCGCTGGAAACAAACCCCCCTACAGTGAATAGGGTTTTTGCCATACCAGGATCATCACCAGCAAGAGTCCCAAGGTAACGATCATAGGCTTTCTGTATAGCTTCTTCTTCACTACCGGCTACAATAGTGTAAGAACCACCAGGAAAGTTTATCTCATACGTTCCGTAGGTGGAAGTGGTATTGCCATCAGTGTTCCCATTGGTATTACCACCAGTGGGGGTCTTATTATTATTATTATTACCGTCAGTAGTCTGAATGTCTCCCCAACTTACCTGAGAGGGGTCTACCTTACTAATATTCCAAGTTCTCGGATCAGGCCAAGTATCATATCCCTTAGCAATTAACTGGAAAGCTGTGGAGGGGGTTGCACCGTAGGCATAGTTAACTTTGCCAGCAGCATCCACCATCTTCCATATCTGCCCCTCCTGAGGATCACCTAGTACGCCTGGGGTGGGAGTAGTGTAGTTAGACGGGGGGATAGCATCCCTCTCCAACGTCCACTCCTGAGCGTTAGGCCACTCCTTACCAACCTCCTTATAAAAGAGGTTAGCTATGTATTGAAAGGCTTCCTTCGGAGTATTACCATAGGCATAGTAAGTAATACCATCTGGGCTGGTCATACCCCAGACTGTATCACCGCCACTGCCACCAGCATTGAAGATACCATCGACTGACTGAGTAGCTCCAGTGGCTGTATTGGTACTAGCTGCTTTAGCAGTATCAACTACCCCAGCCGCGTTATCGGCAGTTGTAGCAGGATTCGGATTGCTCCCCTCCCCACCATAAGTTTGCATGGGGGCATTGGCTTCTTTATAGACTGAATTATAGTCTACACCGAATGCTTCAGCCTGCTTTAGCCCATAGTCTTTAGCCCACTGATCATAGCCACCATCATAGTAGCTGTTCAGATAATCCTGATAGCCGTGAAACTGGTTGCTCTGCCCATTCTCTACCAGCCAGTTCCATCCCTCCAGACCAGGAGCAACCTTACCTGTGCCTGGAATGATACCAGTTGCATCTGGAACACGGGACGCACCCCATCCTTCCTGTATTGAAGTGTTAAGGCCAGAGCTACCCCAAGGCACCGTACCATCGGGATAGTTTTCTTTATCGCGGGTTAAGCCAAGGGTTCCATCCGAGTAAGTAGCAAGCTTCATACCTTCAGGGATGGTAGCCGGATCTATACTACCAGCAGTTAGATTGTCGGGTATTGTAAAGTTTTCAGTGGGGGGACGGGCCTGCCCAGATAAGACTGCATACAACTCATCAGCGGAAGCACTCTGTCTCCACTTCCCAGTACCGATGTTCCTTTCCGCAGCCATAGTGCGGAGCATACCTTCCCCAAGAGGACCACTATATGTAGGGGCGGTTGTTCCAGAAGAAGTAGTAGTAGTAGTGGACGAAGAGGTTGATCGCGGTTGAGAAGTTGATCGCGGTTGAGAAGTTGATCGCGGTTGAGAACTGGATAGTGAAGTAGTACCAGCATCTGCAACACTACCACCCCCACTACCAGACAATTGCTGGTTAACAGCAGACTTCAGAGCATCCAGGTTAGAAGCGTCTTGTCTCCAAGCACCATTACCAATACCAAGTTCTACAGCTAGCTGTTTGTACTGGTTGTCGCTGTAGGTCGGCGCGCTGCCGGCGCTCGCCGCCTTCTGCGCCTGGGTCAGCAGGTAATTCTGGCTCGCGGCTTTCATACTGTCTAATAGGCCCATGTCAGTGCCTCACTTATGGGGTGAATATTTCAGTGATCCGCGCCGCAGTCAGCACGGTCTGCCCCGTCCCGACCGGCGCGATGGACAGCAGATAATCGCGCATTGTGATCGCAGTTACGCTTTCCAGATTGATCGTGTCGCGCATCTTCAGGTTTTCCAGCATCGTGTCCACCGTGTCATCGGTTCTCGATGCCTTTTTCAGCGCGATCTGCTCATTAAGTTCAAGACGGTCGAGAAAGTCGCCAACGCTCATGCGCGGATTCGGTGGCGGTGGAACTGGAGCGGGGGGTATGAAGTCCGTGCCATCGTAGGTATCGCCAATGTTTCCCCTGTCTGTCTGCACATGATCAGGGAAATCTGCAGCCTTCCCAACAATTACGTTAGTGACTTTGCCATCAACAATTTGTGCCAGTCGCGCCATGTCTGTTACTCCGCACTCTGGTAATACACGATGCCGTATCCGGCAGCCCCAGCAGCCCCATTGTTTGCACCGTCTGCGCCGCCGCCGCCGCCGCCATATCCGCTTGCGGGGCTAGAGCCATGCGCACTTGTGGAGGTAGCTCCGGCACCGCCTGGGCCAAGAATTGATGCGCCCCCGCCGGATCCGCTAAACGCACCGTAATAGGCCCCGCCTGCATACTCACAACGCGCTTCCCCTGCGGAGCAATAGTGTCCGCTTGTAGAATTTCCAGCTTGACCCCCTGCCCCACCCGGATAGAAACTGCCCCCGCCTACAGATGGGCCTTGTTGTGAACCACTGTTGCCCGTGTTGATAGTGGCGAAACCACCGCCACCCGCGCCGCTCCCCTTGCCTCCTGGTGCTGCCAGTGACCCGAATATCGTGTTACCGCCGTCACCACCCGGCCCGAATGCCCCGGTATTGCCATTCCCGCCTGCGCCAATAGAGACAGACACCGTTCCGCCAGCAGGGACTGCGACAGGATGGAACATATAGGCTCCGCCGC
>Ga0208795_1000734_pt1 | contig 15782 bp, 29 predicted proteins | sample CB_VirMetaG_6_FD_184541 | JGI IMG/M metagenome (GOLD analysis project Ga0208795, IMG submission 184541) | Freshwater to marine saline gradient viral communities from Chesapeake Bay - CB_1508_2 Viral MetaG (SPAdes) (version 4) | ecosystem: Environmental > Aquatic > Marine > Coastal | place: USA... | reverse complement strand
ATGTTATAAATTATCCGTTTTTACATTTAATACCGCCCTCCCTTGGTAATATCTGGGCAGTATCTTGATCATTCATGTGCTTCGCGTCCACTTTTAACGTTGTGGCATCGATGACACATTGTTTGAAGGTTGCTCCACGCCAGCGAATCGCCACCCGATTTGATGGGTGTAATATGATCAACGACTTGGCCAACTGAACCGCACTCAATACAGAGCGGATATTGCTTGATGAACATCGATCTGAGTCGACGCCACGCGCTTGACTGGTAGAACTTATTGCGTTCCAGTCGCTGATTGGAGTGCTTGTTTTGACCTTGCAACCACGGCCTTTGCTTTCGTTTTGGTACATTCGGCATCTTTTTACTTATCGTTTTTGTATTCTATTTTCATATCTGCTTTGTAGTATTTCTTAACGTCGCGACGTTGTTGATCACGTTCGATCGCCGTCATGCGTGACTCCCACCATCCAAAGTGGATGTACATGTGGTTGCGCATGGTGATCTTGTTCACCTCGTAACTTCCATTCTCTTGCGGAATCTTTAGGCCGCGGCGCTTTTGGAGATCGTGTTCGCATGATCTACACTTGGCACGTCGGTCGCCACCTCTTCGGATCAGTTTGTTGAACTGATCGACTGGCTTAACGTCTCCACATCTACTGCATTGTTTTGTTTTCAATTCTTCGTTCTATTGCGGTTCGTCTATACTTCTTCAGCGCAATGACTTCGCCTTGCTCATTCTTTACGAATCGGACCGCGTGACCAATGATCGCGGTTTCGTTTACTTCTTTTAGTAGTGGAACCATATCCAGTTTACGCACTGGCTTGGTATCTCCAACCTCCATATCAATGAACAACTGAGCGACCTTGTTGCGCGTCTCAATATCAATCTTCATAAGATAGTGAAATTTTCTAAATCAATGAAGGCGTTGCGTCGAATGACTGATTCCGGCGAGTGTGAATTCTTCTGCGTTCTGGTTTCTCTTATCTCCATCGGTATGCTGATCCCGTAATCATCGCCGATCTCGACGCCTATGATCTTCTGGTCTTTTATGAGGTAAACGATCAGAATGAACGGCACGCGCATCATCTTCGCCATGTCGATCCCGCGCCGGATCTTCTCGTAACTAATCAGATAGGTCCCGAACTGGTTCAATGAATTCAGCGACTCATTGCGCGACTTGAACTCAATGATGTGCGTGATCTCGTTGCCCATAACTGCAACCCCATCAATAAGGGCATAATGTGGCGTTGTCATGATCTGCCAGCGATACTTCTTTAGAAGGTAATCGAATGCAAACTCCTCATGGCGCTGGTATTCTTCTTGTCTCATATGATGTTGTTTTTTCTTATTGTCTTCGATCTGCCGACCTTTTCGATCTCAATCATTCCATTGGCTTCCATCTCGTTGATGGCCTTCTCTGCGATGCGCTTGGGCACATCTTCGACGTCTCTGATGAACTTCACCGCCTCGGTGATCGTTTTATCCTCTGTCATCGAGCACAAACGCTTGAGATCATCAGACGTGAACACTCGATCCGGAATGGATTCCACTGGTTCATTGATCTCCAGTTCAACGGAATCATAGCCGGTGATCCTCATGATCATTGGCGGGAACTCTTTATTTCTTGTGTACTCTGGAACGATGTCAGAGGCGCCGTTTATGGTCTCGGACTTTTGAAGGCTGATCGTGGTTTCTGCCTTCTGGACGATATAACTTCCAAGGTGTCCTTTGGCGTTCCTATCGTTTTTGTTCTCATGAAGGACCACCGAAATATGGCAATTGTTTCGATCGGTCCACTCCAGCAACTTCGAAGCGATGGCCGTTGCCTCTTCTTCGTCGTTCACTCCTTTACTTGCAAGATCAACGATTCCATCGATCACAACCAGCCCAAGGTTATCTGTGGTCTTCATCACGTAATCAGTCAACTTCATGCGCTCTTTATTCGTTAGCAAGCCGCGGAATCGGTAGTGGATGAAATTAGGATGATTCACCCTCGGATCAAGTCCAGCCATAGTTTGTATCCTTTTTTTAGCCTTCGCGGAATGGAAATCCCCTTGCTCGGTGTCGATATAAACGTTGACGCGATCGGATAGATGTCCGCGCACGTGTTTGCAGACGTCATTCTCTGAGATCGCCGCGGCCATCAATACACTCAAAAAGTAGGACTTTCGTGATTTCGCCTTTCCTTGGATCAATGAGAAATTGCCCAGTGTGCCGAATATATAAGAGTCCATCCCAAACCTCAACTCGATCGCTTTTTCTGGTTCATCCACCTCGATGGTTGAATCAACACGCAATGAATTAAGCAACGCCATCATTTCATCGACTTCGTCTTCTGTGGCGTTCTCTTCATCAAATAAAGCGTCATCTGGCAAGCCTTGCGGTTCTGGATCTACTCCATAGCCTTGGTTTCGCAATTCGCGAATCGCGGCTTGAAAATCACCTTGGTGATTCAGCACCACGAACGCTTGGAATGCGTCATATGGTGTTTCTGGATCAAACTGCGTGGATGTGGTAAACGGGAAAAACAATCCGCTATCCTTGAACACCACACCAGACGTTTCTGATTTGGTATCTCCAGCCCTCAGCACGTACGTCATTCGATCGTTTTCACGCACTATCGTCCATCCGGCGCCCGTAAGTATATCGATAACGTTGTGACGCGATCTAAACTCACCCCAAGGCGTCGTTTCATCACTTCCTTCGATATATATCGACTCAATGGGCTGGTTCGGCATTGGTTCGGCTTTCGGGATCTCGGCGTTCATCATTCGAGCGCATGACCAGATCACGTTGCGCTCTTCTGGCGTGATCTCAGAAACATCGGTGATCTTGCCTTCTATCTTATAGCCCTTTGTTGGCCACACTACGATCTGACCACCTCGGCCTCTGGTTTCGAAGGTGACCTCTCCTTTTTTATTCTTTGCCAGTTTTTCATTGCCGGCAATCTTTTCGCATTTAAAGATCCAATGATAGCCGCCCGACTGCGTGCTCTGGATGATCATTCTTTGGATCAAATCGGGCGCGTTTTGTTCTATTAAAGAAACAAACTCATTATACTCATCACCTTCGAAATGCTTCGCATCGATGTCCAAGCACTGGATATTATCATAGCCCATGACCAACCCGATGCCGTTGGTGTCTTTGAAAACATCCAGATTTGTGATCTGCTCATCTGCGTGCTTTTGCCAGCCCTTCAATGCTGGCGCCTTGCTATTTGGACGCAACGGAATCGGTGAAAATCCGTGGTCGAGGTATTTTTTGGCAATCTTTAGGATGTCCATTCTGCTTTGCTCTCTTAATGTTTTTTTATCTGATCAGTGCCCAGTTATCGCAGTTGCGCTCGTATCTACTCGGCGACAAAGTCACCGATTGACGGCCACGCAATTCCTCAAAAGGAAATATAAACCACCGGCGATTGTGTACGTCGTAACATATGATGAAGTCAACGCCTTCATATTTGTCGAACTCCTTCGAAACTCTTGCATAGCCGCCAAGCATCGTTGTGGCCGATTTGACTTGTATCGTAACGAATACATTACCTCGGAAGGCGATCAAATCAATGGCCGATGAATTGATGAACGGGAACGCAATATGCCAATCCCTCTTTATCAGTTCGGCGGCGCATCTTAATTCGGTAAGCGCTCCGTACTTATGCGAGTCGTGAATCATGTTCGGCGATTTTGTTTAGGTAGTCATCATAGGACTTGGCAACGAAATAAACGCCACCAACTGCTTGGATCTCTTTTTCTATTTCCTTTTGATCCGCGGACTGGCGATCCGCTCCTATCTTCACTTCGATCCCAAAGAATCTCCCGTCAACGATCCCAATAATGTCTGGGATGCCTTTGCGTTGTACACCCTTGCGATAGATCTTTCGTTTCTGATCATAGGTTGCGCCATTATTGATCCGGTACGCTACACCACCACGAACGTGGTACATGTCCCAGATGATCGTCTTAGTGAGATCATTGGCCGTGGTATCTTTGAACTTCTTCTTAACCAAGGCGTGCGGTGGTAATAATGGATGCTTTTCGGCTTGCAACTCGTCTGCAAGTTTGCCCAACTCTTTGAGATTCTTTGGAATCCAATTCATGTCTTTGATTCGTTTTCTAATTCAACGGCCCGCTCGATCATGCGGATGATGTGGTCTTTATCCATAGCCTTGAAATAATCCTTGGCCAGTTCCCAGCATTGCGCCTTAAATGGCGATCTGTCCTTCATACTTCTTCAACTTATTCCAGAACTTGATGTACTCCGCTTTGCGGCCTTCCAGTTCAAATTCCACATCTGGATCGGTTCGGTTGATCCTAAAAATAAACATATTATTTTTTATTCTCGGATCAAAGGAGACGAAATCAACCCACTGCAAAGATTCGATCACTATGAAATAGTGCAACACTTGGCTTTTGTATTCAGCCGGCACGCGGTTGCCTCTTATATATGAGACGTGGCGCTTGGTCGATGGGCACTTGATCTCCACCCCACCGATTGGTGTACCATTTTCGTACACAAGCGCGTCTGGGCTGATGGCTAAAAACTCCAACGTGTCATGAATACAGAAACCCACCTCACGAACGTCGGACTTTTTCCGGCTTCTGTATTCATCCAGTGCAACTGGCTCCATCATGATGCCGTGGCGCATGGCTTCCGTTGTTGGTGATTCCATGATCTCCCCACTCAATCGCTCCGCAATCAATTCATCCATGAAGGATAGGCGGTTTGATTTGAATACATTCGCGCATCTGGATCCGGTGATCACGCCAAGGCGCATCTCGAACCATTCGCGGCTTCTTTGTTCTACGTTTTTAATTTTCATGATCTTCGATTTTAGTGATCCCAAGTATTTGAGCGCGCACCATCAACTGCTCCTCTTCATCGCAATCCTTCCACTTTTTTCTATATAGAAGGTTAGCGGTAAAGATCAATCGCGGCATCCAGATCGGCTCGGCAAATATCTCTTTCTTCGTCATCTGGCTTTAGTCTTTTTCTATTCCGTTTTCTTTTAAGTCACGCTCGCAAATTTCGATCATGCGGTTGCGGTTGATCTCCTTCGCTTGCTTTACCAGTTGTTCGATGGTTTCCATTGGGTACCCCATCAATTCGTTGAATGCGTTTTCTTTCATTTCTCTTTGGTGTTAAAGGTTTCGTTGTACCATTGCTCACTATCTAATGGTCTTAGAATTCTTGATTTAGCCCGAGTAGTCACAAATATTTGCTAAATTTGTGACAGAAGATTCAAGGCGTTTCCAAAATCCCACTTCTTGGGATAAATCTTTTAACTCACTCATTTCTCTTTTGTTTTAAAGGTTTCTAATTTGCGCCTATTATTATTGGTGTGCGCCTATTTTTATATGCTTGAACTTTTGTTGGTGTCAACTATCTTGTGCAGTTTACTTGACATAGTGTTCTATTAAAGACACAAAACCCTATCGTTCTGTATCATTATTGGTTTCACAATCTGGATAGGTGCAGTTGTTGTTTAGTCTGCAACTCTCACCTTCTATTTTTATATGCTTACACCTTTTGTTGGCTTCTAATTTCTCAAGTGTGTCCTTTAGAATCACATTCCAAGCCCATTTATCCTTGTCAGCGTTCCAAAGTTTCTCGTACATCTCCAGTAGTATTTCTCTATTTGTCATTCCTCTTTTTCTCTATGTTCATCAATTACCATCTTCAATCCCGCCAGTTCCTCAAGCGTGAGATCTAAAATAGCCTCGACCTTGTATTGGATCGTAGTCAGCAATTCTTCATCTGTGGCATCCAGTGCCGCAATCGGTCCGCGGATCGATCGTTCAATCTCGCGCTCAAGGTTGCGCATCGTATTCTTAATGCTCTGGCGATATAGCGGCGTTCCTTTCATGGTGTCCATCTGTTCGAGCGTCGCTTGATATAACGCCACCAACTTGACGCCTTCCTTAAATAGTTCGTACTTCTTCATCTTGAACATCTTAGAAGGTTAGCCAGCGCTTACGGCGTTGGTATTTTCTGATCAGTTTCGCATTGTTATCCAGCAACCGGATCACGTCATCATTCCACTGGGTGGATGAAGCAACGAGCATGGTGTTCAACGATTCCCATTGCAGTTCCACAAGGTACCTATTGACGTACATCATGTGCCTACGCTTCCTTAGCAACTTCTTCATTTTCTATTACTTTTTTACGTAGCGCCTTCAATTCAGTGCGCAACAATTCCACTTCTTTTTCTAATGTGATCCGCTTGCCTTTTGCATCCTCGTTGTGCTTTTCCAGAATCGTTTGAAGGCTGAAAAACGCCTCTTGGTATTGAGGCAATAACATGAGCGCGTCATGGTTGCGGTAATGATGCAAGATGGTCGCGTGGTTTTTGCCGAAATACCGCCCAATCGTGGTCGCGGAATAATATCCGCGACACACGTTGAACAATGCGGCTCTCGGAATCACTACCGGCATGGATCTGGAATTCTCCATTATATCCACGTTGTAGGTGTCCCGTAAAAACTGGACCATTTCATCAATCATTTCAATCTTTCGAATGTCCATAGATCAAAAGTTAAAATGGAAGATCGTCTTCGGCCGGCTCATCAAATGCGACGCTGGCCGCTTGTGGCTTCACTGCCGTTGGGATCGTTGCTTGATCAGTAGTTGGATCACCAAGATCCGGTAGCCCTTCAAATAAAGCATCGGAATCACTGCTCTGGTATTCTACCAGTTTCGTGATCACGTAAGCGCTCAACCAAACCGATAGGCCTTTCTTGCCTTTGTGTTCCCACTTCTTGATCCAAACGTTTGCTCTGATCTCAGAACCATCGCCAATGAGGCCGTCAAACATCTGGCGATTGGCAAGGTAGCCCTTCGGCACATTGATCGACTTCACCTTGATCACTGGCTCCTCATGTTTAAAGTTGCCTTGCTGATCCTTTGCGCGAACGTGATCCAATACCTTCAGATCCTTCAACTGCTTCACGGATGCATCGTCTAAATAAAGGTCGCACCCGTACTTTTCACTCATGCCATCCGGACCGCTTTCGTTGGTCAGTCTGGCATACTTAACGGAACCACTCAAGATGGTGCCGTGCCCTTTTGCAAAATCTACATTTGCCATAATTGATAAATTTAATAAGTCGCCATTTGTTGTTGTGTTGATCCCGTGGCGACGTTTCGGGATCTTTGCTTTTATCGTAAGTGGACCGGAACGTCTGGTGTGATGTTCTCAATCAATGCGAACAACATGCCGAATGCGAATAAACCGATCGCAATGAGTAGCGCAATAACTACCGGCGGGTAGTGTTTCTTGATGAATGCTTTGATCTGTTTCATGTCTTTGCTTTTTAATATCCCTTCAATTTGTTCTCGGCCCATCTTGGCAAATCTTGGCAGTATACCTCGCGATCGCCGTCCCAGCATGTATTGATGTTTCTGATCTTAAAAACCGAACGAGGAAGCCACACATTCACATAGTCTGGAATATAGTGCCCGCGGTTTACGATCACAAGGATCGCCTTTTCTGTGGTCTGCTTTACCTTGTAGCCACCGCCGTCTATTGCGATCCAATCGTTTGCTTGTATCTGTTTCATGTCTCTGGTTTTATAACTGCGTTGGGTGAAGGATCAGACCATTGTCAAAGATGATGCTTTTGGTCCATGGGTGAATGGCAACGATCGTGATCGTCTGAGTATGGCTCTTGCCGTTTTCTTTTGTCTCGTATTGGAACTGATCTCCTAAGTTGTAATGCTTCATGATCTGGGGGGATTAAAAGGCGGCACATGGCCGCCCTCTGATTCTTACTTGATGCGAACGATCACTGAGGTCCAGTTTTCGTTTCTGTCTGATTTGAATGGAATCGAATCTCCTACGTTCATCTTGATCACCTTTTCGAATTGATCATTTAGCGAGTAGATAAATTCATAATCATAGCCCTCTTCTACTCCAGAGTTGAAGATTCTGTTGGCGTTCATTTTCTCGATCGAGGTGAGGGTTCCTTCAGTTAAGAAAATCGTGTACTCGATGTTTTTGAATTGGTTTTCTGCTTTCATTTTTTTGGTCGTTTTTGGTCGTTGATTCATTTCAACACCACAAACATACATGTTTATTTTTAATTCACAAGCGTGAATAAAAAAAAGTGTAAATAAAATGTTGAAAGCCCGCCACTCCATTAGTTGACTTTATCAAATTGCGGCGTTAACTTGGCCATGTGACTTTGTCACCCCGCCCACGGGAGTGGGACGGGTTGAAAATCACAGAAAGGTCAAGTTAAAAAAAACGAAACGAGACCAAAAGCATAAAAGAAACTCAACAATTCCATTTCTGCTCTCTTTCAAATTGTTGTGCTTTGCCCAGATGGATCCGTTCGTCTGGGCTTCTTTTTGATCCATTAAAAAAGCCTCACCATTTGCATGATGAGGCCCACAACAACAAAACAACGGATCGCTCCGTTGTGCGTTTATCTTGTAAAGATCCGACCTAAAAAGATCACGCCAGCGATCAAAAGGATCAGCACAAGCAATCGATTGATCTGGTCCCAGAAGGATCGCTTGGCCGGTTGCTCTTTATATATAATGCGATCCACTGGAACCTCAGCAACTACTCGAATCGTATCGGCCGGACATTCCACCTTGATCTGGATCGTATCATGGATGCGCTTGATCTTGATCTGGACGCCCTCACGTACGATTTCCCGCGCGATCGTATCGCGGACGATCAACGTGTCCCGCAACGTGATCGCGTCCGTTACGATCGTCGTGTCAACTCTTACTATTGTGTCCGCAAGTATTTCCGGATCTTTTGCAATCGCACGTTTTAGGTGATACGATGCAGAACAACTTCCGAGCATTAATGCTCCAACGACGGCCCCTAACTTCCACACGCTTCGCAATCTTCTGGGTTTTCTATATTACATGTCGGTTGCTCTTCTTTCTCAAGGGCCTCAACCCAATCATTGAAATCGTCACTCATCGCCTTTGGTTAGTTTTGGATCCTTAGAAAAAAACAATGCGAATGCGACGCCCATGAATGCGCCGAACTCTGTCAATGATGCCTTCTCAAGTGCAACCAGCACGGCGCCCGTTAAAAATATAACGATGCCGATGATGGTCGTTTTGGCATTTGCAAAAATGCGTTCGATCATGTCGGTGATTTTATTGGTTTATTTTCTTTTTAGTATGTCGATCTCGCGGTGGAGGTATTTGTTTTCCGTTTCCAGTTCCGCAACCTTTTGCGTCAACGCGAGGATCTTTTTGTTGGCCTCATCCAATGCCGCGGACATTTTCTCTACGCGATCTTTGAGATCTTCGCGGTATTGTACGCCGTCATTGTTCTGGAGATCGTCTTTACGTTGCTCTGCTTTTAGTTTAAGCCGTGCCTCGAAAAACTTCCAAAGGCCGGCGGATCCGGCAATGGTTCCTAATGTGATCAGTATTTGTTCGGTGCTACCCATGGCGATGCAATTGTTCTGTTTTTATTCTTTTTAGGGATCCGAATGATGAAAATACCAACACCAACCATCCCCAGTGCGACGGCGTCGGTAGTCCTATAATGATCAGATACATGACCAACGTAGTGGCAAACGTTCCGAACGTAAGGATTGAAGCACGCACGCGGCAATTGAGATCTCCCTTTGCCACGCACATCAACTGATACCCACCAACGATCACCAAGATCATCTGGTAGGCGATCATTGGACCAAGTTCGATCATGGTCGCCATGGGTGCCAAGATCAAATTAACGAGCGCCAGAGTGATCTCTGTGGGTTGTGAGTCCGAATGTTGCCACACGTCCAAAAGGTGGCTGATGCGATCCTTCGCGATCTGCTTGATCTTTATCATCATGATCTTTCCAGTTTTTCTTTATACACTCGGATCGTGTTCCATACGGCAAACACCCCGATAATGATCCAGCCCGTTCGTGATCCATTCATTAGGCCCGACGCGCACAAATTCTCGATCGTCATCAAGGCGATCAGCGTTGCGATCTGCACCGCGATCAATCGCATCTTCAAGGTCCCATTGAATAGCACGGCCCACATTTGGAATGCACCGGCACCAATGGCGCCAATGATCAGCGCAATCGATGGATTGTCGTACTCCACGAATAACGACGCCGGCAACGCAATGATGTGGCAAAACGCGATCAGTATTTCGTTGGGTTCTGAATCAGAATACCAGAATAGCGCCTTCGCCTTTTGCAGTGCCTTGTTCATCATTTAGCCTTTTTAGCCTTCGCCTTTGCCTTTGGGTTCAAATGTCCGTAGTCCTTCTGAACGTCGAAGGACGGGCATGCCTTTGCCGCGAACTCATTATGTCCGTGGATGGTTGCCTCTGGGTATTCCTCTTTGAGTCCTTCGATCAATTTATCCATTGCGGCGCGCTGGGCTTCCGTGCGTGTGTCCTTAGGCGCTTTGTTTTTATCCATACCACCTACGTAGCAAATGCCGATGGAGGTGGCGTTGTGTCCTTTGGTATGGGCGCCAGATCGGTGTAACGGACGGCCGGCCTTTACGACTCCGTCTAACTCAATAACGAAGTGGTATCCTATATCCGACCATCCGTTTCCTTTTACGTGCCAACTGCGGATCGTTTCCGTTTTCACGTCGCGGCCTTCTGGCGTCGCGGCGCAATGCAGTATAATTTTGTCGATCTTACGAGCCATAGCAAACCAGCGCTTAAAGTTGAACATCGGAATTTGCCAAGATCAACGCGCGCGCTTCGCTGGCGTTCATCAGCGTGTAATTCGGCGCCGCTGATCCAGATCCCAACGCGATCAATGCGCTGACTTCCGACTCCTTCCATGAGGCTTCCAATTCATAGATCACGAAATCAGATCCGTCGATGCTGATCGTCACCGGCGCACCAAATTGCCCTTGGTACTTCGCACCATATTGTTCCCACGTCGGATGAATGGTGGATGTTGATTCCACTTCCCCATCTTCATTGTATGTTGATTCCGTCCAATCGTATCGTGTGATGCTTGACGGCAATGCGTTTGCGATGTCCGCCGTTGGAATGCTGATGTATACGTTTCCTCTCATTGTTTTAATTTTTATTGATAAATGTTTTTCCCCGCGTTGTAGTTTCTCTGCACCTCCTCGGCGGTCAATGCGCGGTTATAGATGCGCGGTTGGGCGAGTTGGTCTTTGTAGGTTCTTGATGCTCCGGCCGTATCAGTTCCAATTCTTTTAGAATAGGTATTTGTTTTGCTTGTTGCACTCGCCGCCGTTTGAACAACAAAAGAGCCGTTTAAGTAGATGTTTATATTTGTTCCATCATAAACACCGACAACGTGCGACCAATCGCCTTCACTTGAACCGCCCGCCACTATTAAAGTTGAATCGTATCTAAACGTATAATTCAAAGATGAATCGATATAAAGTGAAGATGTTGAACCGCTTGAAACATTATCGCCAAGTGTTAGCAATACATTGTAAATACTTCCGCTTGTTATGTATTTGGCTTTAGACCAAATCTCAAGGCTAAACGAACCAGTCCCAAAATCAAGACTTTCATTATCGTGAACCTCTGCCCACGAATTACCATCAAGATTGAGCGCACCTTGTTTCCGCACGTTTTCAAATAGATTCACGCCCGTAATGTCGCGGCCCGTTGTTAAACCTTGGGGGAGTAATACGGGGGAGGTTATTGAGGCATTTGTGTTATTTAAGACATATGCGCCAAGCGTTGTTCCGAGGTTTAAATGCGCGCCCCAAAAACGGGCTTGCAATCCATTTGGTGCTGTACCACTTGCATTGGCTCCAATATCAAAGAAATCAAAAGGCCCGCGGGTTATATCTTCAAACTCTAATTTGTACCAAGTGTTTAAATCATAGCCAGCAACATCAAACACCTTACCAGTACCATCACCCCAGTCCATCGCTAATTCAGTACCGCCCGTTCCTTTGTTTTCAATGTATACCCAAACACCCGCGCTTGTTTTATAACTTCCATAGTTGGGAATATATTGGCGAATGATGTGGTTTAATGCTGAAAAAGTAAAGCGCGTTGTAACGCTTCCGTTTCCATCGGGTGCAGTTACCCCCGTTTCTTCTGAACTTGGCAATGAATTAAGTTTACCCCAATACGCATTGCTAAATTCCTCGCTATACGCTAAAAGATTCGTCCCCTTATTCCAATCAATAACCGCCGTCTGCGATACGGGTGCGCCGATGCCGTGCGTCCACGTTGCACCGCTGATGGTTCCGTGGTTGCCGTTTCCGCTACCATCGTACGCCGTAGTACCCGCACCTTCTTGCATTGGTAGCCATAACTTTAAAGCGGTGTTATCCACTCCCGTTGGCACTACCTTTTCGGGGTTGTTGTATAGGTCGGCCACTTGTGCGGCGGTGAGGGCGGTGTTGAAGATTTTGACGTTTGACGCTTCGCCATCGTAGTAAGTAACGTCTCCGCCAGTATAGCGACCAACATAAAACAATCCGTCAGCGTTTGCATAATCAAAAGTAGATGCCGTTGACGCTTGTTCAACGCCGTTAAAATATGCTTTTAATGTCGTCCCGTCGTGAGTCATTACGACGTGATGCCATTTATTTGTTTCAAAATTTACGCCGATATTATCAACGTCGCCATCATCTAACGAAAAATTCAAAACACCTCCGCCAATACTTACAGAATGAAAAATGCGGATGTCATCCGCGCCACTATAACGAATAGATATAAGTCTAAAATCTTGCGTTGTTGTGTCTACATTCATATATAACGAAACACTCATTTGAGTGTAGCCCGTTATATCTAAAGTACCGCCGTCTACATAATCATTAACCCCATCAAAGTCTAACGCCTTGCCCGAATAAAGCGCGGCGCGGTTGTACCCTTTCGGGCTTTGGTCATTGCCGCGCGGATTGAGCGGCTTGTTGGTTTTTGTTGTTTGTACTGCCATCGTTTATGCTTCTAAATCGTTATCTATTACGGGCACGCGGTCGGGAAATAAGGTGTACAACGTCGCGGTGTATTCCGCGTTTGCCTCACTATTGCCGAATGAATGCACACCTACTGGATCCGGCCAAACCAAATGATCGTCCCAATCACTTACAACGCCATCACGCCAAAGGACATCAACGGAATAATTGTCCGCCAGTACCGCTGGGGTTAATTCCTCGCCTTCGTCGTCGTATGTGGCCGGTGTCGTTACGATGTGGCCAAGCATTGCAATGGTGTGGCGGTGGGTTGGGTTTCCTTCTTCGTCAACACCCAAGGCCGCGACCGCATTGTTTGCGGCCTCGGCATTGGGAAACTCGTATTTTCTAAATGTGTACTTCATCTTAAAGCGTTGTTAGGGTTGCCAATTCAGCGTTGCTTAATCGTTCATTGAATAGGGTTGCCTCTTTGTATTTCAAAGAACCTAAAGAGGTAAAGAATAAGTCAACTTTATTTGTAGCGGGTACGGTTGCGGTTGTATCGCTTCCGACCGACGAACCATCGATGTAGAAAACATAATCGTTGGCCTTGTATGCTACTGCGAATTTATGAGTACCCGCAGTCAAGCCGTAGTTTGCGTCGCTAATGTTTACTACGATACTTCCACTTACAATCGAAACGGCTTGCACTCTGCCCGTATCGTAAAACGTTATATAAATTTGATTGCTTGATGTTCCGTCCGATAATAATACACCAGAATAACCACCAGCGTTTGCAATATCATCTATATCGGCCTCAAAATACAAAGTCCCCTCCGTTTGCCCAATCACATCACTCGCGCCCGTAACTGAACAAGAATCCGCCGCACGGGTAACCCCGCCGGAAGTCCCGTGGTTTGGTATGTAACTGGAAACATAAGAACCTTCTTCGATTTGATTACCCCAAACAAATAGTTTATTTCCGTTTGTTGAAGTTGTAGAACCTAAAGAATCTGTACTATATAAGTAGAAATAACCGCTTTTGTCAGCATCACCCGAAACGCTTTTAGAAACTGATACACGATACCATCCATCTCCATAAGGCTCAATAACACCACCCGCTTGACAAGTGCCCTCATCTAAATCAAAACCAATGGCAGCACTTGTTGTAAAGAATGCGGCGTAAATGGTTACATACCTACCTACATCTTTCTTCACAAAGATTGAATAAGTATATGCGTTCGTAAATGTAAACTCTGGCCCATTACGCAATGAATTACCAACGCCGTATGTAAGCCTTGAAGCATTTTGCAATCCCTCCGGTGATGTAGTTGCATTTGTTTCTACTGCTGGTCTACCGCTTGGAATGAAACTGGTGTCGATATTAAACACCTCCGAGAACTGCACAAGATTCGCCCGTTGCGGCTCCAAAAGCAACGCACCCGCTCCGCTTGAGTAATCAATGCGCGGTAAGTCAATAAGTACGCCCGCCTTTCCCGTTACGCTTGTGGATTCGAGGTAGTCGGTGCTAACCATACCGCTTTCCAGTTGGGCGTTTTGGATGTAGATGGTGTCTCCCGTGCTTGGAAAAACATCATTGTCTCCAGCCGCCATATTTAGAATGACACGAGTAATGTCTGCATTTGCCGTTATAGAACAACGAAACCAACCCGAACCAACGGAAACTATTTTTGCTTCAATTTCTCCGCTTGTTGTACCTACCGAACCGCTACCCGATAAATCAAAAAATGCGATGTAATCAGTAGCAGCATCACCTAAAATTCTAAACCAAGATGCCGTTCCAGCCTTTGCATATAAACTAAAGGTTTGTACACCCGACAAAGAAACATTTTGAAGAATGTTTGAACTTTGACCACTTGTAGCGGTGCTTTCTAATTCCCAAGCATCCGAACTACCATCATATCCGATATGCCCACTTGTTAATGTTATTCTTGTAGTTGGCCAACTCGTATCAAACTGATTCGACTGCAATAGTTTATTCTCCCGGTACTTCTCAATCAACCCGTCCGCATTCACTCGCGTTGCCGCCGCGTTGCTTCCGCGGTCAAAATCAAAGTCCGCACGGGTTTGGTCGTACCCGCTATTCTCTCCGGTGCTATCCGGTGCGCGGTTCCCGCTTGGTAGTACGTTGTATAATTTTCCCGCCTCGTAGGTGCTTGGCACCATTAAAAGGCTTGCTTTGTCAATTAGTGCCATATTAAGAAAGTGCGTTTATGGCCGCCGTGATGGCCGCCTTGTTTTCAATTGTCGCGTCTTTATCCGCCGCAAGTTGCTCCATATTCGCAAGGCTCGCCGCTGGGCTTGTGATGTCGTCTAAACTATACCACGCTTGTAGGCCGCTTTGTTCGCTGGCGGTTAGCCCGTCGTACGATTTCCACATCACGGAATTAATTTCATCGCTTGAAAGTGCGCGGTTCCAAATCGCGACGTTGGCGAGGTTGCCGTCCATAAATGCACCCGCTCCGTCATCTTGTGCGCTAATCAATAAGTTTTCTACTGGGTTTGCTGAATCTCGGCTATCAACATTTCCGCTCGTACCATAACCAAAAACGCTTGAGCCGTTGTGCCATAAAGAAAGCGAAGAACCATCGTATCTAAAATTCACATAATGCCACTCGTTTGGTGTCATTGAATATGTATTCGTTGCGTGGTCTCCGCCCGTTAAAGATATATTATAGTGGAATTGCTCTGAATCATCAATGCCCCACCAAAAAACGCGATTCCCAGCGTTATTCCACATTGACAAGATATTTTTGTAATCATTGTCATCTTCAAAATAAACCCACGCCCCCATTGTGAAAGCGTTGGTTATTCCTAAATCGTTGGCGATATGCTTTTTGCCCATATCAATAAAATCACTCGCCCCGTCAAACTCGGCCGAGCCTTGGGCTGGGTGTGAAATGCCAGCGGTGGTGAACTTGTTAAACATAACAAGGCCCTC
>Ga0208795_1000732_pt1 | contig 15811 bp, 31 predicted proteins | sample CB_VirMetaG_6_FD_184541 | JGI IMG/M metagenome (GOLD analysis project Ga0208795, IMG submission 184541) | Freshwater to marine saline gradient viral communities from Chesapeake Bay - CB_1508_2 Viral MetaG (SPAdes) (version 4) | ecosystem: Environmental > Aquatic > Marine > Coastal | place: USA... | reverse complement strand
AAGCCTTCATTGCAAGGAGGCGGGAATCAATGTCAAGAATTATCGCGGGTAATGAACAGGGCGCTCATATAAGCCACTGTCTGAGCGATACAAGCAAACCTGTCGACCATTGCGAGAGCCATCTTCAAACGTGTAACGCAGCGCTTCTCCGTAGCTCATAGAGCCTGTTGAAGTCCAGCTTGATATAAGACCTTCCGACTCTAGTGCTGCGTTTAATGTTTCAAACCAGTTTTGCTTATTCATGATGCTTTCCTCTTGCTTTGTTGAAGTTGACCCATATTAAGCCCAGCAAAGCACCATGTCAACACTTATTTAAAAACCCTACAGGTTTTATTCCATTACTGAACTGTAATCCATATCAGAGAAAACCTTTGGCAAGTTATACCATTCGTGCCACATTTCTTGTGAGAAGTTTAGACTGTCGCCATCTTCATCAACCAACTCAGCACCTTCGATCTGCAATGCATCACTGTCCAGCATCTCCATATAGAAAGAGTCTTTGTCATCCTGATCATAAGACCATGACTCTGTGTATCGGATCTTAATATCACCATTGACCGCTAACACTTCACCTTCACCAAATACTTGCATGATCTCTTCATGGGTGGAGTAATCATCACAGAATATCTCTTGCATTCTGGGTGCTACGTCAAACACCTGAACTGTTTTAGTTACAGTCCAAAGCTCTGTGTTTTGCAGCATTTCAAGAGCTTCGGTTAATGTCAGCTTAATCATATTAAGACTCCAGTATTGATTTGGTTTTGATGGATATGGCATGCCATTTGAGCTTGGCGAGCTTAACGCTTAGTAGCACTGCTGACTTGCTTGGCTTGATGCCAAACTCGTCAAGCGAGTGCTCAAGAGCTGCTTGAGTAGCAGGGCCCCAAGAGCATGCCATTTCATAAGAGCTTAGGGCCGTCTCGGCCATCTCTTCGATCTGTGCATCTGTTAAGTAAGTCATTGTATTTCTCCGCTGTTTCGTTTCAATACAGTGATAGTACGGGCACCCAGTTACGAGTGCAAGCATTATTTTACTTTTATTAATCCAATCTGCTTCCTGCATCCGCTTCAAACCCGTGACGCTTCAGCACTTTTGAATAAGCCAATGCACCTTCATATAAGATGTCAATGCTTTGAACTGGGAAATTACTAGGATTCCACACTTCAAATGATCTACGATAGTTTTGCTTGACACCAGCCATCTTCATGGTGCGACCCATCTTTGTATTACCCTTGATTTTATAACCATCAAACCCAGTTATAGTCACCCAAGCAAATCCGCACATGCCACCGTCTTTACTGTTAAAATTATTTCGGTACATATTGCCAGCAGCTTCATAAGCTGCGTGCTCTGCTTCGTCTAATATAATTTCAACCTGTTCTTTAGTTAAGCTTGTCATGTCTCATTCCTCTTGTCTTTTTGAAAGTAAGTAAATCATACTTCTGCCATAAAAAGAACGCAAGCATTATTTTCTTATTTCTCCAGCTCTTTATCATATTCAGACTGCAATTCGCTGCACAGGTCGTAAGAGTCATCCCACTTAGCTTTAGCCTCACACCAATCATTGTAAGCATCACCCCGCGTATCGTCAGGGCGCATAACACCCCAAGCTAAATCCATCTCATCGTATGCTTCATTTGACGCAGCGTAAGCATTGTTTAGCTTAATCTTTAAGTCTTTAAGCTTAGTCATCATTCAATCCTCTTTGTTTAGTCTGAAATACTCGCCCATATACAGATCGTGAGCTGTTCTCCACGCCTCCCAAGCCACCTGCCACGCTTCGGTACAGTCATCGTCAACTGCCTTGTGACGAGCCTCTACGGCCTCATCAACCGCTAACTTTAACTCTTCTAATTTAGTCATCGCTCATTAATGTCCCTTTTCCTCACATAAAACTTATGGTGGCCTTGAATCAGTATTGGTACTAAGTCATGCCATCCCGGCTCAACATCCAAGTTGTGATAGTTAAGCACCAGCGAAGAGTATTTCATTTTGATATGGAAGTCAAACTCAACATACGCAACAGCAATCAAGTATGAGATCTCATAAGCCTCTCTGTTATAGGGGTGATCTGTATTGCCATCGTTTGTCCAGCTAAACTGACTGCGATCTCTCACGACCTCGCAGAGCGTGTCAGGGAAGCCGGGGTGCCTCATTCTGTTCATTGTGACCTGAGCTACCAACTTTCGCCCTAATATACCCTCACCCCTTGACTCGTGATAGATGTTTAGGGCTAGACATTCCATCTCTGTAAGCTCTGAAGATGAGACATCTCTAATGTAGTGATCTGGCACATCAATTACATCAGTCCAGTCATACCCGAACGATGCCGTTGACACCAAGGTCAGCGCTAACAGCAGCTTATTTATCATACAGACCTCGATCTATATCAATAATGATCGGCTGAACAGGATCATCACCCAGCAGATAGAATACAGCACACGCCTGATCTTCAGTTATGACGGGCATCTCAAGATTAAACCGGCGAGCTATTGCCATTGACCGATAGTTTGCACTGCGTGACTGTCGATACTCAAATAAGTAGCCAGTAATGTCATCAATTAAAGCTTTCATATTATTTCTCCATCTTAGCGAATGATTCTGACAATGGTACGCCAGCGTTTAACACAATGCAATCAATAATTGGTACACCATATCGTAAAGCTATCCTAGCAGCTTCCTTTTTAACTAACCAATATGGTGATGGTGGCACGACTTCGTAATACTCAGGCCCAGTGAACCCAGACTCATGCACAGACTCACCACGTAGGACGTATACACCTGCAGCACTTGCCATGCCGTCGTCCTCTTCGTGTATTTCTATAGACCTAAGTATCTTCATAGTAATCTCCTATTGGGTGGAGCAGCATTATTCGGCTGCTTTTTCAGATCCAGATGCTCGGATCGACAAGACGCGCTCATTAGAGAAGCACTTGTAAGACTCATCCTTACCCCAGACACCAACTAGGTCAGCTTTGCCAGCGATAGTAGAGACACCACCACGCAGGTGCTTCTTAACTCCGAAGCGTACACCAGAGAAGGTGCGCTCAGTGTCGTCTTTCTTGATGAAGGTTACAGAGAACATCTTGCCAGACTTACGTAGCGGGGCGAGGATTTCGTTTACTTCGTTAGAGTTCATTGTTTTCATGTGCTTCTCCTGATGTGCTGTGTTGTTTCGATAGGGGAATAATGCCATGCTCCTAATGGCAATGCAACACTTTATTTAACTTTATTTTAGGCAACAAAAAAGGGGCCTAAGCCCCTTTGCATTAGATCTTTTTCTTACTTCTTATCAGCGTTCATCATCTTATGAAACAGGTCTGTAGCGCTCTCTGAGACGGTTACAACAGTCTCCTGCTCAACTACCTGCTTGTCAGTCCAGCCGATATGGGGACGGTTGAGGATGTTGTATTTTAGTGCGTTGAAGTTACTGAATTGATTAATAACGTCAGGGTCACCAAGCGCATAGGCTCGGGCAAGGTCAGTCCAGAACAGTGAGGATTCCATTCGGAACTCCTTTACTGCCTGCTTAAATTCTGGCTCTTCATCTCTGAATCGCTCAAATAAGCTCTGTGAGATCCCAAGGGCTTTATGTATAGACAATTGTGTTTTACCCTGAGATCCAAGGGACACAATAGTCTCATACCATCCCTCTGGTAGCTCTCCAATTGTTTTCTTAGGTCGCATCTTAAAGCTCTTTTTATACCATTTACCCAATTATAACATAAAGTGATCAATGTAATCAGCAGCAGCTTTATCAGCATGTCGCTCAAGATTAAGCCCAGCTTCAATATCACTAGCCATCTCAAGATCGCAATCGTCAACTAACCAGTCATGAAAAGACAAACCGATAAGCTCCTCGCACTCACTCACATACTCATCAATGGCATTCCAGTCATTGTTAAGAATAAAGTGTGCAAAGTGGTTCTCAAGCCACTCTATTCGTTCGTCAAAAGGTAATGTTTTCATGGTTACTGCCTCTGTGCGTGTTTTGTGAGGCCATTATCTCCACTACCAACTGCCTTGTCAACAGTTAATAGTGAAGTTTATTGCTTAGGCTTTAATCTTGACGAATGGAATACCCTTAACGGTCTTCACATACTGGGGCTCACCATCGACATTCATAATCTGGTAAGCAGGCTCACACCCCTTATAGACTGAATCGCCAATACTAAACTCAGGCAGGTATTTATCATCGACGGTCTGCTGTGAAATGTGGTTCATATATTATCCTCTCTTTGATTTAATTTTATTGAAGTTTTCTAGTGAAAAGAATTGATCAGTGTAAGCCGTAACGATTGGCTCAAAGTCTAAATTCCTTCTGTCGTGCATTGCTATAGCTACAAACAAATCTACATCAAGATAGTTAGAGTATAGCCAAGGCAGGAAATCAACAGCTATCTTGTCATCCATCAAGTACCAACTACACAATGAATCTAGTTTTACAAAGCTGAAGTTTGAGAAGCACTTTACCAGCTCGCTTCCTGCTACCATCTTCCACTCTTCATACTCTTTATTGAAATCATCGCTCATCTTTTTACCCCTTTTAGTAACTCAAGAATTTCTGCTTGAGATTGTTTCATAAATAAAACCAACTCTTTTAAGTCTGAGTATTCATTCAACCCAGTCATTAAATTGTCGCTCGTGATTTTATTTATCACCTGCTTTATGGTCGGGTAGTAAGAGTCTGAATACGATACAAACTCCTCACCTGTATCCTTGCGTGTACCCTTGGATGCCGTACCCAATATGAACTGATATTTATCAGATGATAGTCGGTACTTATCACCAATTTCAATCATGCTTTTCCTCCTCGTCTAATTTAATCCATCCAATCACGGCACCCAATGGAGTGATGCCAGCGATGCGAACTATTTCAGCTTTATATGGAGACGCAAAGTCTAGCTGCGTTAACTTGTATAAGTTAAGACACCATCCTACTGCGGCAGTTAAATAAATAATTAAAAAAATTAATCCTAAAAATTTCATATTCATATTTATTTCCTTTTGTTTCCGATGAGTTTATTTTTTTTACTAAATAGTTTTTTGGATAAAATTTTATTACTGTAAACATTTTGTGGATTTAATTTGCTATCTTTTTCCAGCGCCTTGCAATATAAGTCTATAAAATAAGGGTAAAACGGAGAAATACACAAAGTTAAAATTAAAGTGAATGGCAAAGAAATTAATAATAAACAAATAATAAATAATATTAAAACAAGACTTAAAATTAATTTCATCATTATTCAGCACCAACAAAATCATTTGATTCTTTTATTTTAGAATTTAAATCTAAGTTATGGCAATACACTGGCCCCAATTCTTCAGAGTTATATATGTACATAACCTGACCTCTGTACTGGAAACTAAACCACGTCCCGTTACGATCGTGTGAGACGTGGCAGTAAAGCCCAAGCCCGGTCAAGGCGTTGTTAAACTTTATTGCCTTTTCCTTAAATTCTTGAGCGTTCATTTAAATACCTCTTAGGCTTTCCAGTTTGACTTCTTTAAATCCTTCACTGTGCAATTGGTTTCGTTTGTTTCTCACTTCAGAGAACACCCAGTCACCGTCAAGCTCACTGTAGGTATCAATATGCAACTTATCGTTGACTCGACTCACGAAGATAAAATTATTGTGAGCCACCGGTTCGGAACTTTTTGCTTCAAAGAACTCATACGTTTTAATTTTACTCATGTCAATCCTCCTTGTATTCCTTGCAGCTAAAGTCTCGGGGAACAAGTATACCCCTGCACATTACACCACGCTTTTTGCTTTCAGGCTTTGAATCCTTGAAGTACATACTGTAATCTTTTACTTCAAGTAACTCAATCAGAGTTTCCTCGTGCGTTTCTATCCTGCCAAGTCTGCACGCAACCTGCTTTGGTCTGTTTGAGTTTACCAACTTTCGAGCGTTAGAGCAATTCTCACATGCTTTACTCAACTTTATTACCTCCAGTGTTAATCATTGTTTAATAAAAAATCCACTAATCATTTCTGACTAATGGATTCTATACTTAATAATTAACAATGTCAAATCTCTCTGATTACTTATCCTGCTTATTATAAAGCTCGTACAGCACTCTTACCTTTTCCTTTAAAGTTTCGATGTCTGCATAGCTTTTTGCTAGCCAAAATATCAAGCCAACAAACCCGGCTAACATTGGCCATAACGCAGAAACTAATTCAATAAAGCTGTAACCGTCCATTCAGGGGCCTTTAATATATTGCATAAGCTCCTGAAAGTATTAATTGGTGCGCCTAGCAGGACTCGAACCTGCAACCACTCCCTTAGAAGGGGAGTGCTCTATCCAGTTGAGCTATAGACGCTCATCCTTTGTAAATTAGGTGGGCCTTCCCGGACTCGAACCGGGGCCATTACGTTTATCGGTCGTATGCTCTAACCAACTGAGCTAAAGGCCCTTACGAATCTACGAGAGAGATAGTACAGCAATAACTACCTATGTCAAGTAATTATATCATATGGTTTGTCAATATTAGGTTTTTATCGTCCGTTTCTCTTAGCTGCGTCTTTTTCTTTTTGGAATTCAACAGCGCAAGAGTAGTCGTATTCTACGTCAGCTGGGCAGAACTTGCCAGCATCTACCGGTGCTTGACAGAAAGCACAGAAGCCCGTAGCCAGCATTTCATCGTTATGCTGATCTATCTTATGCCTATACAGCGCTAACTTGAGATCATTCTCAGTATTGATCGCTGCAATATCGGCATCATCACCCGATCTAGGGTAGTGACTTAGGTTCAAATCTTTCATATAGCTATTCTATAGTTGAAACATGTAAACATTTTATCACATATAAAAAAACCCACTATAAAGTGGGTTTGTTATGGTTTGTAACCGTTAGCCTTCGCAGGCTAAACAATCACCAGTGCTTCCTGTTGCACCCCGCATGGATCGCTGATAGTAAGCTCCTTTAATGTAATCATCGAGCAGTATTGCCTTAATGACGCCAGCTATCTCAACTTCATCTTCAGAGAAGAACAGGTTAAGTGACTGACCCTGATCAATAAATCTCTGTCGCGAACTTGCCATCTGCACCAATGACATTTGATCAATCTCAAATGCTGTTCTGAAGACCAACTTCTCATGCTCGGTAAGCTCAGTCATGTGCTGAACAGACCCTTTGAAGTTCATCGCCAAATCCTTCATTAGCGCCACGCTGAAGATGCCCTTTTCCTTTAAAGTCTCAACAAGCTGAGGATTCATTCGAGTCATCTCACCGGCTGCTGTAGGCTGATTAAAGGCATTGGTTACCAATGGCTCAATGCTCTGACTTACGCCACCACACAGCAGTGCGGAGCTTGTGTTGGGTGCTATGGCCATAGTGGTAGCATTACGCATACCCGTTCCTTTGCACCACTCAGGCTCGCCGTATACCTTGGCAAGATTCTGTGAAGATCGGATGGCGCACTTCTGAATTCGTGAGTATATAGCCGTGTTCAGTAGTCGCGCATCAAAGCTATCAAATGGCAGCATCTTACTCTGAAAATAAGAGTGCAAACCCAGTGTACCGAGACCCAATGCTCTGGATTTCTCAGTGAACCGAACTATTCTCTCAAACCCAGAATGACCCTTGGCTAAGTTAAGCATCTCGGTGACAACGGCATCCAAGAATACAATCATCCATTCAATGTCTTCGTCTTCAATGCTATCCCACATAAGAAGGTTGATGCTAGACAGTACACAGCTAAAGGTGTGGTCTGCATCTTGTGGCAATGCAATTTCGGAACAGAGATTTGAGCCTTTGATTGTGATGCCTGAATTCTTAATCGCCTGTGGTGATAGTTTGTTTGCAGTGTCAGACTTCCAAATGTATCCCTTGCCACTTCTTGCACGAAGGTAGCAAACTTTGTTGAAGCGATCAACAGCATCCTTCTCACCAGCGACTAAGCGCTCAATGAAAGCATCTTTGAATATCCAGCCCACGTTAGCGCTTGCAGGATTCTTTTGGACGTAGCCAGCCAGTTCATAGAAGTCCTCGTGATCAACTTCCAGATAGCCAGCCCAGTTGCCACGACGATTGTTACCTTGCGATACCTTCCGTACAACATCTATCGCGGAGTCAAACTGAGGGATAACACCATCTGCCTCACCACCGCTTGATATTTTATCGCCGCGAGGTCGGATAGAACCCAAGTACGATGAGGTTCCGTAGCCTTTTTTAGACAGCATTGCATTCTCATGGTGGTTCTTATAGAACTCATCGATAGAGTCCCCAATGAAGCCACCAGAGCAGCTAACAGGGTGACCCCTACCAGTGCCAACGTTACATAGAACAGGCGTACTGGGGGCCAGCTTACCGCTCCACATAAGGTCAAAGAACTTCTGCTTTGCGCCTTCCATCTCAGGTACTAATGCACCCAAGTGATTCGCCACTCGCAAGAAAGATTCTCTTACTGTTTCTCCGTTAAATGCGTACTTACGCTCAAACATCAATAGACCTTGGGTGGTGTACCACTCGGGCACCTCACCAGATTCCGTCAGTCTTTTCCGCTTTGCACTAATTACTTCAAATTCACTCATTTCCAAACGTCTCCAAATCGGTTTTCTTTCCAGTTAATATTGTACTCACTTCCGTTGCCGGTAAAGAAGTCATGGAACTGTACCGAGCTAATGTTCTCATAGAACCAAGATTCAATAAAGCCATCAAGCTTGCTTTCATCAAATACTTTTTCTGCGTCAAGGTTAGACAGGCAAAGGTTTACTCTGTGCGCTACAAAGTCTTTTAGGTTTTGCTTTGTAATTCCCTTGATATCGCCGTGAGAAAATATAATGTCAATGATCTCGCACTCGTGTGCGTAAACCTCAAGACCGATCTCTTGCATTAATTTCGTACTGGCATCCGCTTCCTCTTTGGTGCGCTCCTTCAAGATCTCGCGGTACAGCAAAGCACCACCGACTGCGTGAGCGTTTTCATCTGCAACACTAAGGTTAACTCCTCGGCAGATGTTTTTCATCAGATCTTTTCCGCACTTCTCTGATTGAAAATGCTTCAAGAATGCAAACGAGCTGTACAGTACTGCACCTTCAATGAAGCTAAACGCGCCAACACTAATGAGGTCATCTTTTGAACCAACAGCTTTACTGATGAAGTTTATGCGATTACTTAGAACTGGGGACTCCTTCCAGCTTGAGTAAAATTCTTCATTATCTAAGTACAGAAGTTCATTTATTTTATTGTAGAACGGAGCATGAGAATTAAACTCAACAGCAGAGAACATCGAAGCCATTCGCTGGATCTCGGGCCGTTTAAAAGTTTTCATTACTCGGCCAGCCCAGTAGTCATCGCCAGCAAACAATTCATAATGCGTAAACAAGCGAAGAACATCTACAATTGATTTCTTTTCTGCTTCTGTAGCAGACACCCTAAGGTCTTGAATATCATTTTCAACTTCTGGTTCATCCCAAGGCCAGAACGTGTGCATTTGCTCATCAGCTAGATCGGCGAACTGAGGGTACTCAACAATCCAGCCTTCAGGCTGGTCGTAAATAGATGTCATTTTATTTCCTTTATTTCATATAGTTTATCAAAATTCATACCAGTAAACCTGCTTACTTCGGTACTGTCATTTAAAGTAATAACGGTTGGGACTCCCCGAATATTGTGCAATGCCGATAACTTTGCGCCTTCTTCAGTGTCTATATCGTATACTGAAGTAAAGCTAATGTCATTCTCTTTCGCGTATTTCTTTAGTGCCTTGCATGGACCACACCAAGATGCGCTGAATAATATTGTTTCTATCACTTATTGACACCCTTTAGAAAGTAAACCCGACGAGAGCCGGGTTTGTTATTATAACAGAAAGTAAATCAGATACTACTTAATTTTTGCTCTCCATTTGCCATCTTTCAACGTAATAATTGCTCTTTTGCCATTGCTATATGTCACAATGTGTGAATTAGACCATGAGCTGCCGCCAATGTTATACCCCATGTCCAACTTACCGCTTACACCCGCTATATACACGCCATCTTTGATCGTTGCAGAGTGAGTGTGGCCTGAGTTTGACTTGCTGCCAGATATCTGAAGTGATCGCACAGAGCCTCTAGCGCCGTTGTTGCCATTGTGACCATGTTGACCGCACTCAATACCGCCGGCGATCTGATAGCTTTCATCTTCACGAAGAAACAGTACGTCCTTTAGATCCTCGTTTGAACTCTTGCACGCATACTCAAATATAGCAAAGGATGAGTTATTGCTTGAGATCGCCTTATAAGACGCAAGCTGCAACTCAAGAAAGAACTCAGCGTTAACCGGGTCGTTTCTGTAGTCCTGCTCAGATAACCATTTCTTTAACGCCAGATCGTGATTACTCTGCACAATAATTATCTCTGAGAAGTCACGGTTCATTGATGCAATTACGTTTGACGTTAATTTAATTTCATCTTTTACGCTTTCTGTTTGGTTGACAAACATTTTATAACGGAAGTAATGATTACCAATGCTGTGGTGGTTTCTATACTCCATGTCAAAAATATCATGTAGGAATTGTCGCTTTGGTTTTAGCTTATCAAGCATTGAGTCGCTATCCAACCAGCTTGCATTAGCCACTTCGTTATCAAGCTTTGCAGCGTGTACATCACCCCAGTTAATCGCCTCAACAGAGTCTGTGGAAGTAAATGAATCGCTATCATAATAGTAGTCAAGGTCATGAAAAGATCCCGTGTCTGAGTCTGCAATTAATTGACGAACAAACCAATCACCATCGTCATCAATAGTCACTGATAAAGCACCGAACATGTGGTGGAACTCTGCAATTTGCCCAGCCTTTCTCTGAATGTAATTCAACTGAGTTACTGAGCCAGTGGTGTACATTATTTTAGCAGGTGAAAACTTTCCAGTTGGGAGTGATTCTAGCTGCACCTTTGCGTGTGGAAATATACCGCTAGAACAGCCTGTATAGCTGTGTAAGCCAGTCATTGGGTTTACTGCAGTAGGTATAATGTCTAGGCTTCCGCACCACACCAGAGTCTCTGCAAGCTCGCAGTCTTCATCGAGAATGTACTCTCGAATTTTAGGATCAAACCAACACTCTGTATCGTAAGAATCGCTTTTTTGGTATGCGTTTTTATTGTAGTGAAACGTACCAACAATAATTTCAGCGTCATTCTTTTCTGCGTAAACTTTCAGAGCACTAAGAAAACCATCGTGAACGTAAGTATTATTTTGTGCAGAAGTAATCACAAAACTTTTACCGCTAAGTTTTTTTAGTTGATCGCGTCTTGATTTTGTTTCTCCAGCTGCAACAGGCTTGTCATCGTATTTCTCCCAAAACTCATTGTAGCCTCCCTCCCTACGGAGGAAGCTACCAATGGTTGTTTTTGAGCAGCCGATAATCTCGGCTACCTCGCGTGAAGACCTACCCTCATTGTAGGTCAGTCTAAGTATTTCAATAAAGTCATTATCATCCAAGACTTGCATTATTGTAGAATCTCCTCTTCGGTTTCGATTATCTCCATTCTTTGCAAGCGAATTCTATCCCTATTCTCAAATCGCTCAACTATTTGATCTGCATCAAGGTATACATCTTTTCCGTTTATTGCTTTCTCAAACTCATCTGGATAAAGAAAGTCAGAGTAGGTTCTTTCCATAAACTCAGCGATCCACTTTTGAGTATGCTCAACCATAGAGGCGACATCAGTAGACTTACCACCGGCACCGTATGCCGCAGTATGGATCATCATTGTCGCCATGTCGGCAATCATAGCTTCGTCGCAGGCTAGAAGTATGGCAGATGCAGCACTGGATGCGTCACCCGTAAGTATCCCTGTAACGCCGCATTCACACATTGATATGCTGGTTATAATTGTGTTCATTCCATCAGCACTACCACCTTGACTGTTGATGTAAAGCGAAACAGAATCATCCTTGCTGGCAGATGCCATGACCTCAGTAAGCATTCTGTAGTAACTAGGCTCTTTAATTTCCTCATCTAAGTGAAAGGTATAGTTGTTAATTACTTTCTGATCGTTAAATGGCTCTAAGACTTCAATATCCAAAATAATATTCCCTATATTAATACTTGAGTGATTACGCTAGTAAAGTTTCCGCTTTTTAAAACTATTATTTTCTTATCTCCGTAAATACTGCAAGTAACTTTCTCCTCCGCCATCTTATTGATCGAGTCAAGAAGATACTGCGGGTTGTACGATACTGATAAGTCATATTCCGATTCATTATCAATTGGGAATGATTCAGTTATCTGGTTTCCACTTCCAGATAGTAATTTCCCAACTATCATTGCATCCGAGACACCGGCCTTTGAATCTATAGAGCACCGACTTGTCTTGGGGTCATCAGCTATAATACTGATTCTACCGAGACTGTCAACTATGCTTTCCTTACTGAAGGTTAATTTATGTCTTATTTCTCCAGTCGGTATAGCTGCTTTGTATTGAACGAACTTCTCATCAAGTACAGAGACGTACAATACTGAGTTCTCGCCTTTTATTACAATTGAATTATTGCAGTATCCTACAGAAGAGCACGATAAAAGCCCGTCTTTTACTGCTGCAACGCTCTTTATCGGTATGATTATACTCATTGGCGATACAACGTGCTTTATAGAGTAAACAGAAAGCTTTGCACCACTGGTAGCCACCACATCAAATGTTACACCATCAGATGCCAGCACAACAGAATTAACGCAGCGCCTAGGGTGCTCCTTACCGGCAGATGAAGCAACGTAGTCGATACCAGTAATTATCTCCTCTACCGGCACATCTATATCCTTCATCTCCCCAACTTCAAAAGATGGGAAGTCAGAAGCAGGCAATGTTGATAATGTTATCTTGCTTTTGCCACAAGATAGCTTTGCTTTCTCATCTTCAATCGAGATTGTGACTATCTTTTCATCCTGCAGAGACTTGCATAGATTGTAAAGCTTTGTAAACTCAATCGCTATAGCAAAGCAGTCAACATCAGCATTACATTCGATCTTTACGGTCTTCTGCATTGAATCGTTTTTACCAGTAAACTCAATAAAACCATCATCAAGCTCGAGCAACACATGCGTCAATATTGGATTATGAGATCCCTTTGAAACTATCTTTGACACCTGTGACAGTGCCTCCCTGAGATTTAAGGCTGTTAGTTTAATCTTCATCGAATAAGTCCATCTGATAGTTTGGAGTATCTTCAAGTGATATATAGATACCAGAATGCTCTGCCATCGTTAGTGATCTTACCGGTACAGTTACTGAGTCTATACCGAAGAAAGAAAGAACTTCACGCTGGTCGATACCTGCAGAGAATAGATCAACAGCAGCAGATAAGTCAATGGCTGTTAGAGTATCGAACGAAGGTGATACTACGCCTAGGTGTCTGGCGCGACGATACAGAGACTCCATATCACAAGATAATGCTTCACACAACTCTTCTTTTGACGTTAAGTAGAAGAATGTTGCCAGCATGTCATCTTCTGAAGACATCCATTTTATACGCTGCTTTGTGTCAAGCGTTCTTTGGAATAGAGTTGAAGCTAATTGTTGCAAGGTATGGGCGCTATGCTTGCTGCATAAATCGTCTGCTAACGCCAAAGCCTCTACTTTTGTGTTGTTTTTAGACATAAAAAAATCCCCTTGCTTTATTTGAAGGAGATTATCTTATAAAACTATCGACTTGTCAAGTTAACTGTCTAGTTCATATACTTTATTTACTCGACCCACGAAGTCAGAGCGCATATTTGTATTATTGCTGAACTCAAAGAAGTCAATACCGGGCTGCGGATACTTCTGAAATAGATCGAAAGCATGAGTTAGACCGTTACGCTGACCGCCAGTCGTGTACAGTTGGGTCTCATCACCCTCAACTACAACAATTGAATCTTTACCGACACGCTCTAGGAGGAGCTTAATCATGTTTGGAGCCATCTGCTGCGCTTCACTGATAACGATCAAGCTGTCATCAAAAGTATCGCCCAAGACGAAGTTAGGGATCTTAAAATGGATTCGCTTACCAACGTCACACTCTACTTTTCCTTTGCCCATTAACTGCTCAAGGATTTTCTTTGCGGGTGCGAAGTGAGGCTCTAGTTTTTCAAGTGCGTCACCGGGCAAAAATCCGATCTTATCAATACCAGCTTCGACTGGGGTTCTAATAACAATAATGTTTTTTGTAACGTCCTTTAAATAAATTTCAGCAAACGTATACAGAATTGCAGCTGTCTTACCAACACCCGCCTTACCCGTGACAAGAGTTAAGTCACTTGCCCTGATAATGCTTCTCAGGTCTCTCTGCTCATCAGATAATTCCCATGTATCAATTCCAGACTTAGGTTTGAAGTCTTCAATTCTAGTTACACGCGCCTTCTTACTCATAAAGCTACCTCTCGTTAATAGAGACTATAGAATAACATATTTAATTAATCGCAAGAAATAAAATCATGGAAAGTAAAATCATATTTATTTTTATTGTCTGCGTAATTATTCATTCCGTCAACAAGAACAAACCCAGTAAAATCTAAATCAAAAAAAGTATCTGCGCTCTTTAGCTCAGTGTGTACAATCGTTAGATGAACCTTGCTGACCACCTTCATGTCCATCGCTTGTCGGTATATATCACCGCCACCAATAATGAAAGCCTCGTGAGAACCAACATGATAGATCGCCTCTCTCAAGCTATTAACGACAACACAGTCTTTCGCTTTGTAGTTCTTATTTCTAGTGATAACTATATGCTCCCTACCCGGCAGCATTCCGGGCAGGCTCTCAAAAGTCTTCCTGCCCATTATTATTTTCTTGCCTAGCGTTAATTTTTTAAAGTTAGCCAAATCCGCAGGGAGATGCCACGGCATTTTATTTCTTACACCTATTGCACCGTTTAGATCTGCTGCGACAATTAACTTAATCATAAATATATTTTCCTTATACTGAGAATGGGTATTTGATTGGGTTGTGGTGCTCATAATCTGTAACAGAGAAGTCATCCATCGAGACCCACGTCTCAAGATCGCTCAATGTTTTGATCTCTTGGTTGATTATTAACCTAGCGGCAGGCTTAACTTCACGCTCTACTTGCATCTTCATTAGCTCAACTTGATCCTCATACATATGAGCGTTAACTATCTTGTGATATGCCATTCCGGGCTTGTTACCGGTGATCCTAGCGACGATCGCCAGCAGGAAGTATACTTGTATCATATTAAACACAAGGCCCAGAGGAGCGTCACAGGAGCGCTGGTAGCTTGTCAGGTTAAGCGTTCCATTTACCAGTGAAAACGTGTGGGTGTGCATGCAAGGTCGCAGGCATCCCAGATCAAACTCACCCGGATTATAGAAGCTAAGAATTTCACCCCTATCATCAATCCCGTTGGAGAGATTTGATATTAGCTTTGCAAGCTGATCAGTAGGCTTGCCGTCAGGTCGCATCCAAGACCTACCCTGCACACCATAGACCCGACCCATATCATCATCACCCTTTCTAGCGAGGTTGCCAAGCCAATCGTCATTCAGGTTTGCGTTAGCGTTCCAAGTGTTAGTGCCTATGTTTCTAAAGTCCTCAGCGTTGTCGTAACCACGCAAGTAACCGATCATCTCAGCTATTGCAGACTTATAGAAAGACTTTCTTGTCGTCACTAATGGAAACTCACCCGCCCCAACATTATACTCAAGGTCGGCATTAATTAACGTAAGGCAATTCTTACCTGTGCGCTCATTGAAGATGTATTCACCCTCGTTAAGTATTCTTTTGCAGAGTTCGATGTATTGATGCGTCATTTTACTATTCCCATTTTGTTAGCTGCCAATCCTAGCATCACTGCATCACCACGTCCATCGTAGTATTTGAATCCGT
>Ga0208795_1000731_pt1 | contig 15814 bp, 35 predicted proteins | sample CB_VirMetaG_6_FD_184541 | JGI IMG/M metagenome (GOLD analysis project Ga0208795, IMG submission 184541) | Freshwater to marine saline gradient viral communities from Chesapeake Bay - CB_1508_2 Viral MetaG (SPAdes) (version 4) | ecosystem: Environmental > Aquatic > Marine > Coastal | place: USA... | reverse complement strand
AGGACACAATGGATGAGCTGAAAAAGAATGTAGAGCAGATGGCACGCGAAGAAGGAAAGACCGAGCTTGAAATCATCAGTGACCTGCAAGCCGCATGCGCGACGACTGGCGACGACCGCATTCTTGACGACCTGTGTGAACTAAAGTGGGAATATATCTAGGAGGCGGTTATGTACGAATACGGCGAAGTAACAAGGGTGACGATCCAGATAGCGAACCCACAGAAGATCGACGAGTCAATTGATGCGCTAAAAACAGCCATGAAGAATGTTCCCATCGCACATCATGCCGCGCTTTGTGATATGATGAATATTCTTACGGGCACAAAAAAGAACTATCAGCTTGGTCGCGACTGCACAAAACACCCAGTTATGTTTGGTAGACACTCTGTCAAGAGTGATGACCCTATCAATTGTCCGTTCTGCGGCGGCGATGCAGATGCAGATTGCGGAAACACCGATGCGTGGATAGCGTATTGCGAAGATGACGACTGCATTGGACACATCGTACAAGCGAATATACCATACGCAACCCGCAAGCAGGCGGTTGATGCGTGGAATATGAGGATGAGATGACAAAACCAACAGAGAGAATTGTGCGACTACGCGGATGGCTTGAGTCAATCAGGCTAATTTGGGAGGAGGATGGACGACCTGCGCCAGAGAAATGTGCCGAGGGAATGTATAATCTTGCTGTATTCGCGCTAAACGAAGATGGAATAGGGATGTGGGAGTGCGGATGCGGCAACGTAAACCCGCCGAAAACTGAACAGTGTCTTAAATGTGGGTGTGATGTCCATTTGCACGGCGTTGAAATATAGACCGCTTGACACCCGCCCCCCGTTGTGCTTAGATGGGGGCGAACTAAGGAGGAACCATTGACAATCACCGACAAAGCCCGCAAAGAAATCCACTGCCAAGTCGAGGCGATCAAAATGCTACACCCAGACGGCGAACGCATGGAAGTCTGGATTGCCGAACACTTCGCATCAATATGGCGCGACATCATCAATAGCTTTGAGGAGCACTTTGACCGCGTGCCGAGCGCCGCTGATTTGCTGTGGATACTTGGCGAGCGGTTGCGGTGCGATCCGGTTGAACTGGTTAGAGTTGAGGCTGAGTAATGGATAGGCGCGGACAGACGCACAAGATCAAGGTTGGGGATATTACCATACACCTAACCGTAAACCGTGACGAGTTGGGTAAACCCAAGGAGCTTTTCTGCAAGTGCGACGAGGGCTGGCAGGGGTGGGCCGACGTTTTAATGTTGACAGCTTCTCTAGCCCTGCGCTACGGTTGCCCCATGCAAACGATTCTAAACCATTGGCGACACCATCGCTTCGAGCCTGCGGCATTCGGTTGCAGCTCGATACCCGATGCGATCGCCAAGAAGATACAGGAGGAAACGCAATGAGCAAATCACCAGGAGCAATCATTCTCCGCAACAACGCGCGCGAATACCGCGCAGATGCGGCAGACTACCGCGCGCTTGGCGGTGTGGAGAACCAGCAGAGGGCCACGAATCTTGAGTACCTTTCAGCCGAGCTTGACCACGAGGCGCGCGCGCTGGAACTGATAGCGGCGGGGGTGGGGCAATGAGTGAATCTTTTTTCCACAACAGGTATATTGAAGTGCTTGAGGCGTTAATCAATATGTATGAATACGCATCCGAGGTAGACACTCGTAGGCGCGGGGAGTGGTTGGATATGGCGGCCACGAGTAAGAATCTTCTGAAGATAGTAAAAGAGGTTAAGCAATGACCATTGACCAAACAAGAGCAATCGCGGACTTTATCGGTAACGGCTTTGCATACGGGCTAATCTGCGTGGGCTTCCTCTGCCCCGTCTGGCTCTGCTATGTGATGGCGCGGGTGGTGTTTCAGTAAAGGAGGATTGATATGAACGAAGTATTAAAGATACACCCTGCCCCGTGGAGGGTGGCAGATGGTGATTCGGTTTATGAAAATATACTGCTCGGCAAACCGTACGAAACCCGTGCAGAAGACACTTGCATCTTGGACGCCAACAATCACGAGGTGGTAGGTTGTAGTGAGTGGATTAGAGGAGATGAAAATTTTGCTTTTATCGTTGAGTGTGTCAATAAATGCGCGGCGGCATCATCGTGAACACCTACGCATGGCTCAACAGCGACGGAAAGCACTGCCAGCAGAAACGACGCGGACCACCGCCACCTTGCAGCGCGAGGGAGTGGATTTGCTTTGATCCAGTGGAGCATACCTACACGGATGAGCGCGGGCGCGTCTATCTGAGCGGCACGGGCTTCGTATCACGCATGGATGACCAGCCGTTCAACGCGGAAAAGGTCGCCATAGAATGTGCGGCCCAACGTGAGGGCGCATACGCCAACATGTCACCGCAGGAAATCATGGCGCAATGGGAGTCCACCGCCGATGTCGGCACCGAGTGTCACGAGGCAATAGAACTCTCAATCAAGGGCAAATGGCGCAATGACGATAGCGACCCGCTACAGCCGATCGTAGACCAGTTCCAGCATTGGCTATACTCGGCACGGCGCGGGGCCAAGACAAAGCCAGAGCGCATCCTATGGGACCGCGAGCGGCTTCTGTGCGGTACTGCCGATGTAGTGTCGTATTACCCATTGGAAAACGAGTTCGTCATTGACGACGTAAAGACATGGCGCGAACTGACAGACGACCGCAAGAAGCACGCGGCGGAACAGGTCACGCTGTACGCTCAGATGCTCACAAAGCTAACCGGAATCCCCGCAAAGGTTGGCGGCGTCATTATGTTTGAGAATTACTTTGACAAACGCGGCGGCTCTGTGCTATCTTTTGTCCCATTGAAGGAGAGGAGCGAACAGATACAACCGGCTATCTGGGCGCGCGAATACGAATGCCGGTGTGAGGAGGAGGCTATGGCCTTGACTATTAGCGGGGGCGTGAAGGCGACCCCCAAGCGGGTGGTGATTCATGGCGTGGAAGGAGTCGGCAAATCAACGTTTGCGTCTCGTTTCCCGTCGCCAGTGTTTATTGACACTGAGGGCAGCACGGATGAGATGGATGTGCAGCGGTTGCCGAGCCCGAAGGACTGGAATGCGGCCAAGCAATTGGTTGCGGATATCCGCGATGAGCCCAAGGTTCAATTCAAAACGCTAGTCATTGACACAATCGACTGGCTGGAGGATCGCGCGGCTGTATCGGTTGCCAAGTCGAAGAACAAGAAGCGGCTGGCCGACATCGGTTACGGCAAAGGCGAGCTAGCACTGGCCGAGGAGATGAAGGCGTTTCTTGACATCCTCGACGCTATCCAGGCCAAGCATGGCGTTCACGTTGTGCTCACGGCTCACACGGCAGTCAAGCGGTTTGACCCGCCAGACATGCCAGAGGGCTTTGACCGTTACGAGTTGAAGCTAAAGAAACACACCAGCCCCATCGTGAGGGAATGGTGCAACTTGCTGTTGTTCGCTAATTTCGAAAGCGAGTCACGGCAGAACGAAGGGGGCAAAGCTAAGGGAGTAGCAGACGGAAGTAAAAGGTGGATGCATACGCGGCGGACAGACGCATACGACGCAAAGAACAGATGCGGGCTTGACAATCCGCTGCCGTTCCGGTATGCTTCTATCCAACATGTGATTGAGGGCGAGAAGGCGAAAACAAAGGAGACGAAATAGTGGCGGAAAAGATTAACATTGAGGGCAGTTTTACAGGGACGGTGGAGTTCGCACGATTCGATTTCGTGGGCAAGAACGAAACACCGACCATCAAGATTGTCTGTACTGACGGCGAAACAGGGCGGCAGGCTTGGGGCGATATGTGGTGCTCCGAGAAGGCTCTGCCTAACACCGTGCGCGATCTTCGCGGCATGGGCATTGAGGGCGAGGCTGACTACGATGTGGTCGATGCGTTCGCCGAAGCTGGTGCGGTTCCTTGCACGTTCGAGGTCGAGCAGAACGGCGAATACTTCAACGCCAAGTTCCCGCGCGGTATCGGCGTAGAGGCTCCGACTGGTGGCGGTGGCGAGAGTGCCGATGACTGGAAGGCCAAGGTGTTTGGCAAGGCTGAGGCCGCGCCCGCCAAGGCTATTGACGAGGTAGAGCCGCCCTTCTAAACTAATACCTGCGTGTGGCCCCGTGCGCGTTCCTCCGCCCGCTTGGGTGAGCGGGTAACGGGGCATCTTAAGGAGAAACAATGACACACCAACAGCGCGAAGTAAGAAACCTGATGCTTGATTACAGAGACAAATACGATATGGCGCGCGCCATTCTGGAGTACAGAGGCATGTGTCTCTTCCTGCTTTTCGTTGCGTGTGTTGGCTGGGGTATTGCAATTTGGAAGATGGTAGCGAAGTAGTGGCTGATCTAGTCATAGCAGTAGACACAAACGAACAGCTACCACATCACTTCCTAGAGGGCGTGGAGGTTAGCAAGGGCGTAACCGTGCGCTACAAGCCGCGCAAGCTTTGGACGTTTGACTACTCCGTTTTCGGGGACTGGACAGAGACGGACGGCAAAACGGTTGTCCCTAACTTCGCTATCGAGCGCAAATCCGTCGCAGACTTCATCGGCTCATGGTTCAACACGGAAAACGCCAAGCGCGAACGTGAGAAGATTAAGAAGGCGCGTAAGCTGTGGGGCGGTAGTTTGCCCATCGTCTATGTAATCGAGGGGGACCACGAGGAAATTGGTAAGTATAATTTTAGTCGGTTCCCGTCTGGTAAAGTAAATGCGCGCGCCGTACATGCAAAGATTTCAGATTTGCGTTTTGCAAACGTTCAGGTATTGCTGTGCAGGAATAGGCATGTGGCCGAATTTGAAATAGTCTCGTTGCTCAAGCGGCGCTGGCGCAAGGTACGGTTCAAGGAGGCCATCACTAATGCGAGTTGAAACACTAACCCACCGCATCGCCCAACTCCCAAGGCGCACGCGTCACATTGTAGCATCCATAGTGGCTTGGAGAATGTCACCAGAGGAACCGCAGGGGATGTCGCAGGAATGGCGTGACAGGGCGAACGAATGGGCTGGGATATGGGCGCTCGCCAAGGACCACGGCACGCACTACGAATGGCCAAGCAATGACGAGCTGCGGGATGCGTTGCGTGAGGTTGGTATTGCCCCGCGTATCATCGCAGACGCGATAGCCATGTATGACTCGCACGGCGAACCGGAGACGGCGGCACGCAACACTTTTCGATTCGGGTACTACAGAGCAGAGGGCACGAAGCCGCAGGAGAAACCGCGAGTAGATCGCAAGTATGAATGGAGCGCACAGGCATGACATACCAGGATCAGATTGACAACATAATGGACACCTTTGACTTCGCCCAGGTTGCAGAGATTATGGCTGCGGTTGATTGGAAGTGGGGTGAAGATAGGCACACACCGGACGAGCCAGAGCTAAGAGCATCGGCGCGCAAAAGTCTGCGATCGCTGCTTGATGACAACTCTTTATGCAACTCAGGTGGATTCACGGCAACCAAGCATGACGGGCAGATCAATCTCTACTGGGGTATTGATTCGCACGCTGTCACAGATGGTTGCTGGCTAGAGGATGGCGAGGAATGAGCGGTGAGGCGGGAAAAGGCTCAGAGCGCCGCGCATACGACCGCAAGAAATGGGAGCATGGCGCGGACCTGTACTACACAAACCAGCGCAACGCAAAAGCGCGCAAGAGGAAGGGCGGTAAACGTGAATCCAAAAAGTAACCCATCCCTATGTTATCGCTGCGAGTACCGAGCGCAGTATCTAGAGGAAGGACACGCGCCCCGCTGTGAGTGTGGCGACATCAAGGGCAGTAAGTTCAGTTGTTATATGTACAAGCCATCGCTGCCAGTCTGGACGGTTCCGAGCAACACGGACGACGAGCGACCTAGGTTCGGGCCTGCGCTATTCGCGGCAAGGGAGAGCGCAGAACGCACGGCAAACCGCCTGGAGTGCCCGTGGCGCGCCATTGTGCGCGGCGACAGCGTGCTGGTCTACTGTGCCCCGCCTCGCAAGCTTATTGACCACTGGCGGGTATTCCGCAACCGTGTGTGGTATCCTGTCGCATCGTTCCCGCGCCGCAAGTTCTGGCGCTGCTATTACTCTGTGTTGAATCGGATAGAGAGGCGTTTCCCTCGCTTGATGGATAGCGACGATTACGACCTAGACCCCGCCGTTTAGCACCTGAAAAAAAGATTAAAAAAGTTTGCTAGGGGGGTTGACACCAAACGCGATCCGTGGTTTAATGTTCCCGAAATGAGGAACGAAACACACAACACGGAGGACACCATGAACATTCGCATCCTCGCAGCTCGCAACCCATGGACCAACAAACCCGAGTATTACATCCAGAACCTAGTAAACAACGAGTGGTGGTCAATCAACCGCGGCGGTCTTGCATCCCTGTCTGATGCCCTTGCGGTGTGCTGTGACCTTGGCTACAACCCCGCAGAGGTTGTTCGACAGTAATTAACAGGGGGCCGCGCATCCTACACGCGGACGGAGGCAACATGGCAACCCGCGCCCCAAAACTAAGCGAGACAATCGAGCTGGGACTACGACACCCCGCGCTGATTATCGAGTGCGACCACTGCAGGCGCTCAATCGACGCCATCCACGGCTTTTGGCTCGACGAGTTCAACAATGGCAATCTGTATAACCCGCCGGTGCTGTGCTGGCGGTGCAAGGAGGAGGAACGGTCATGACATGCGCAGAAATCAAAGAACTATCAGACGCGATCCTTGACGACAACGACGAGTACGGTGAGCGCGAAGATTCAGAGGAGATCGGCGCGGCTCTCAGCGAATGGGGAATGGACGTGGCGATATGAACACCAACCGCACAACATTCGGCAACGGTAAAGGCACCGACTCGCTAATGGATAAGATCGCGAGGCTCGTAGCTGAGAATCGCGCGCTAGTCACTGAAAACAATCTACTACGTGAGCGCATCAGGGGCATGCATGCGGCGATTGGTAAGGAGCAGGAATGAGCAACAAATTCATAGACCAACTAGAGGACATCCTAGGCGGCAACAACCCGTTCAGCACGGACCCCGCGCAAGATTGCATAGAGGCGATCGAGAGCATCCGCAGGAGTCGGGCTAAGATTATTGATGCGACGAAAAAGGAGGACACACAATGCCCACCGCCAAAGGCAGCATAGCCAAAACATCAGACGGCCAGCACTTCGTAATCGTGGAGTGTGAGGGTGAGTATATCGAAACTGGGCTCTACCCCACCGAGGAGCAGGCCAAGAACCGCGCCGCCAACATAGCCAGCATCCTGGGGTGGCGGGTGGAGTGGGTGTGATGCGCGCAAACATACGAAAACCAGAACCATGGATGCACCTCTCGCAAGACGAAATCAACAACCTAAGCGAAGAATCGTGGGAGCACTATAGGGACGGCGGTTGCCTCTGTGCTGCCCATGGCGCGTGCGAGTGCGTTTGTGGCGCGTGGTGGGTGGATGATAACTGATGCGCGCAAATATCCAACTACACAGGGGCGATTTTTGGTTATTTTTGACTTGAACGCGCCGCACTGATTATGTATAGTATTATCCAGCCTAGGGAATCTAGACCCGAAAAAGCGGACACCTTGACCGCTCTGGCTGGCTATTCTATATCAAGGCAACAACATCAAGGAGTTGTTATGTGCAGGGTTGGATACAAACAAACGCCAGAACACGTTGCCGCAAGAATGCGGTATGGCAAAAACAACCACGGATGGCTAGGCGATGAGGTGAGCGCTAAGGGTGGAAGAACCCGCGCGATAAGGGCTTTCCCAGAAATAGGCCCGTGCGAAATGTGCGGGGCCGCGCGCGCAGAGAGACACCACCGAGACGGCAACACGGCAAACAACGCGCCTTCCAACATCGCCCCGTTGTGCCGGAAATGCCATATGGCTAAAGACGGGCGGCTAGAAGAGTTTTCAAAAATGGCGAAAACTAGGGTTGCTGACGCCATTAGCGCATCGGCAGCTAAGCGAAGATCGCGCACCCACTGTAAAAACGGTCACCCACTAGCCGGAGCAAACCTCTATACCCATAACAACAAAAGATCATGCAAAACGTGTCAACGGGCGAGCGCCAAGGCCTATAGAGAAAGGCTTAAAAATGCGAGCTAATATCACTATATCAAACGCTGATTGCCTTGAGGCGATGCGGGGGATGCTGGATAACCAGTTCGAGTTGGCTTTGGTCGATCCTCCATACAGAGACGAAAACCAACCGGATCAATGGATGCGGGATAATGGCAGCATGAAGCCGCTAGAGGGTAGGCCGACGGCAGATTATTGGCGCGAGCTATTGCGCGTGTCAAAGGAGCAAATAATATGGGGGGCTAATAATTTCCAACTTCCGCAATGGAAGGGGTTTGTTTTCTGGAGAAAAATCGGGATAACAAATGCGGTTAATTTCTCGTGCGGTGAGGTTGCTGCGTTAAGCGAAGGGCTTGGCACTATATGTAAAGTAGTTGAGATTGCAACAAACTCAAAAGGCAAAATCCACCCCACCCAAAAACCAGTAGCCCTATACAAGTGGCTCCTCACCAACTACGCACAGGAGGGCGACACAATCCTAGACACCCACCTAGGCAGCGGCTCAATCGCCATCGCCTGCCACGACCTAGGCTTTGACCTCGTGGGCTACGAGCTAGACGAGGACTATTACGCGGCGGCGTGCGCCAGGTTGGACAAGCATAGATCGCAGGGGCAGTTTGACTTTTAACGTGGAGTTGATTGGCGGCGAATATGAATCGTGAACCACAAATCAGGGCCGGGATTGAATGGCTCGACAAAGAAATGGATAAGGTGCGTGAGCAAATGAAGCGACGGCCAAGCAAATTGCGTCATTTCATGGACATGCATCGACAGAAAAAAGAACGTCTTGAGTCGCTGAAATACTTAGCGATTGCCAACGCTAGGCAGGGGCAATTTGATTTCTAACCACCATGCCCCCCGCGCCTCTCCCATACGGTTTGCAAGCCTGATGGTGATGCGTAATTCGGGGGGCTTTTTCCGCACAAAGCAGATCGGAAAATAAATCAAAAAAAACTTCAATCTAATGTTGACGCCATCCGGTGTTCGTGGTTTAATATCCCCAGATGAAGAACGCAACACACAATGGAGGACGGACAATGACACACGAATACACAAGCAACCAGTCGAGCGCGGGAGTTCAGGTTTTGATTGATCCGGAAATCGCATCTTGGGTTGCCTCTGTGTATCACACCTACCAAGGGTTAAGCGGCGGTGAACTGACCCACACAGCAGTGATGAAATTCTATGCAGACCACAAAGCGAAATTAGACATTGAGGCCAACCAAATTACCGCCCGCTTGGTTGGCGAAGAAATACACATGAGAGAAGAGGGCGCAAAGAAACGCGCGCGCGATATGGGAGAATCCCCAATCCGCTGCGCAAAATCATACAGGAGGGTATAGTGCAAAAAATCCTAAACATGCTTTGTCTGGTGACGAAAGCCAAACTCGCGGCGGAGATTGAAAAGAGAAAAAAGTGTTGTGAAGATGTGCTCAATCTGCCAGATAGAGTGGCAAATTTAAACGATGTGTCTGTTGGTAGAGCGCAAGAGGTTCACATTGATGTTCACAGCATGTGCGAGAAAATCTACTACGCACATCATCCACACCATGCCGATTAGCGAGGGCTTGGTCATTTCGTGGGCTTTCTATTACCCCAACGATTACCCCCATTCGGGATATTATTACCCCCGTATAACCCATTAACGCCCTTTATGGCGCATAAATAACACGTTAGCGTTGCTTAATGGCAAGTAATATGGACGGTGGGCCGCTTAGTGTGCGGAAGTTGCGGTTTAAGGGGGTGTTGGGCGGGGTAATGGAATGTAGGGAAGTTCCTACACAGTTTAGGCTTGAACGGGGTTAACAGAGACGCTATCTTTATAGAGAGATGACGACTATCAATAGCAATCTACGCCCCCCTCACGGTTCAGTCCCGCCTCTGGTGGTCTGTCATCTCGCCGTGAGCGGGGGCGTTTTTCTTGCACGAAAGGGACAAGATGAGTATACGGAAAGAAGATGTGTTAGCGGCGGCTGATTGCCGCGATTACCTGGAAGGTCAAGGCTATAAACCACTCCGCTCACAAGGCGAAACGACCTTTTTCAACTCACCACTAAGAATCGGCGCGGACTCTGGATCATTTAAGGTCGATCGCGACAAGTGGTTTGACCATGTATCCAAGGAGGGCGGTGGCTTTCTTGAGCTGTATGCATCCTTGAATGGCATGGATATAAACAGCGATTTTGCGGCGGTGGTCAAGTCCGCAGGTCTGGCCATTGGTTTGCGAGATGAGGCGGACGCCAAACGCATTGCGCACCAAATCAACAAAAAACCACTGCCGCCACGTATTCACAAATATATGACATTTGACGGGCGCGATGCAGAAAAGCACATTCCGGTTGAGTGTAAATCCAAAACAAAGTGGTTCCTTGATGGCAAGGCAGGGCTTGATGGCGCGCTAGTCCAGTTGTTCGGCATAGATTCTATCACCGGACAATCGGATATTGTTTGCCTAGTTGAAGGTGAGAAGGACGCGGAGAACCTACACGCAATCGGCGTGCCTGCTGTATCCCTCCCCAACGGGGCAACGTCCAAACCCGAACAGTTCAAACCAGAATGGCTTGAGCAGGTCAAAGGCATGCGCGTTGTTGTGATTCCCGACAATGACACGGCTGGCGCAAAGCATCTCGCAGCGGTTCGCGAGGCAATGACAGCGGCCAACATTGAGAACCATGCCTTGATTCTGGAGGGGCTACCTTCCAAGGGTGACGTGTCTGACTGGCTAGAACGCGGTAACACCGAGAATGAACTATGGCCGCTCATTATGGAGGCGCTAGACGGCACAGGAATGGAGCTACCGAAGGGTCCAGGGTTTGAGTTCTATAGCATACCAGACCTTGAGGCGTACGAGACACCAAAGGACCACTACGTATTAGGCGAGGGTTTTATGCGGCGTGGTGCTGGCACTCTTCTCGCTGGCGGCACTGGTATTGGTAAGTCGATTCTGGCGGCACAAGTCTCTGTCGCGGCGGCTGGGGGTGGTCGTTTTTTGGGGTGTATTCCCGCAAAAGGAAGCTACAAAGTTTTACACATCCAGGCAGAGAACGACCCAGAGACAATGAAGCGCGATTTTATTAGCATAATGGAGGCATCCCAAGGGGTTGACCCGCAACAGGTTAGAAAAAACCTAGTGGTAGCCCATACATACGGAATGACGGGTTCAGTTTTTACAACTTGGCTAGAAACTCAGTGCGAATTTTTACGACCCGACGTAATTGTGATCGACCCGTATCAATCCTTTGTTGGTGCGGATGACATCAACAACACAAAGGGCTTTCTTGAGTGGATTGGACCCGTGAATCATATATTACAGGAATACATGTGCGCCCTGCTTCTTGTTGCGCACACTCCCAAGCCGCGCGACAGGTCGGACTGGAACACGCGCGAGCTTGTCTATTCTGCCGCTGGTTCATCTGCCATATCAAACTGGGCGCGAACTAGTATGGAGCTGCACACACTCAAACAAGAGGAATCGCGTTTCAAGTTGACGTTCAGCAAGAATAGCGAACGCACGGGGCTATTGACGAACGACCAACGCCCGTGCCGTGAGTTATTCATACGGCACAGCGAAACCATTAAACACCCGTTCTGGCACATTGATGAGGACCAAGACCCACCAGAGACAACAGGACTGGCGCACCAGATTAAAATGGAGCTAATCAAGGACGGTTCCCGCTCTGATGCAGAGATTGCGTGTCACCTTGGTTGCAACCGCTCTACCGTGTACCGCAAGCGTAAAGAAATGGAGGCGTAGAAACTTTAAGTTTTTACTTGAACAGGGAGCGATTATCGGTTATATTGTGTCTTGCGATGAAGAAGAAAACTCAACTTTGCCCCCGCACGGGAACTCCTGCGACTTGCTCGCATTCTTGTTCATCGCACCGTGCGGGGGTTTTCTTTAGGGGTTAATATGAAGTACGAAATTCACGACGCAGCCAACGCCTTTCCTATGATGGGGGAGTCAGAGTTGATAGAGCTTGCCAATGACATCAGAGAAAACGGGCTAAAGGTTCCAATATCTACCCTAGATGGTAAAATCATTGACGGGCGCAATAGGGCGAAAGCATGCGAGATGGTTAACGTTGAACCCATATACAAGGCCGTTTATGTTGACGACCCATATATGTGGGCGTGGTCGCTAAATGGCGAGCGCCGCCACCTTGACAGCCAGGAGCAGAAGGCAGTTATCTGGAAAAAGTTGCACGGCATGAGCGAGGCTATGCAGAAAGAGCGAGCCAGAATTAGGCGCGAGGCCGACGAGAAGCGGCGCGCGAATGCAGTAAACCAGCATACACCAAGGCGCGAGGGTGCGTGTACAGATCGTACACCAACCCAACAGCAACCACGCCCAACCCGCAAGGCCGAAGCCAAGGCCGCGGGCGTCAACACGGGGGCTATGGCAAGAGCAAACGCTCTCCTGAACGCTGCCCCAGAGCTTGCCGAGAAGGTTGCAAAGGGGGAAATGCGGTTTGCCGAGGCTGATCGCGAGGCCAAAAAACACGTTCATGTTAGTGCAAACAGCGGCAACAACGAGTGGTATACGCCAGCAAACATCATCGAGGCAGCGCGCAAAGCTATGGGCGAAATAACGCTCGATCCTGCAAGTTGCGAGTTGGCAAACAAGACAGTAAAAGCAGATCGTTTTTTCTCACAAGAAAATGATGGATTAGCCCATGAGTGGAGTGGTAAGGTTTGGATGAACCCACCATATAGCAGCGACCTTATGTCTAGATTCGCTGCAAAATTGAAAGAATCACTATTGCCGCACGGTAGAGTCGTTGAGGCGTGTGTTCTTGTCAACAACGCAACGGAAACAAAATGGTTTCAGTCTTTAGCTTCTGATTGTGCCGCAATTTGCTTTCCGTCTGGTCGGATTAGATACATAAGCCCAGAAGGGCCGAAAAACTCTCCTCTACAAGGGCAGGCAATCTTATATTTCGGATCTGATTGCGGTGAGTTTTGTGACGCCATGAAAGAGCTGGGTGAGGTGTTTACTCATGAGTGATATAATTAACAACGAAAAACGAGCGAGGCAGTTGCTTCTGTTTAGAGGGTTGTTGTCGTCGCGCGGTTTGTCACCAACTGACATTGATTGCGCGGCGGACTTCAGCCCTAACGCGTTCATATACCTAGAAGTGAAGAGGCGAGGGCAAACCATGCCATATGGTCAAAGGTTGCACTACGAGAGGATGATAAAAGCCTTCAAGAACAAGGTTGATGCCCTCGTTGTTGTGGCCACACACAACGAACCGTGTGAAAACGATGTGGTAGTGGCTGATACAGACGTTCAAATGCTCTACAGGAAAAGCGAGGGTAAATGGCGCAAACCCAAGGTTGATGCTAAGTTTAAGGATGTGTGGGCGTGGTTTGCCGGATTGCATGGAGTTCGCCCCGTAGATTGTTGCAAGGACTCTTAAATGACCCCTATTCTCAATTCTGACAATAGACGCATCGGGCACCCCGTTGTTGTGTTGCACCTAAAGGTGCTGCAACACGCAACAACAGGGGGTGTGCATGGTGCGAAACGTTGCTTGCAACATATGCAACAAAGTACGCAACAGGGTGATTTTTTGCTTTACCTTAGGAACCGAATCTGAGAGGGTAACAAGCAACAGGAGGAGAACCATGAAATACGGGCTAACAAAACGCGGAAACAATATCGTAATAGTTCTACCAGACGGCACTGGTGTTAGGCTGTGTCGATGCAAGGTGGCAAACAAAGCCAAGGTGCGACCGCTTGATAATCGCGAGGCGTCTATTGTTAACGCATTTATGGGAGAGCTGCCACGAATGACCGAAGAGGCCTACACAAGACCGGAGTATAAAAACGTAATACTTGAACTATAGCGAGAAGGGAATATGAAACCATACTACCAAGACGAAACGGTAACAGTGTACCACGGCGACTGCCGCGAAGTGGTCGAGCAGATTGAGGGAATCACGGCGGTGGTGACAGACCCACCATACGGCTTGAGCTTCATGGGCAAGGATTGGGACCACGGTGTGCCTGGCGAGGAGTTTTGGCGCGGGATTGCGGGGGCGTGTTTACCTGGGGCGATGATGCTCGCGTTTGGCGGCACCAGGACCTATCACCGGATGGTTTGCGCGATTGAGGATGCGGGGTGGGAGATTCGGGATTGCTTGCAGTGGCTGTACGGATCGGGGTTTCCGAAGTCGCTAGACGTAAGCAAGGCGATTGACAGGGCGGCGGCGGCTGAGCATCTGCGCGAATTCAGTCACAAGAATCCAGCGGACCGACCTTACACGTACATGGCTGGCGAAACATCAACAGGGTGGAAATCGCCCCCAAGACCACACAAAACCAAGCCGTACACCGAAGCCGCCCGCACATGGCACGGCTACGGCACCGCCCTAAAGCCAGCGCACGAGCCGATTTGTTTAGCGATGAACCCGCTGGACGGCACGTTTGCCCACAACGCCTGCACTCACGGCGTGGCGGGGCTGAATGTGGATGGGGGGCGGGTGGGGACGGAGAGCGCGGGGTGGAACGGGCTAACCAGCGACAGAACGGGCAGCGAATGGGACAATAGCGGGTTCAAGAAAGCGGATGGCGTACAAAGACAATCCCAAGGCCGCTGGCCCGCCAACATCATCCACGACGGCAGCGCGGAGGTGGTGGAGGGGTTCCCGAACAGCAAAGGGCAGCAGGGCGACGTTCGCGGTACTGAGCCGAGTCACACAGGCGAAGGAGCTTGCTACGGTGAATACGGACGAGTTCCTGCAGCAAAGCGTGGCGACTCCGGCAGCGCCGCCCGCTTCTTCTACTGCGCAAAGGCGAGCAAGGCCGAGCGCAATCGGGGGTGCGAAGGGATGGAGGAGCGGGACTGTTCAAAGTACGGCGGTGGCATCCCGTCTGCCGTCAATAGTGACCCTCGCGGCATGTCGGGCGGCGGCAACAGACCTATGCGTAATTCTCACCCAACCGTAAAGCCCCTAGCCCTAATGCGCTACCTATGCACCCTCGTCACCATGCCAGAGCGCAATCTAATCCTCGACCCGTTTGCGGGTTCAGGCACCACGGGCATCGCGTGCAAAGAGCTGGGCTTGCCCTGCATCCTAATCGAGCAGGACGAGCACCACTGCGAGATAATAGCGGCCAGGGTAGCGGCGGCGAAAAGGGATGAGCAACCGGTGATAGACCCACAGCGGGAGTTGTTCTAGTGGCACCCCTCCGCGCTTGACAACCGGCGCGGGCGGTGCTAGGGTAATCGCAACAAAGGAGGAGATAATGGAGTCGCACATGGAAACCCGCAACAACCAGAACACACTAATCGTCCCGCTTGAATTAAAGTTCATTGACGGGCCAGAGTGCAACGAGTCATGCCGAGCGTGCTACTTCGCTGGCCCTGGTGGTCACTGCCGATATGAGAACCCCGCAGAGATTCCACCGTGCGGCGGTGATGGCGGCGGGCTTCGCGAGGATGGGCGCAGCGGGTACTTCATACCACAAGAGGAGTGGGTATGAGCGACCTACACAAACTGATCGAGCGCCTAGAAGATGCTGACTTAACCAACGAGTGCGAGCACCACCCGCGAGATAAGTGCTGGGGCGGGTGCTGTAAGTGCGTGTTCTACTCTGACTACAACCGCGCGGTTGTGATTCAGGGGTTGAGGAAGTTGGCGGTGATGGAAGAGAGAACAGCGGAACGAAAGGGGGTAGCGGCATGCCACTAACCAAAGAAACGACGGATGGAATCGCGGAAATCAATCGCGAGGTTGCGCAGCGCATCAGGGACAGG
>Ga0208795_1000729_pt1 | contig 15819 bp, 27 predicted proteins | sample CB_VirMetaG_6_FD_184541 | JGI IMG/M metagenome (GOLD analysis project Ga0208795, IMG submission 184541) | Freshwater to marine saline gradient viral communities from Chesapeake Bay - CB_1508_2 Viral MetaG (SPAdes) (version 4) | ecosystem: Environmental > Aquatic > Marine > Coastal | place: USA... | reverse complement strand
GATCAACGCCACCAGCTGCCGCTCGAGCAATTATCGTCCCCATTGTTTCATTCATGCTTTTCAAAATATCAGCAGCTTGTTGCTTATACGCAATCGCTTGGCTGCGGCCCTGGATCTTAGCCTGGGCGGCCTGGGCATTGTATGCCTTGCGCTGCTGCGCCCCTGCATAGAGCTGGGCGCCAGCAGAGACCACTGCAAATGCTAACTGTGACATTTTTAGTCCCCTATGCTGACGCGATATTCGATGCCGAGAAGATTAAGGTTTAACGGATTGCTTTGCGTAACTGTGATCTGACCAGTCTTGTTAAAGCCCAACAATCCGTGAAGCGTTTTAAGTCCGGTGTATTTCAACACTCGAGTGTTCAACGAGCCTGGAATATTCTCAAGATCGTTGAACGGAACTACCTTGCCGTTAATACTCATGTTCTGACTTTCGTAAACCAAGGCGTCGGTTTGCAGCACGCGCTTGTTCACGCCGATAACAGATCCTTGAGCCATCCTCGGCTCGACGGGCATGGTCTTAATCTCAACGTCATAGCCAAGCCCGATCGCAAAAGATTCGAGAGCGCTACGAGCGAGGGTTACTGTATAGGGCGACGAAACTAAAACCGTCTGCGTGCCGACATAATCGCCGTCCACGATCTGTTGGACAGTCAATCCGGCAAGATGGCTGGCCGTTGTGCTCGACGCATAGCTCCCAGTCACCGCGCTATCGACGGTCAAGGTGTCATCGAATCGCTCAAGCAAGTAAGACCGCGCATAGTCAGTCACCTCTTCAACTGTAACGACAAATGTTGCCGATCCAGAATTTCCTGATCCTAGAGGGTTTAAGTCCGAGAGCTTGATTGTAATGGTCGTCGAAGTGGCGGAGTAGACGGCAAGCTCGACATCGTTATATACGGTTGCGTCCAAATCGCCCAAAAGCAACGCAAAAATCGGACCATCGTCACGGTAGTCACGCATACCACTGACAACGATCTCATCATTTACCTCAATAAAATGGGCCGATGGATAAGTGATCTCTAAGAAAACCCCAAGATCACTAATGGTGAACCCAAGCCCTGTTGGTGTTATGGTGTTCGTCGTTTCTTTAACACGGGTTACTAGGGCATAAGTCACATTGTTATCAACAGCGCAGGCTAGGAACTCTCCCCTTGTTACGAACTCACTGGCGGCAATCACATTCTGCTCGGCCAGGATCGAGTAGACGGTCATGGTTCCGTCAGTATTTACCAGGAAAATCCGATCCGACTCATCCGATGCGGAGGATCTGCTGACAGCAAGATCAATCGGATCTTTGATAAGATGCGAGCTGAGAACAGACAAAACCCTAGCGTTATAAGCGGCAATGGAATCAGAGAACTGAAATCCGACTAGCGACTTGCCCTGTCTTTGCACAAAAACTGTTGCGCCGTTGAGATCTTCGATCGGCACGCCAGCCTGTGCGCCAAGGGATGTTTGGGAACGCACCAAGAAATTGCTTGGCGTAATCGGGTTTGCTGTTGTCTGGATAACAACGAACTCGCCGCCCGTGGTAAAGATGCGCAAGTCAGAACTCGCAGCCATATTCACGATCGCATTGAGCTGTTTGGTGTTAAGAGTGGCCTCGACGCCATCATCATCAAGCGCAGTGCGAGGATCGAAGTTGTAGTATTCAGAAACCCGAGATCCCCATATTGTGTTTGGTCGGGACGTAGACCCCCCAAAATACAATCTGCCTTCATGGAACGCGGCGCTACGCGGCCAGCCTCGAGAGGCCGACCAAGTATCCTCATATCCGTTTTCAATTTCCCAATCGCCAGAAACAATCGGATCTGCCGAAAAGAAAGGCACCTCAACATATGCTTGAACAACTGTATGACTGTCGTATCTAACTATTCTTGCCTTCCCAAAGCCGTTTTTATTGTAGATGTAAGATCCCACTACGTCATCTTCAAACGGATTTATAGCATATTGAGATGTGTTATCTGGCGCTGTATCCCAGCCGCCATATACGGTAACGATCTTGGTAGATGCCACATAATCTTCAATATGACGTTTTTGCCCAGCGCCCGTGCCACCAGTAATGTGTATCCACATACCATTCGGCTGGTCGTCAACAGAAAAACTGGTGGCTGATTTTAGTGTGATTGTCGTAGAGGTTCCTGCTTGGGCTGTTCCATTATCTGTAGTCGTGCTCGATGCTGTGATCGTAATATTGCCCGTAATCGCACTTGGCGTGATACTATAAGTCGGCTCATGGACATCGACGACAAACGCATATTGTGGGACAAAATCGATCGGCAAAGCGCCAATCGTCCAGCTGGTATCACTGTTCCGCAAAATCCGTTGAGGCTCGAGATCCTCATGCACTAGGATCAGGGTATCGACAGCCTGAGTATAATTCAGCTCATTGAGCATGGCGGCGGTGATTGTTGTCGTAGCGTAATCGTTGCCGCTGCCATTGATATTTGTTTGCAGCACGCCATCCTTGAACACATACATACGCTGGTCCACAAAAACCAGGATGTAGCTATCCGTCACGCTGTATTCGAACGCAATGAGTTTGAACTCGGAAAAGCTGTTTCCGAAGTCATGCAGGAACTTTAAGCCTGGACGGCGCCGAACCCCGCCCTGAGGCTGAACGACCACGTTTTTCGCCCGCTCCAAGGCGTTGTTATACTGGGCAAGATCCACACGGGCACGCAGAAGAGGATCCAGCTCGCCAACTGTAAAGTTGCTCTGAAGCTGCAAAACCCTCGTCATATTAACCCCTCACGTCAATCAGTGAGTAATCCTCGATTGTCGGCGGCAGCTGGCCACGGCTATCTACATTCATAGCCTCTCGCAACAGGCCACCGCGCCCGCCATCTGCGGGAGATCCATATGCCACACCGCGGAAATAATCTGCCTTAGCAATTTGGTCGGTAATCACCACAGCAAGCTCAGACGCCAAAGCCGCCCTGAGAACGCGCACGAAATATGCAGGCATATTTGCCTCAGTTACTGTCGCCTGGTAATCGATGTAAACCGTGCTCATGTTGGTGAACAGCTGTGATCCATAAATCTCCCAGCCATAGCTCAGAGGTTTGATCCCAGCTGCGCTGCTTGCGAAAACAGCTTGGGGGTTTGAGATTCGATCAGCAGGAAGGTCGAAGGCGTTTTGCCACTCGTTCACTGGATCCGTTATGTTCTGCGAGAGCTGCACCTTTTTGACGCTCCAGCTCCACGGATAAACTGTTAGTAAGTGAGTTTTGAGATCAGGATAGAGAGCGCTGCACGCGGCGGCAGCATCAGATCCATCCGACAAGGAAGATATTGAAGAAGCGCCGAGAGATATCAGAGCCTCAGAGCAAACGGTAACGTCAGTGTCTCCTGTGGCCATCACGCGTCTCCATCGTGGCGAAGGAGGGGCCGAGTTTCCCCGGCCCCCGTTTCGTTAGTCGCTGTCGGTGTTCGCCAGCGTGGTGCCATCGTTGACGTCCACAACGCCGCCGCTGTTCGACAACACATAAACCAGTGTTGCGACAGCCGTGGAGCCAGTCGAAGTCAAGCAATAGATCAGATCGCCAACAGCCAACGTGTCGGAAAGGTCATTGAAATAACCTGCCGTGTTCACGGTGGCGATCGTGTCTGTCGTGGAATAGGAGTAAACCGCAGGGGCATTACCCTTCTTCGATGCTCCGATGGTTGCAAAACCAGTTGTCGAGAAAGCCATCAGTCAGTCCTCCTTATTCGGTGCAGCTGATCTTGACGATGCCTTCATCGTCGATCGCCACGGCGCCAGCAGAGAACATGGAGCTGACCAGGTAGCTGGTCTTTTCGGGGACATAGTTGATCTCCGATTTTTGCGCCATCGACTCGGCATAGCCCACAGCATCACGATGCCAGGCAAAGCAAGTGCGGGTGGAAGGCTTCGGCAGGCCACCCTCATCACGGTCGCCCATAGTCAGGATGTTGAAGCCCATGAAGGTGTTGACCTCGCCACGGACGAGAGCTTTCACCGCTGCGAAATCCGAGCTTGTGATCTCGGTTTCACCCAGCATGGCATCCAGCTGCGATGCGTGCATGAGCAGATAGCGGCCCTCAGAAGGCACGTTCTTCTCATTCATCGCCTTCGCGGTTGCGCGAAGTTTCTCGATGTTCATGTTGGTGCCAGCGCCGCCAACAGTGGTTGCAACGGTCGAGGGCGACGACGCGGCGTTCAGAGCATCGATAATGATCTGGTCCATGCGACGTGCGATCGACTTGGAAACAACCTCGACCAGCTCACGGCGCTCGTCGAAATTGATGTGCGACTGGTGGAAGATATCGCTGTATTCAGCAGCGATGTAGTCGCTCATAGTCGCGGTGACTTGGCTATAGGTTACGTTCAAAGGAGTGACGTCTGTCTGCGGAACGCGAACAGTTGCAACGCCTTTACCGATTTTCGGGAACTTTACAGTGTTCCCCTGAACGCCAGTGCGCGTGCGGCAAGTGCCACGCAACAGGGCTTCAGCTTGATATGCCTGCTTTACCTCTGACTCAAACAGGGTAACGAAGGCCGTAGTGACATTCTGCGCCATAGCAGAACCCTCCATAAAGAGTTTTGACCAAGCGCGATCCGTTATCCTGTGAGGGCGGTCGCTTGCGCGGTGATGGCCGCGCCACCAGTGGTATCAACCACAAGAGACGGGCCGCGCAAGCGGTTATCCGACAGGGGCAATCATAAACCCAAACGATAGCTTTAGCAAGAAATTATCCTTGCGAGGCCATCCATTGCTTTTCAATGCGCGATCGGAACGCAGTGTCTGTCCGCCATCGAGGATCAGCGATAGCGGCTTCCAGATCCTCGCGCGTCATATCTGGCGATTGTGCCGAGACTTGTGTCGGGATCCCCTCGTTCGTCAAAGCCTGGTGATATTTCAGGAACGCATTGATAGCATCCGCGCTGTCCAGGCTGTTGGCGATTGCCTCGCGCTCGTTGTTGTTGAGCGGCGCCTTCATCAGCAGGCGCTCGGCCATCTGGATCTTTTCAGCAGCACGCTCGCCCAGCTTCTGCATTTCCTGGTTGCGATCATACTCGAGCTGCTGCGCTTGCTCGCTGCTCAGTTGGAGAACACGCGAAGCAAGATCCTCGAAAGCAGCCTGGCTAATGCCGTTTTCTTTGGCCCATTCTTGATACGCACTGACAGTAGGATCATCTGGGTTGAGACCCGCATCCACCAGGTCTTTAAGATTGTAACCATTCTCTGGAACTTTGTGCTTACCTTGGCTAAATTTCTTCTGAAGCTCATTGTAGCTCTTTGCTAACTTTTCAACGTCAGGTCCATCCTCATCCCAAAACTTTTCGGGATAGTAATCAGGGCGCGTTAGTGGTTCATCGTCACTCTTTGCCGTTTTGGCGGGAGTGATATTGCTTGGTTCAGGATCGTGAAGCGGGATCGGAGCCTCTTGAGGCTGTGCAGACACATCTTCTTGGGCCTGGGGGCTGAGGAGCGGGGCGTCAGCTGAGACGTTATCCCGTCCTGCAATTTCCTGGTTATCCATTATTCGGTTCTCTCTATACGTTTTTCGATCATGCGGACGATCTCGGCCATCCCAGTCCTGACATATCCATAACTATGATCTTCGCCTGGATTCCAGGTTGGCCTCTCGATTGTAATTGACCGAAGGTGCAACAGCACCTTCTGGCCCTCTTCAGACTTGAACACGCGCCCATATAGGATATCGAGATCATCCGCTTGTCTTGTCTCTATCCTGGGCTGCTCGATCAAGCCATCCCATCCCTCTTCCATTATACCATTGCTCCCGCCATCGCACCGCCATCACTCACAGCACCAGGCTGTGCGGGTTGCTGCGCCGCCATCATGGCTTGCTGCATCTGCATCATAATCTGTTCTTGTTCTTCTGGGCTGTTCAGAATGTTCTGATCGATCCCCAGCCGCTGCGCGATAAACGCAAGAACACGCGGCACTGAGATTGACGCTTGACCTTGTGGGCCCATAGCATTTGCGATTTGCATATACTGAACGACATCATTGATCTCCTGGAGCTTCTGCGCCTGGGCAAGAGGAGATACAGGCGTCACCTTTACCTCGGCGCCATTCACCCTCAACGGTAGATCAATCAAGCCTTGTTGGTCCATCACAAAGAGCGTGCGTGCAATGATCGGCACCATCGTCTCGGTAATCAGACGACCGAACGCGCTGCCCAGGTTGGTGGCCAGCTCGCGCGTGCGCTCCGCAATCTCGGTGGCCGAGCGTGCCGACATATTGTCAGGCGGCAGCGTGTCGTCCATCAGGATCTTTTTGATGTTCATGCGCAGATCATTGATAACAATCTGGCTGGTGTTAAAGTCCCCCGCCCGTGGCAGCGGCGCGAGGGAGGCGCCGTTGGGGCCGCCGTTCCTGGCTACCGCGACAACCGCGCCTGGCTGGATCTTGATGTTTTGAGGGTTTAGGACACCATCATCCGCAGCCGTATAAACACCCGCGATCGAGAGCGATGCGTTCTTCAGCACCAGCTCGAGCGTTTTGTTTAACGTCTTAATGTCCGCAATGGCCGTGACCAGCGGCCCCCGCCCATACACCTCACCAGCGACCTTCATGTAACGCGACACGATAAACGGGCTCGATCGCATCTCACGATAAAACAGCTCTTGTTTCTTGGCTGGCCAGAAAACGTGATAGTGATAGCGCCCAGTTTCCTGGTCAAAGATCACCGCATCGCGCAGATCTAGCTCTTGATCCGGGCGGCGCTCGATCGCCTCTGCCAGCTCGGCTGTCATTTGCGCCCCAGGGAACTCACGCATCACGGCCTCGGCCTTTACGCGCAGCTGGCGATAGACGTTATCGACACTGCCGTTTGCACCTTCCTCGATCGCCACCAGGTATTGCGGGATCGGGTTGAAGCGAACAGGCGTTACCTCATCGCCAGGCGTAATCATCATTACTGCCGTGCCGACAGCCAGATCGAGCAAGAACTCGCCCATTGCCAGATCAAAGTTTGTCTGACGCAACGTCTCGAACAGCCGAGTGGTATAGTTGTCAAAGATCTCCTGGGCGCGAACCTGGTCTTGCTCAGGGATCTGCGAGCCTGCCTCGAGGCGGCACCATGTTTTATAGGGCGGGAACAGGCCAGCCTGTAAGCGGTTGGCAAAGCGCTGGGTGGCGTGGATCGCTGTTGAGTCAAACACGCGCGCCATCTTTGCTTTACCTGCTACGCGGCCCTCGTAATACCCCGAATATAGGTTGCGCTGGGGTAGAGCGAACTCATAGCAATCCTCATAGATTGAGCGCCACTCATCCTTTCGGGCCTGTGCCTTTGCTTCACGCTCCATCAGCTCTTTTACGTTTAATCTAGGCATCTCGGCTCTCATTTCTCTTACTTATTGCGGCTGCCTTCTTCCTGGCGTCGGCCTTCGATGACGCGCCCCAGGCGCGCAATGACAGCAATAGCCTGGTGGGGCGCCCCTTCTCGTCACGTTCTGGGCCATCATTACCAGCCATCCGCGCCAAGAACGAAGCGCGTCGAGGATTGTCTCCCGACTTGACTGGAGATTTTAGATTGGCGCCTTCTGTGCGCTTGAAATACTTGCGGCCAGCTTCGTTTAGCCCGCCGCTTGGATTCTGATAGCGCTTGGCAACCATATCGCCACCTATCGACCGATACGGATTACAGCCGTGCCGCTTGTATAGTCGCCAGTTTTAATTCCCGCGCGGTAAACGACGACAGGCTCAGGATCGTGGCCATAGGTCTCGATGGGGGCCGTGAATGTATCCACGTCGCGCCATGTAGAGCCCTGGTCAAAAGACCGCTGAACGGTGACAGTCCCAGAGAAGGTGCCCGAGATCGAGAAGTTAAATTCGCCCTGGGTATAAAGCCCATCCGAAAACGTATTTTGCGCAGAAATGCTGGCTTCGACGAGGCCGATATCCTTATCAAGAATTGCCATTTAGTTGCTCCTTTTTGGTTTGGGCTTCTCGCCTTTTTCGATACGGCGCATTGTCCCGAATACATAGGCTTGCTTTCGCTCACCCTTTAGTCCGAGCCGCTCGGCGCTTAGGAGCAGCTTTTTGTGCAGTTTTTTTGGCATCGGAAGCCCCTTTCTTCGGCTTGGCGTCAGCCGCCGGGGCCTCGATCGGCTCCGCAGCGGGCACCTCAGTAAGGATCTTGCGGAAGATTCGCGGATCTTTTTTCGTGTTAGTCATAAGAATCAATCCATCTTGACGCCGAAGGTGTCACCCTGCGAGCCCAGGCGCGTGTTCGTGCCAAGGCGCCCAGGGGCCATCAGCAGGCGCAGACCGCCCGTGCGGCGCGCTCGGTTGCGAGCGGCAATCTGGGCAGCCTCTTCGCGCGTTTGAGCCTCTGCTAGAGCTTCTGCGCGCTGTTGCGCCTCAGTGACGCCAGCTGGCGTGCTAGGCTTTTTGCCAGCTCCGCTGATTGCTGCGCCCGCTGCCAAACCAGTTGCAAGTGCTGCTAGTTGTGCCATTATCTGATCCTCGTCATCATGTAGTAATCCTCACCCTCAGGCCCAAACTGGCGCATGAGGCTCTCTTGCTCAAAATACACGAAACGCGCAAATTTGTAAGCTGTGTAATTAGACTTCCGCACGGCTATCTGAAGGCGTCTAACATTGTATTCCTGCTCTATCTGCGCAAATATATGCCTTCCGCCCTTCACTAGCGCTATCGCATTTTCATCGATGCCAATGCCTGGCAGCATCCAGACCTCGGCCACGCCAGGCCACATGGGCCGAACGCCGAACAGGCACACGGGTTTGCCCTTGCCGACCAGCGTCCAGCTCAGATCCGGGATCGCCATGTCGATAATGTAACGGTGATACTCCGGAATGATCTCGAGATATCGCAGCTCATCCCCTTTCAGCTCCATGCGCAACAAATGTTCTGGCCGAAACGGAATCAGGTTCTGCGTCGGGCCGAGAAAACTCCTACCGAAATTCATCAGAAGATCTCGAAATCTGTGTTGGCGGTGTATGTCCCGCCTTGGCTGGTGTAGGATCCGCGCCGCAATCGTCGCTGTTCACCGCCGCCCAGCATGAGATATCCAAACGCATCGCCACAGTGTGAGTGTTCATTCTTCACGGGGCTGTCTTTAAACCGTTCCTGCCCAGCGCCCAGGCTTTGACGCTTGAAGAAATAGCCTCCGCTAAGAGATTTACGCAGCCGCAGACACTTTTTGTCCACCATCAGGCCCGGCTTGCCCGAGATCAGACGTGACATTGGCGCCGCTCCGGCCTCTCGGCGCACCTGGAAGGCGTTACTATCTGTCGGTTGCGCCTTGAAACCCAGCGATCGAAGGTGATCGAAGGCCGTGACCTCATAGATCTCGTCGCGTTTGTTGCCCGCAGGGTCGCCCCAGATCAGGATATCGTGCTTAGAATACTTCTCAGCGATCTTCGAGATCAGCTCCTGGCCGAAACGCTCGAGGCCCATGTCGAATGTGACCAGCTCATCGCAGACCCTCCAGGCACCACCTGCCGTGCGTTGCCCAAATATCGCAGCTGGCGTCAAACCAAAGTCCACGCCGATCTGAATCGGGTAGTATGGATCCACCTCGACGGTCCCGCTCATCAATTCGTCGTCGTATTCGGGCCAGACAGGCCGACCTTCCTGGACAAACGTATACATTCCCTGGGCATAGCAGCGGATCCAGTCCGCGTTTTTACCGCCAAGCAGCTGTTGATAGTAACCAGGCGGCAGATTGCTCTTGTTCTCCGCTTTCGGATTAACTTGCCACCACTTGCCGCCCGAGAATATGTAGCCTTGGCTCTCAGGATTGTCTTTCGGCACCTCATCGGGCGCCATTTGCAGCACGCCCCCAGGCTGGCGATGAAATGTCCAGGGATATTCGCCCCCGATCGGATTTTTCTCGGCCAACTCATGCCACCAGTGATCATTATCTGGCGGGTTGGTATCCATCCAGATGCCATACCAGGTCGGCCCACCGTCCTTTTTCGTGGGATAGCGCCCCACCCGGTGCGTCAGGCCATCGATCACAGCCTTCGGCAGCTCTCGAGCCTCGTTCACCCAGGCACCAGTCAGCTCTAGGGACAGCAATTTCCTTACATCCTGCGGCGATGTAAGGGCCATGAAGATAACTTCACAGTCAATTCCAGCGGCGCCATCCCGTGCTGGCAGCTTTAGGTGGTGTGTGATTGGAGGCTGCCAGCGGATCCCGCCCCAGATATCCTCTGGGAATAGCTCTTGCCAGGTCTTGATGGTGGTCGTGCGCAGCTCGGGATATGTATTTCTGACAATCACAAACCTGGAGTATCTGATGCCATCACGCGGACTGGGCTTTTGGTTCACAGCCCGCAACATTATCTCGGCTGCGCAACCATAGCTCTTACCAGAACCCACTGGCCCCATCAAGCCTCTCACAAAGCTATTATCGTGCAGAAATTTCCACACGGTTGGGCTGTTCGAGAAGTCCAGATCCATGCTCGGCAGTGTCACGATATCGTCCCCCTGAACGGAATAGACGTTGTGCGCTCGGCCCGCGCCCGCTCCACATTCTCTCTCAGCAAAGCAATCTCGTTCTTTAACCGCCCAATCTCGGCTTTCAGCTCAGAGATCTGCTCAGAAACCTTAATGAACTGTCGATCAACTTCCGCCATGTCGTGCTAACCTCCCTAGATCTTCTATCCAGTGCAGCGGGATATCCTTCTTCCCCCGCAACATTTCACCGATCGTTGCCTCAGAGCGACCATAGCGCTGGGCGATCTCTCGAGGGCTAAGTTTCACTTTCACCATCAGCTCCCCCAGCTTCTTCGCCGTGGGATCTACGGGAGCTGGCTCTCTCTGCTTCTTCGACATCAATAACCTCCTCATATGTCGTTATAGGATCCGCATCCTCGATCAGCTCAGGACCGCGCATATTGATCCCAATGATACTCGGCTTCTCCTGGTTAGCCTCAGCATCCAGCAATCCGCTCGCCTTCGCCAGCACCCGCAGCGTAGCCACCTTGTCAAACAACTCAATCGTCACGCGCCCATCAGGACCAGCCGTTATCTTCTTAATCGCGCTCAGCGCCTCGGGCGGGATCTCGTCAATGTCCTTAACCGTTCCATCCAGATTCACTATATCCGTGATATTCGTCGTTCCAATCTTCAGCAGCTCAGAAGCAACCACTTCCTTGTTGTGATACAAAGTCTCCGATCGACCAATCCGACGCTGCACCAACCGCACACCGCCAAACCGACCAATCGGAGGACGCTTATCAGATCCCTTAGCCATTCACCCTCACCACGGAATATCGTCATCCAGCCCCTGAGAGGCCGCTGGAGCGCCATTGTCGCTCCCAGATGACTCCCCATACCCAGAAGGCGTGAAGCCCTCTCCACGGCCCTCTCCGTCGCTCTCAAACAGGGTTAGCCATATCTCCCCATCCTTATTCGGAATCGGCAAGCTCTCCAGCTTAATCCTTACAGCCTTCCCATCCTTCTGAAAGGCAATCCCATGACGAAGCCACACTGGCTTGTCTCGGCCCTCAATCTCTTTGGCTTGGCTTACTGTAAAACGCTTCATTCCGTCTCTCCTCGTTTTTCGGAAAATATTTTCGTGAGGCCCCCGCACACAAGAGCGCGGGGGCGGGGGGAAAGGGGTGGGGTCGCACGATCGGCCCCTCCCGCGCCCGATAGGGGGGTGGCATCTGCTGCTGCGCCCCGTCACCAGGCCAAGCGACCGTTTGGCTCGTTGACATCATGCCCGCAAGCTCCTCTTCAGACCTTGGAGCAACTTGTTCACCTCTGCGCTCTTGCTCTTGCCCAGCGCACGCTTCACTGGTTCCTGAAAGTATCCGATCCCTCTGGCCATGTCTCTGCTGTTGCTCCTGCAATACTCAACATGGCTGGTCAGGATCTCTTTCCAGGCATCAGGCTCGAGTCCCTGGCTGACCCAAGTCACCATCATCTGCTCATCCCGTTCCTGATACTGTCGAGGCGTGCCATAAGCATCAGCAACTCTTAGAAACATCACACACATCATTCTAGCCTTATCTTTATACTCGTTACTATTACTCGTTAATGTCTCGTTCTGTGCAACCTTAGAAGTTGCAGGGGGTGCAACCTCAGAAGTTGCACCTTGGTGCAACCCATCAGGTTGCAGGTCAAAGGTGCTGACCTTTTCTTTCCCCAGGTTATTCACAGCGTTATTCACAAGGCCAGCTTCTCTTTCTGCGAGGTCCATTTGCTCTCTTGCCGTTAGGTTTGAGCGTGCTTCTTCCTCATCTTTGACCTGTTCATCGTAGATCACTTTGACGGTATTGGTGGTCTGTCCTTTGTATTGCTTCTTGGCATAGACCAGGTAGCCGAGATCGAGCAGGCGCTTGATCTGCTTGTTGGCTGCTTGTCGTGAGATGCCCAGGTCTTTTGCTATTCGTGCTTGTGACACGAATGTGCGGCCCAGCTCGTCGGTGTAGCTGCACATGACAGCGAGGACGGCGAGTGCGGCGGTTCTGTTGATCTCTGGATCCTGGACGGCGCGAATCGGAAGGATCGAATACTTCCTGAGATCCTTGTTTCTGAGCGTCTCTATTTTTTGCATATTGTTTATTACTCATCGAAGAACACCGTCGCAATGAGCAGTGGCTGGCCGTAGCGCTTCTCGACCTCGAGCTTCGAGACGAGTGCGTCGTCTTTGAATACGATACCGTTCATGGCATCGAGGGCTGCCTTTGCTATGTTGTCGATGTCTGGTTTGCCTGGTCTGTAAATGCTTCCCTTGAGGAGAGCTGCTTGTTGTTTGTGTTTTGGCCAGCTCTTTGGGATCTCGAATTGGGCCAGGATAACCACACGACATGGCACCTCTGTCGGCTCCAGCTCGGCATCTCTCATGGCCTCGAGGGCGACACGGCGCAGCTCTAGCTCATAAGCCTTGGTCTTGGCTGGTGTGTATGTGCGCCCAGCGCGGGTGAACCTGGGCCTGCCCTTGCCGATCGGCTGGCCGCTGAGAACAACGTGGACGCAATTAACCATTAGTTAGCCCCTCTGGCCGCGCCTGCGGGCGCACGGTCTTTGATACGACGTCGGACTTGTGGCAGCGCATCATAATGTCTTTGCCGTAGAGACGATAGATTGTTTCATAGAGATCGCCGGCGCCGCGCATGGCGGTCTCGCACCTGGCTTCGCTGTCCAGCCAAATCGTAGCATCGATCGGCTCGCCCAGCAGATGGTATGAGATCACCAGGGCGGTAAAGTATTCAATCATTGCTGCTGCTCCATTCGGTGTCCTCGATCCAAGGCGGCTTTGGCAACGTGATGGCCGAGGCGATAGTTCTGTTGCAGGCGCCACACCTGACCTTCGTGGGCGCATCTGGATAGATGCGACCCTTCGTGAGCTGGCCGCAGAAGTCACATTCTACATAGCTGGAATAGTGCGGCTTCCATCCCTGGTCCGTCATTGCTTGACCCTCTTGAGCCAATCCGAGACCTTTGGATCTGGCGCTGGCAGCTCGAGCGCTCTCAATACCAGGTCAACCACCACCTGGGCCTGGCTTGTCTTTTGTTCCTGGGCGAGCGCGTCGATGCGGTCCTTCAGCTGGGCTGGGACACGCAGATAGAACCCCACCAGATTGGCTGATTTCTGTCGTTTCACAGTCACTTAGCGATTCCTCAAAAAAAATAGCGATTGCCCTATTGACATTAGCGATATCGGTGTGCAGATAATAGGGTGTTGATTGGCTATTGGATGCCGATCGTTCGGAGGTTCAAATGAAGAAGCAAGACAAGAATAGCGCGGCGTTCGACTTGTTCGACCAGCCTGGCGCAAGCGGCCAGGTCGGTGAGCGGCAGGTTGATCTCGAGGATCTGATCGCGTTCGAGGATAGCCTGCTGGCGAAGGTCCAGGCTGGCGACAAAGCTGGCGCTGATGCCTGGGTCGCCCAGGCCAAAGCGGGCCAGGTAATGCGGATCTGTTAAGGAGGAAACGACGATGGCAAATTATTTCAATTTGTCCGCCAAGGACAAAGATATCGAGGGTCTGATCGCGGCAGACGGATTAGCCTGGCTCTACCCCAGCCCGGCCCGTGATCTGCGGGTGCATGAGCTGGAGCGGGATTTCGAAAAGCGGTGGGGCGAAGCTGCCCCGGCATGGCCCGCTCGGGGCCGGTGGTGAGGAGATGGACATGTTCAAGATTTGCAGATGCTGCGGAACGAGGGCCAGCCTTCGCGCTCGCAAGTGCAAGCCGTGCGGCGGCCCTGCAATCTGGGACAAGCCCACGGCGATGCAGCTCGCAGAAGAGCAACGGCGCAAACAGCGCATGGAAGAAGTCGCAGCGTGGATCATGGCTCAGTCTGAGCCCCAACAATGAGGAGATAGACAGATGGCAGCACAGACTTTTGCACAAATTGCAGCGATCGCCCGCGCCTTGCCGTTGGGCACCCACGAAGATCTTGCAGACCGCGTGAAGCTGATGATCGACAACGCAGAATTGAACGCACACGACACCATTTATGTGGACAAGGCTGCGACCGAACAGGAGTTCGACGCGATCGCGCTTTCCACGCTCGAAAGCAATCTTTGTTACTGCGGCGATTATGAAGTGTGCATGTGGTTCGCTGAAAACGATACGCCCTTTTGAAAACCAGGAGACAGACAGATGAAAAAGATGAGTGATGCAGTGATCGTGGCCAAAGAGATCCGGGCGATCCTGAAGGCGCACGGCGTCAAGGGTTCTGTCCGGTCTGACAATTACAGCGGCGGCAACGCGGTGCGGGTTTACCTGGCCGACGAGATCAGCCCCGAGCTTTACGCCAAGATCTATTTCGAGGCGGACAAGTTCCGGGCCGGGCACTTCAACGGCATGGAAGATATCTATGAATATCGGAAGGTCGATGGGCCCAGCGCCGATTACATCTTCTTTAACAGCCCCGAGGGTTATCTGATGGGCTATCCCCAGGCGGAGGCAGCTTGATCTTGTTTGGCGGGCCTGCGGGCCCGTCACGCTGGACCAATCTCGAAGGAGGAAATGAGATGAGCAACATTGAAGCCATAACTTTTAACACGGGCCGCGCCTACACTGTGGGCGGCCAACCGATCAGCGCAGCGTTTGATGCCGAGACTGGCGTGATCGCTTTCGTTGACCACGCGCGCTTGATTGAAGGCGTGATCCGCAACCGCACCAGGTTGAGCCAGGCGGCGATCATGGCCGCCTACGACGGCGGGGCATACGAGATGCCGCGTCGGGAGGATCTTCCCTTGATCGATGTTGCGCGCCTGGCCGACCAGGCAAGCCGCTACCATTTAGCATGAGGAGATCGCAATGCCCTTTAAGTTTGAAACTGGCATAGCCAATGGCGAGCCCTTTCAGCGCCTCGAGTTCGAGACCTTCGAGGATCTCGAAACCTATTTCCTCAGCGAATGTTGGGGAAAGAAGGGCCTGCGGACCAAGGTGATCGGCACCGTGTTGCTGATCCAGGAACGGAAGGAGTAACTATGAAGGCGATCGTTTATTTCCGTGTGTCCACCCAGCGCCAGGGCGAGGCTGGTAACGGCCTCGACGCCCAACGCGAGGCGGTTCAGGACTGGTGCTGCGCCAAGGGCTGCGAGATCCTGCAAGAGTTTGTCGAGATCGAGAGCGGGCGCAAAAACTATCGGCCCCAGCTGTTGGCTGCGATCGAGGAGTGCCGCAAGCAAGGCGCCGTTCTGATCGTGGCCAAGCTCGATCGTTTGGCGCGTAACCTGTCGTTCATCGCAAACCTGATGGATAGCCAAGTAAAGTTTGTTGCGCTCGATATGCCCAACATGGACGATCCAGACGTTAGCCGCTTGACCATTCAGCTGCTGGCCTCGATCGCTGAGTTTGAGAGCCGCCGGATCTCGCGCCGGACGCGGGAG
>Ga0208795_1000721_pt1 | contig 15913 bp, 18 predicted proteins | sample CB_VirMetaG_6_FD_184541 | JGI IMG/M metagenome (GOLD analysis project Ga0208795, IMG submission 184541) | Freshwater to marine saline gradient viral communities from Chesapeake Bay - CB_1508_2 Viral MetaG (SPAdes) (version 4) | ecosystem: Environmental > Aquatic > Marine > Coastal | place: USA... | reverse complement strand
AGAAGCGCACGGATGGGAGCGTGGACTATTTGAAATGTGGGCGGAAGCCAACGACATCTTCAAGCATCCTAAAGAAAACGCATGGGCGTTTGAAGACTTCTACCCACGTGGATATTGGAAAGATAAGAAATGAGTGTTTATACTCCAGACAACTGGGTAATCGTAGAAATCAAAGGCGAGGAAGGAACTTTCTACAAGGTTCTCGCTGGCTGGGTTGGCGGATATCTTAGTGGTGATTCTTGGCGTATGAACTCAGGAATCGTTAGAGTAGAAGAAGACGATGACTCATTTTATTTCTACGGCAAGAGCGGTAGTGTATATGAATGCTCAAAAAAATATTATGGTATGAGATCAAACACATCAGAAGTGTTTGCTCGACTGGTAGAAAATTTTGGCAATATGATTTATCTTATGCCTGAGGAAACAGATTGGAAATCGCTTGACTTTTCAGTATGTTTATAGTTTAATAGTTAAATGGGGCGCATGGTTACTCTCTCTCAAATCAACTCCAACCATGTGAAAAAATGACAGCGCAATACTGTCACCCCACCCTACGTCTCCTTCGCCGCCTTCGGGCGGCATTTTTTTACACATTATAAATATCTAAAAACGTCAGGAACACAGTATGAGTGCTGCTTCAGATAAATTTGAAAAGGATGTAGCAAAAAACATCAACGCTATCCCAGGTATCAGAGCCGAAAGACCAACTGTCGGCACACAATATTCCGACGTTCGTATGATGTATAAAAGCACAACTACATGGTTGGAAGTGAAGATGAATCACACAGACAACCTATCAAACCCACGTGTGTTCTATAAAGATAGAAAATGGCAAACAACATATAGCACACCTGCTGCTAAAACAGCTGTGGACTTGTTGAATAGATCATTAGCAACAAAAAAATGGGTTACAGATATCGCTAAGTTTGCTGGCATACCAGTATCAAAAGTGGAAATCCCAACAACCAAAGGTGGATTGAACAGTCCAAATGCTGTTCCTTTGGCTATTATGAAAGAATACTTCAGTCAACCAGGAATAAATAGATACATTGCCATGTCAGAAAATTTTGATATGGGTAAACTGGTGACCGAACACTATACTATCGGAAAGGCTGAGCCAGCATATTATATGCAAGCAGCTGACGATTTCTATAGAATATCAAATAAAGATCCATTTAAACTTGGTGCTAAGATTCCAATTTTAAAAGGGCGTGGAGACTTTAAGGTTCGTGTTGCTACAAGAAGTGCGTTCTATGAAGTACAAGCTGAAATTAAAATTATTTCAATGCCAAATAGTACATTTTCTTTGGCGCCAGGAACAAACAAAAAGAATCCATTCCTAAAATGAAAACATTTACATCCTATCTGACTGAAGCAAACGCTGCTGCGCTGGAGAAAAAGATCGTGCGCAAGGCAGAAACGATTCGCAATCATATGAATCGTGGTATCCGTGGTCCTGCTGGGAACAATATTCAAGCACAAAAGAATGTGGATGCGATTGATGCTATGATCAAACAATACAAAGATCAATTCGGTGATGCTGCATGGAAAGCATTCGCCAAGAAACAAGGTTGGGTTGCTGACGCCAAAGGTTGGGATTTTTATGCGTAAGTTTAGCACCTTTATTACTGAAGAAAAGAACACACATATGGAGCATCTTGAAGATGCTGTCCTTAATGGTGGTGTGAAAGGAACTCGTGATGCAATTAATCTTCTTCGCAGTCTTAGAGATATGCTTGCTGGCCATACTGATAAACCAGTCAATGTTACTGTAAAGTGGGATGGTGCACCAGCAATCTTTGCTGGCGTTGACCCAACAGACGGAAGGTTTTTCGTTGCCAAGAAGGGCATCTTCAACAAAAACCCAAAGATCTACAAGACTCCTGCAGAAGTTGATGCTGAAATCAGCGGCGACCTAGCAGATAAGTTTAAGAAAGCACTCGCATATTTGCCAGAACTTGGCATCAAACAGGGTGTCTATCAAGGTGATTTTCTTTTCACTCGTTCTGATTTGAAGAAAGAAAACATCGATGGAGAGGCAATGATCACTTTCCATCCAAACACAATCGTGTATGCTGTACCAATGAAGTCTGATCTTGGCAAAATTATTCGCACTGCTGAGGTTGGTATTGTTTGGCACACAACTTATACTGGTGGTTCTTTTGAAACGATGAAAGCATCTTTCGGAAAGGACATTGCTCCATTGCTCAAGAAAACGAGCAAAGTTTGGTCTGTTGATGCTACCTTCCATGATGTTTCTGGTAATGCTACCTTCACTAAGAAGGAAACGGCAGTGATTACTAAGTTGCTTTCTGCTGCTGGTTCACTGTTTCAAAAACTCGATGCAAAAACACTCAATGGTATATCAGACAATCCTGAATTGTTGCAGAAAGTTAAAACTCACTACAACACAAAGGTAAGAGCTGGTGAACGAATTACTAATGTTTCTGCTCATGTTAGGGATCTGGTTAATTATATTGCGGATTTCTATGGAAAGGAAGCAGAGAAACGCAGCACACCGAAAGGAAAGGCTGCTCAACATACTAAGCGAGATGAAATCCTCAAATTCTTCTCCAACGCAAACAAGCGAAATCTAGAAAACATCTTTACCATAATGAACTATATAATTGAAGCAAAGGAAATTATTATTGCTAAACTGAACCAAGCAAGCAATGTGGGAACTTTCTTGAAGACTTCAAGTGGATTCCAAGTGACTGCACCAGAAGGTTATGTTGGTATTGACCATGCAGGTGGTGCTTTGAAATTGGTGAATAGAATGGAATTCAGTAGAGCAAACTTCTCAAGCGATATTATTAAAGGCTGGCAACGCTAGTGCAATGTGAATCAAGTAAGGTTTGCGGTTGGATAACCGCATTATCTCAACTCACCGTAGCAGCATGTGTATTGTATGTTGGATTCTTGGCAAATCAACACATGAGTCGAATGGTTGAGTCTTGGGAAGTAATGGCGAATGCTGTTCACAAAATGCAGCAAGATGTTGCTCGTATTGAGAGTGATATGAGAATAATGAATCAAGGTGTGTATAGTATAAACGGCAATGTTGGTACTATGCAAAATAGAATGACCCCTATGGGAATGATAAGAGGAATGATGCCATGGTAGATTTTATTTTTAAGGGACAGGAATATCTCCTGTACATTGTCTTTATTATGTTGAGCGTCGGGATGATCAAAGAGTTTGGTTTATTCTCAGACGTCTATCAATATCTAATCAAAGCATTCAAGTCAAAGAGAGTTATTGTTACTCTCATGTCAGCGTTCACTGGCGTTCTGCCAATTCCTGGACGTGTAACAACCTCAGCAGGTTTGCTTGACACCATGGCACCTGATTGCAAAGATGGGCACTCTTGCGAATCTCGTTCCAAATACGGAATCGTTGATTACCTATCAACACACCACTATTATATGTGGTCACCACTCGAAAAGACCATTATTATTCCAATGGGTGCACTGGGTATTACCTATGGCGTTCTTATGGAACAACTCGCTCCTCTGCTGATTGTTTCTGTTGCTTTGATCCTTGGTTACATCTTTCTTAATGTAAAAGAAGATGATATTGTAATTCGTGAGCAAGACTCTGAATTTAAGATGAGTCGAATGACTCGTGGTGTTCTTCCATTCTTTTTTGCGATTGGTGCAATCGTTTATGGAATGAACCCAGCATGGGCATTTAGTGCAGTTACACTGTACTATATGTTTTTGACGATGACTTGGGATTATAAGAAGTTGTTGAGTTATATCAACTGGAATGTAATTGCTACTGTTGCGATTGTGATTGTATTGGCAAATATCGCAAAAGGAAATACCAATGAAATTAAAGCATTCTTGTCAGGAACAGTGTTTGATTTTTCTACTGGTTGGGGTGTACTTGCTGTTAGCGGTCTTGGTTTTCTTGGAGCATTTTTCCTTGGATCAAGTTCCAGATTCGTCGCCATTGCCGTCTTACTGGCATCAATTTATGGATCCGAATACTTTCTCTGGTTCTTCGCAGTAGAGTTTGCTGGTTATCTTGTATCACCAACACACAAGTGTGCAGCAATTGGAATGACTTATTTTGGAACACCGTTTAAGAAGTATGTTTCGGTGCTTGGATTGTGGGCAGCATCTATCATAGGAACTGCAGGTGTCTTGACTTTTGCTTGATTATAAATAAGTCAGAATTCCTTAAAGGCGACACCTCTATTATACTGTCTGCCGAACAATTAGTCAAGCGTTAAGTCCAAGGAAAACACGCTAATTATGAAAAAAGTCGTATTTACATTCGGCAGACTCAATCCGCCCACCGTTGGACACCAAAAACTGGTGGACAAGGTCACATCCATTGCTCGTAAAGAGCGTGCGGATTCTCGTATCTATCTTTCTCATTCTCAAAACAATAAGAAAGATCCGCTTGACTACAAATCAAAATATGCTATTGCTTCAAAGGCATTCGGCAGTATTGTAACTCGTTCGAATGCTCGTCAACCTGTTGACATTCTCAAAGAATTAGAGAAGCAGGGTTACACCGATGTAATCATGGTCGTTGGTTCTGATCGACTCAAGGGCATGGAATTCATCAAGAAGTACAACGGCAAAGAATACAACTTCAATTCTATCAATATCGTTTCCGCTGGTGAGCGTGATCCAGATGCAGAAGGTGTTGAAGGAATGTCTGCTTCTAAGATGCGTGCTGCTGCCATGGCAGGAGACTTTGATGCGTTTAAGTCTGGATTGCCTCCAAGAGTAAAGGGCGATGCTAAGAAGATTTATGATCAGTTGCGTTCTATTATGGAAGAACAACTGAACGAATTTGTTATGGACATTCAGCAACGCAGAGCACGTGGTCGATTGATGCGTCGTCTTGCTAAAAAGATGGCACGTCAGCGTAAGATTCGTGAAAAGCGTATGGCAGACACAAACCGTTTAATGGCACGCTCGCAAAAAGCAGCAAAGAATATTCTGCGCAAGAAACTTGCTGGTGAGCGTGGTGCGCATTATAAAGAACTCGGTGCGGCAGAAAAGATTCAAATTGATAAGATGGTAGAGAAGAAGTCTGCTGTAATTGGAAAACTTGCAAAGCGTTTGATGCCAAAAATTCGTAAGGCAGAAATTGCTCGTGTTGCTGCAGCAAGAGGACAAACAAATGAAGAGATTGATTTTGATCTGATGATCGAAGATCTCTTTATGGATGAGGCAAATGAGTTTATGGCAGAAGTAGCACAAGATCAAGACATTAAAGATCGTGAAGGCAGTCAACCTAAAAAATACTTCAAGGATCTTTCTAAGTCAACTAAGACGAAGCGTGATGCTGAGTTTAAGAAAGGTGCTGAAAAGGATTCAGATGATCCTTCTGCCTATCCTGACAAACATGCAGGTGATGATGACGCAGAAACTAAACCATCGAAGTACACCAAGAAGTATCACCAAATGTTTGGTGAAGAAGAAGAGTTTGAACTGACTGAAGAATCAGAGAGTGCGCTCAAGAAGAAAGCAGAGAAATCTGGCATTTCATATGGCATTCTGAAGAAAGTCTACGATCGTGGCATGGCAGCATGGCGTACTGGTCATCGTCCAGGTGCCACTCAGCAGCAGTGGGCATATGCTCGTGTAAATTCTTTTATCACTGGTGGTAAGACTCGTTCTACTGCCGATGCTGATCTTTGGCGTCAGCATAAGGGCAAGGCAGAGTCTTACAAGTTGAGTGAAGTACAAGAAATGCTTCGCCACGAAGGTAGCAAGTGGGTTCTTTATTCCAAGGATGGTTCTAAGAAACTTGGTGAGTTTGATACCAAAGAAGATGCGATGAAGCGTGAGCGTCAGATTCAATACTTCAAACATATGGAAGAAGGAACTTATAAGAGGTTAAAAGATATTCGTAAAGCCCATCTTAATTATGAAAAGGAAAGAAGCGGTAGAGGATATGGATATAGCAAAACTTCTAAGATAGCAAAAGATGCGTTGAGAGATATTGCAAAAGATAAGGATCTTGGTAAAGCACCATTAAATCGTTATGACGACGATGATTGGGTAGTTCTTGACAAAAACAACAACCCTGTAAAATATGCAGTGAACATGAAGGGCAAAACCGGAAATGATATTGGTCCTTCCAATCTTGCTCCAGGTCAAAAGAAGATGCAAATTGGTGATGCTATAAGAAAGAAATATATTAAAGAAGATGTTGCTTTTGAATCGGTAACACCAAAGAAAACATTCTCAGAGATGATGAAGAAAGCAACTGATCGTGAAGAGGGTACAAATAGTCTTGCAAAGTCCTACAAGAAAGATACTCCAGGTCAATCAATGGTTGAAGAAGCAGAATATGAAGGCAGAAAGGTCAAGTTGAATGACCCATTCCGTCTGCCTGCTGGTTCGAAGAAGAAGTTTGGTGTCTATGTGAAGAATGATAAAGGCAATGTGGTCAAGGTAACATTTGGTGATCCAAATATGGAGATCAAGCGTGATGATCCTGAGCGTAGAAAAGCATTCCGCTCTCGTCATAGTTGCGATGATGATATTGGACCAAAGTGGAAGGCTAGATATTGGAGCTGCTATCAATGGCGTGCAGGTAAGAAGGTGGACAACTAATGGACGAAGTAATCGAAAAACTGAAGATCGCTTTCGGAACGAGTTTTGCGTTCTATATGAAAGCGCATAACTTTCACTGGAATGTAGAAGGTCCAAACTTCTATCAGTTCCATGAGTTCTTTGGAGACATTTATGAAGAGGTTCAATCTTCCTTGGATTCCACAGCAGAACAGATTCGCACACTGGATGCTTATACTCCAGGTTCGCTTAATCGTCTTCAAGAACTTAGTGCCATCTCTGGTGAAGACAGAGTGGAATTATCTCCGCTCACAATGGTACAAATACTCTTGGCGGATAACGAAACGGCTCGGACTGCGTTCCTATCAGCCTTCGCTGCCGCAGAAAAACAAAACCTGCAAGGATTGATGGATCACCTTGCTGCAAGAATTGACGCACATAACAAACATCGTTGGATGTTAAACTCTCATCTAAAGAAGGTAGGATAAAATGGCAAATCTGATCAATACAATTCGTGGCATGAATCAAGTGCTTGAAGAAGGCACGATTCGTGGTAAGGACGGCAAGGAGTATAAAGTCGAACCACAAATGTCTGGCAACAAGATTCAGTTCAAGGTTACTGATGTTCGTGCCAAACAGTTCAAGACAATTTCTCTTGGTCAGGCAGCAAAACTTTTTGAAGAAGAAGATCTAGATGCATTGTCTGAATCTCACTTCAAAGCAGGTGACAAGGTTATCTGGAAAGGAATGGAAGGCGAAGTGATCAGTTCTAAGGGTGAAGGCGATGATGAGGTCTACACCGTTAAGTGCGAAGATGGCGAAACCTACCAAATTCCTGCTCGTGAACTCGAAGGGTTTAGCGAAGATGTTATGGATTATGTCAACAAGGCAGCAGATTGGGCAAACAAGAATCCTGTTGTTAAAAAGGTTGTTGATGTTGCCAATAAAGTTGGCCAAGCAGTTGCATCGGTTGCTGATCCTTCCGTTGCTGATAAGAAACTGAAGGAAGGTTTCTTTGATTATAAGTCGCTTGCTAAAGATGTTGCTAAGAAGTTTGGTAAGAAGGGCAAGGCAAAAGATATTGCTAAATGGGTCAAGGATAACTCTGACGATGATTACAAGTTTAACATGGGTGATCTTTCATCTGAGTTGAAGAAGATGGGTTTCCGTGTTGAAGAAGTCGAAGTTGTTGTTGAACGCACCTTTACCGATAAAGAAATTAAGATGGCATATGGTATTCTAAATGATCCTCGCTACAAGCAGGGTAATTTGACTGGTGCTGTCAAGGCAATTGAAAAGATTGCTAGGGGTTTGAGTGCTCATCCTAGTGTCAAAAAGGCAATGCGTGCCACTCAGGAATCTTTGGGTGAAGCAGCACTGAACATTCCAAAGTCAAACATGCCTAAGACACTGAAGCAAATGGTATCTGATTACATTGATAAGACTAGCGACGATAAACTTGTTCGTCTTGCCAAGGTATTGGGTAAGAACATCACAATTAAAGGTAATCGTGTGATTATCGAAGAGACAGAAATCGATTTAGACGAGGAGATTAACATGAAAATTAAGACCGTTGAAGAAGCAAAGCGTTTCGGTCTGACGCAGTCTTTGCTTGATGCGGTCAAGACTGTTATCGGTGCCGAACTTGATCCAGTAAATGATAAAGAAAACGATAAGAAGTTCAAGGATCGTAAGGATAAAGACATCGACAATGATGGTGATGTAGATAGTTCTGACGAATATTTGCATAAGCGTCGTGCTGCTACAGATGACGCTATCGATGGCGGCAAGAAACCTGCCGAAGAAAGTGATATTGGTCAGGGCAAGAAGGCAACTGATGCTCCACCAAAGGTCAGTTCAAAGGGCAAGGAAGGAAAGGGAATTTCTTCTGATGAAATGACTGCTGCTGCCGCTCAGATTGCCAAAAGCAAGATGAAGTCTGAAGGTGATGACGAAAACGATCGTGACATCAACATCAATATTGATAACGATGGTAACGATGAGAAAGAACCTAAGAAGGACGTCAAGAAGAAGTCTGATGAAAAAGATGTTGATGCTAAGAAAGCAGAAATGTCAAAAGATACGGACGGCGATGATGAAATGTCTGATGAAGAAAAGGCAAAAGAAAAAGAATACATTGCCAAGAAGTCCAATAAGAAAGAACCAGTTGATACCAAACCAGTGATGAAAGAAGATTTGGACGCTGCTGTTCGTCGTGTTGTCTTTGGAATAAAAGAAACAGAACTTGATGAATCAGTTGAAATCGAAGAAGCGTATGGTCCATCCACTAAGGGATACATAAAGCAAGTTAAAAAGAGTTCTTATAAAGGATATTTGAAGAGAAAGCATGCTGCAGAAGTTGAAAAAGGTGGTGAGCCAAATCCTGGAAAGTGGAGCCATCCTAAGAACGAAGAAGCATCCAACTGCAAGACTATGAAAGAAGAAGAGATGACCGATGCTCAAATGAAGAAGCGTGAAGAAATCGTCAAGTCTATGAAGAAGAAAGAAGACGAGTTCAAAGCAAAATATGGCGATCGTTGGAAAGATGTAATGTATGCAACTGCTACTAAGATGGCAATGAAGGAAGGTGCATCATGGACGAAGAAAGAAGATTTCGCTTCTGACTACGCTGCACAGGCAAAATCTCAGGCAGTGTTTGGTAAATCCACACCTGAGATTGATATTACTCAGAAAGCTGCAAAGGCAGCAGTCAACACTGTAAAGGGTGTTCTGAGCAAGATTAAGGGCAAACCTGCGCCAAATGACTCTGCAAATAGCAAGGGTGGCGACACTAGCGTTGCTCCATAAATTATAAATAGAAAACAATAATTCTGACATATAAGGAGAATAACTATGTCACTTTGGGGATCTTACGATTTAGTACCGCAGTCTAACACTGCTACGGCAACGATTGTCGTAACTGCTGCGAACAATACCGTTATCGGTACGAACACCAAGTTCGCCGATGATTTCAATTCTGGTAACTATCTGTATGTTGGCGACAACAACTATGTAATTACCACCATTTCTAACAACACCGTAATGACTGTTCGTTCAGCAACTACGCTGGCAACCACTGTTATTCCTGGTGCAAGTTCTAATGGTGCTTACATTGTTTCTGAGAAGCCAATGTCCATCACCTACGCACAGGCAAACAACGCACAGGTTAGCATGAGTGCTAATGCTGTATATGGTGTATCTGCTGCTGAAATGGGTTCAACTAGCGGTGAATCCTATGCAGTTGCTCACTCTGGTTGGAATCTGCGTACTGTTGGTACTGGCGGTCGTGCTGGTCGTGTTACCTATGAAACACTGGTTGCTGGTGGTATCTCTGGCGACGCTGACGACGATTCAATCCTTCCAGATTCGTAAGGAGTTGACAAATGGCTGATAAGAAGGTTACTGATCTGACTGCACTGGCGTCTGCTAGTGGTGATGACCTTCTGTTGGTCGTCAACGATCCTACTGGAACGCCAGCAAGCAGAAAGATTACGGTAAATCAGTTTTTTGGTGCAGTAGCAGCGAATACAGTACACACAGGAACTTTATCTTGTTCTGCAAATACTACATTCAGTGGTAACAAGGTAACAGTTTCTGCAAATACTACATTCAGTGGCAATTTGCGTTTATCATCAGACACTCCATCATCCAATGTTGCTTCGGCAGAAGGATATGGTACTGGTTCTATTTGGTTTGATGCAGATTACATTTATGTTGCAACTGCTTCTGGTACAATTAAGAGGGCTGCATTGAGCGTATTCTAAATGTTTAAAGATTTGACGGAAGAAAACTTCCAACTTTTTGCTATGAAACATTATTTGAATCCGCATTGTACGGATCTTCTGGAGTTTCATGATGATCTCAGAAAGATTCGTTATATAAAACGACTCTTTAAGAAGTACGAAGAAACTGGAGAACTGAAAGAACGATTGATATTGAATCATCTTGTTGTACTCTACAATATGTTTGAGAGTAGAGCAATGACGAGAATGCTGTTTCTAAAGTTAGATGAGCATCTTCATTATCTTAAACCGTTCTTGATTTTTCTCAACTACTGGCCAACAGAGATTGGATTGGTTAACAACAAAAAGGTTCTTGATAGCGATATCGGTTTAGACGAAGGTATTGTAAAGGTTCTAAGGAATATCTAATGGCAGGAAAGGTAATGGATCTTGTTCTTGTGTATCAGTTTCTGAAGAGACTGACTACGCCATTTGACAAGACCGACGCATTCAAACTTGGCATCATTGATGCCGAGGGAAATGTCCTCAAGCCATACAAAACCTTGGAAACGAAAGAAGAAAAAGATGCCTACGGTTATTTTGATCGTTTGGTGTTTGGTCTAAGAAGATTGCTTGAGAAATTGCCATTTGGAAAGAGTCGGTTTGCATCATTTGCTGCTGCATTATATCTCATCAAAGAAAGTGCTGACCCCAAAGAGCATTACACTGATGAAGAATTGATGCAGGGTTTAATGGAGAACTACGATTACTTGGATAGGACTTCTATGAAAAAGTTAAACGAATTGTTTGAAAGTCAAAACATTGACGAACTGAGCAAAGAAACACTTGCTTCCTACAAGAAGAAGGCAGGCGAGGATGCTCGTAAGGCAGACAAGAAAGGTGACTTCAAGCGTGGTAACAAGCGTTTCTCTGGTATCATGAGAGCGACCAAGAAAGAGTTTGAGAAATCCAACGAAGAAGTTGATGAAGGTGTAAACCATGATCGTTACATGAGAGCGCATGGTAAGAAAGCATCTGGTACTGGTACTTGGATGTTTACCACCAAGCGTATGGGTGATGTGGATTACAAAAACAGCAAAGAAGTTTATACATCTCGTTCAAACACAAAGTTGAGTGACGCTGCTAAAGATGCAATGAAAGCACTCGGTTCTAAAGAAGTTTATGTAATGGAACAGATTGATGAAGCATCATATAAAGTTCCAAGCAACTATGCTGCCATGATGCTGGCGAAAAAGAAGAGAGAGAAAAACAAGGTTTCTCAAAACAAGATTATGTCAAAACACAAGTTTGCTTATGAAAAACCAAAAAAAGAAGAAGTTGAACTTGATGAAGGCAAGTTAGATAAGTCTTCACCAATCTATAAGGAATACGAAGCACTTAATAAAAAGTCTGTTGCTGATCTTCGTAACATCATTGGTCGCAGTCATCGTGTTGCTGACCTGAAGGGTTATGATAAAGCAGGTGCGCTTCGACAGATCCTTGATGACAAGTATGGCGAAAAGAAGGTTGATGCTTTCTTTGGTGAAGAAGTAGAAGTCAATGAAGATGCTCCAGCAAATGTAACTGGTACTGGTGTTGTTGGTACTGGTGATGATCCTGTACATTGGAAGAAGATGGATGCTCGTAAGAAGGATGTTAAAGAATTCCTTCGCCGTTATACTGAGCAAAAGATGAAGCGTGAAAGTATTAAAAAGAAAAAAGACTTCATGAAACAATTAGGAATTGATGTCTAATGGCACAGTATCGCAAGGACACCAATCAGTATTTGGATAATGGGAAAACCATCTTTGAGGTGGTTATGCTTGCCGACCAATATGGCAATCAGATTGGTCCAGCGAATCCATCAGGTACAGCAGTTGACGCATTTGGTCGTGCTAGAGTTTCTGAACCATATACTCTATTTGATCACATGCATCGTTTTGATGATAACGAATGGCAGTTTGCAAATACAATCTCAGCAACTGCAAACTCTGAATTTAAATCAGAACAAGGTTTGTTGCATCTAAATGTTGATACAACAAATGGTGCGTTTAATAAAAAAGAATCTAGAAAAGTTTTTTCATATCAACCTGGAAAGTCTTTGCAAATTATGCAAACTTTTCAGATGGACGAACCAAAAGATGGATTGCGTCAGCGTATTGGATACTTTGGTGCTAACAATGGTATCTATCTAGAACAGTCAAATAGCGACATCTATTTTGTCAATCGTTATCTAACAGATTCTGGTGTTGAAGAAAGAAGAATTCCTCAGGCACAGTGGAACTATGACACCATGGATGGAGATGGTCCATCTCATATTACACTTGATCTAACTAAGTCTCAAATTTGGTGGACTGATGTTGAGTGGTTGGGTGTTGGTTCTGTAAGAACTGGTTTTGTGGTTGATGGTCAATTTATTCATTGCCATTCGTTCCATCATGCTAATCGCCAAGCAAATACTTATATGCAAACTGCATGTTTGCCTCTTCGTGTTGAAATTGAAAACACTGCTGCAACTGCAAGCAACAGCACACTAAAGATGATTTGCTCAACGGTAATCAGTGAAGGTGGTTATCAGTTGCGTGGTGAAAAGCGATCAGTTTCTATTCCAATCAATTCACCAAAGAATCTGGCAAACGCAAATGTTTATTATGCAGCTGCTGGATTGAAGTTGAAGACAAGTGATCTAGATGCAATTGTAATTCCTAGAAACATTTCTCTTATGGGTATCGGCAACAACGCATACTTCAACTGGCGTTTGATTCGTGGTGGAGCAATTCAAGGTGGTTCTTGGGTAGATGCAGGTACAACTTCAAGTGTAATGTATAACATCACGGGATCAACTATTGCATCTGGTGGTAGAGTAGTTGCTAGTGGATTTATTTCTTCAACGAATCAATCTGGTTCTGGCACTGTAAATCTAACAGGTGAAGATGTATTTGGTCTTCAGTTGCGTGCTGATCGTTTTCATGATCAACCAGAAGAATTTATTTTGGCAGTTGCGCCGAAGGTGGCGGGTGATGATGTTTATGCAGCAATTGACTGGGAAGAGATTACTAGGTAATGACTATGGCAGCTCGCAAAACTCCAAGCTATGTGTATGAATCAGGTGAAATTGACTATTTCCAACTGATCGAGGATCGCAGAGTGGAAACCGAACAACACATCGAGAAACTTCACATAAGGATCAATGGTTTGAAAGACGAACTCTACGAAGAGATCGCTGACTCCCATAAAGAGATTATGCAAGAAATTCGTGAGATGAAAACCGAGCAGCGTGAACATGCCGAAGCAGAATCAAAGGGTCTGCAGAACATCAACAATCGTTTAAGTGATCTTGAAACGATGAAATGGGTCGTTATTGGTGGTGGAGTTGCCGTTGGGTGGCTGCTACTCGGTGGTCTAGACGCACTGAAAAATCTTTTGTCATAAATTGTTTGTCTTTAGATCCGTTTCAGTGTATAATCACTGAATGGATTATATTGACACCAAGTACATTCAACTTGTCTCTGCCTCTCTAGAAAACTTCAAGAACAAGGGCAATGGCGTATATAACATGCGTTGCCCATTCTGTGGAGACTCACAGACCAACAAGTCTAAGGCACGAGGATACATCTTCCAAAAGGAAGGCAATCCAATCTACAAGTGTCACAACTGTGGGAAGGGTGCTACGCTTCCCAACTTTCTCAAGCATGTCAACGGTCAACTCTACAAAGAGTATGCGCTAGAGAAGTTCTCCGGAAGCGAGAGAAAGACTCCTGCGATTCCCAAGACCAAAACCGAACTGCGTTTCAAGAAGCGACCAGAATATCTCAAGACTCCGCTTGGTAATCTAAAGAAAGTGTCTCAACTGGATCCCGAGCATCCAGTCAAACAGTATGTGCTTGGTCGAAAAATACCGCAACGGTTTCATTATAAATTATTTTATGCACCGAAGTTCTATGCCTTCGCCAAGCAGTTTGCTCCATCTAAGTTCCAAGATATCGAGAAAGATGAACCTCGCCTAATAATCCCATTCATTGATAGGAACAAACAATTGATTGGGTTCCAAGGCAGAGCGTTCGGCAAGACATCGCTGCGATATATAACAGTGAAACTAGATGAAGATGCACCGAAAGTATTTGGTGCAGATAGTATTGATCGGAGCAAAACAGTCTATGTGGTTGAAGGACCAATTGACTCCATGTTCCTAGATAATGCAGTTGCGATGGGCGGAGCAGACCTTACTGCGGATGCACTACATATGATTGGAACAACTGATCTTGTGTTTGTGTTTGATAACGAACCACGCAACAAAGAAATTCTAAAAAGGATTGAAAAGATCATTGATTTAGGTTATAGTATATCTCTCTTCCCAGACTATGTAAAAGAAAAAGACATCAACGACATGGTGCTTGCTGGAAGAGACGTCGATGAAATTCAAGCGATTATAAGTAATAACACCTTCAAAGGTCTAGCAGCGAAGGCGAAGTTAAGTGAATGGAGAAAAGCATGAGTGTAAGAACATGTGAGTTATATAATGAAGATAATGATCGTAAGGCAGTAATCTTTGTTGATAAAAGTTTAGATAAAGATGTGTGGTGCGTTGATTGTTATGAAGGCGCACACTTCGTAAGATTGATTGAATGTGAAGGGCATACTGAACAATATGCCTATGACGCAGCAGAAAACTGGGTGAATAAGTGGGGGAGTTTTGAATGAATGTTAAATTGGTTTCATACAGTCAGCCAAGCAAAGAGTTTCTGACTGAAGGATTAGAGAATGTCCAAGATCTTATCGCCTACTGTGCTAGAGTTAGCAATCCAAGCAATCAATTTAACACAGAAACTTCCGAACGACTCATTAGATATCTGGTTAAGCACAAACATTGGTCACCGCTGGAAACAGTATCCGCCTGCCTTGAGATTGAAACTACTCGAGACATTGCGAGACAGATCCTACGCCATCGTTCGTTCTCATTTCAAGAATTTAGCCAGCGATATGCCGATCCAACTCAGGACTTGTCTTTTGTGGTTCGAGAAGCAAGACTACAAGATACCGTCAATCGACAGAACAGCGTAGAGTTGGACATGACTGATGACGATAATCGTCGTCTTCAGTATCAGTGGGAACAACATCAAAAGAATCTGATCAAAGCAGCACAAGACGCATACTCTTGGGCAATTGAACACGGCATCGCCAAAGAACAGGCACGTGCAGTTTTGCCTGAAGGTCTGACGATGTCACGCATGTATATGAATGGAACACTTCGCAGTTGGATTCACTACATCGATCTGCGCAGTTCAAATGGAACGCAAAAGGAACACATGGAAGTTGCTCGTGCCTGTGCTAAGGTAATCGCAGACATCTTTCCAATGGCTGATTCTTTTGTAGAAGAATAACAAGGGGTAATTATGGCAAGGGAACATCTTGGCATCAACATCGATGTCAGGAGAGATAAGAGTCTCTCAGATCAGGCATTCAAACTTTTAACAGACTATTACTGTCGCAAAGAAGAGAAGTCACCGCAGGAAGCGTTTGCTCGTGCGGCAGTAGCATACTCAGCAGGCGACATGGAGTTGGCTCAACGCATCTATGATGCGGCAAGCAAGGGTTGGTTCATGTTTAGTTCACCAATCCTTTCTAACGCACCACTACCAGATGAAAAAG
>Ga0208795_1000717_pt1 | contig 15953 bp, 37 predicted proteins | sample CB_VirMetaG_6_FD_184541 | JGI IMG/M metagenome (GOLD analysis project Ga0208795, IMG submission 184541) | Freshwater to marine saline gradient viral communities from Chesapeake Bay - CB_1508_2 Viral MetaG (SPAdes) (version 4) | ecosystem: Environmental > Aquatic > Marine > Coastal | place: USA... | reverse complement strand
CTTGCGCACTCTCACGCCAACCTTTTTCCGTGTTGGTGGATAGCTCTAGCTCCATAAGCCAGCGAGAGACAACCCCATCGGGGCCGGGTCCAGCGTCTTCCGGTTTTTCGAGTGTCCCGGCCTGGGCCGATAGGTTTTCTTCCATTTTGCGCGCCTTGAATGGGAATAGGTTCGCGCATTATGGCAAAATATACCTAATCTTGCAAGCGGCGCTTTTTACTCGCCTTCAGTAAGTCGTCAAATGTCATAGTAGACGGCTTGCCAATCTGTAAAATTTGGTTTTTCTTTTCTTCGGGCTTTGCTCTAGGTTCTGCCCAAACCCAAGCCAAATACCTAAGCGCGTCTGCATAATGGTTTGTCCAATCGTGAACAGGCTTATCCCTGAAGCATTTCTTGTCATCGTCCCATTCACGCCTAAAGTTTGTCAGAGCATCTATAAACTTATCTTGGCTATCGTCAATCCATAAGCGTGAGAACATCTGACGTGCGGCTAAGATGCCTTGCTGCTCCGTGTTCTTGTTTGGAAGGATGCGCAAGTTTTGTAAGCCGTGGTCTTTCCCCAACTGCTCGATAACCGATCTACCAGCGGCAACGAGTGTTTTTGCTTGGGCATCATGCGGGAGCCAATGCGCAGCGTATGCGTAGTCCTTGCCGGTTATAACGCCAGCGTAGTGTTCAAGGCTCTTGCCGTTAGTGCTGTATGTGTCGATGATTCGGACTTCGCCCATAAGGAACTGGCAAAACAATATGCATGTGTCGTCTGAAAAGCCGATATCCCAAACCGTATGGACAGGGATGCTTTCATCCCACTCGACCTTGCAAATGCGGCCTTCTTTCCTGGCCCTGGCTAATTGCGATCCGTAATATGAACCAACGATAGCGGCCTCAAAGCTGCAATAATACTCCTGCTCGAAAAGTGACCGGCCAAGTTCCTCGCCGTAAAGATCGATGTACTCCGCTAAACTCTCGTCAAGCTGTGCTTTCGTCAGTGCGCCGGTATCCTCGATAGAGGAAAGTTCGGCAAACCAGAAATCAGAACTGACGGCGCGGTCGAACATGCGCTTTGCGTGGTTGGCCCCGCGTGGAGTTGTGATAAAGGCCGCTGTTCCGTCCGTCTCTTCAATCATGGGCTTGTGATAGGCCCAAGCCGCAGGGTTACACAATGCCCACTCTGAATATGCTATACCAACAGGCCCGGAACCCACCGTAGCGTCATACCTGTCTGAGCCGAGAAGTTGCCAAGTGCTACCCCACACCGTTTCGATAAACATATCGTTGTCATTAGTGCGCTTGCGGATTTCAGGCGGGAAAGCTTCGTCAATGCGGCGCTTGCCTGTGTGTCCGTTAATACCGTTCCATATGGCTTTGCGGGCTTGGGCATATTCGGGGAAGCAATGCCAGTAAGTCCCTACGCGCTTTTGTGATAGCTCCCTGAATCCGTTAAGCACGATTTCATCCTTGCCCCAACGTCTATGCGCTATCTCAATGAGGCGCTTTTTTCTCTGCGTCACAAGGGTTTCGTGGAAATTCCTCTGATACCAGCGAACGGAAAAGTCATAGTTCATTCTTCAGGCTTCGGCTCGTAGTACGTGTTGAAGTTAATGTCACCCTTGTGGTCGATCTCTTGCTTGTCCTTGAATGCTTGCACATCAACATGCTTACCAACTTGTTCGAGGGCTTTTAAGGCGTTTGAGCGGTCTTGTTCTTCCCTGGCTTCCTTGTACACGTCTGCCGCCTGTTCTAGCACCCACCGGGCTGTTATACCCGTCTGCTCACTTCTCTTTGAAAGCTGCTCGGCTAAAAAATCTGATATATACGGTTTTGTAAGGTTTTCCATGCCGATCTGCCTAGCAGTATGTTCACTGTACCCGGCGCGGATTGCAGCCTGAGTAGCGTTGAGGTCTATCAGGTATTCCTCGACAAATCTAGCTTGCTTTGGTGTTAGCTTCTTTTCATCCATCAAGCTCCGTCCTTTACTGCTTGGATCGCCGCTCTTGCCATCTCTTCTCGCTTAGTCATGCCTCAACCCATACAAAAGTGAGCAAACCCCCAATGTCGCAGCAGAAGCGCTGCAAGCTGCCCACCCAGGCGATCCAATCAAGCCGTGATAAACTGCAACCCCTGTGTTCAGACTGATAAACACTGAATTCATAAATTTAAGTACTTTCATCGCATGTTCCTTAAAGTATTATTGATGCGGGCCGGGCGCTACTCCGGCTAGGCAAGGAGGGATTTGAACCCCCACTATACTTGTCACACGCCTTGGCGAGAGGCCGCTAAGCATCATCAAGTACGCTATCGTGAACGGTTCTGCTACCCACATATCGCCGCCCTACATCGTCATGCTGCGTGTCTGCTTTCCACGCCGCCGCATCAATAATACTTTTTGACAGCACTTAGCTAACGCCTTGGCCCTTGGGTTGTTAAATGTCATCACTCGCCCCTACGTACTAGGCTATATTTCCAGTCGCATGTTCCAGGAACGAATGAGGAGAAACTATTAACGCGGTGTTGAGTAGAAGACAACGCATCTATTTTTAGATTCCAACACACTGTACCACAGTAGGGACAGTCGCTAAAAAGCCACGTGAAACCGTCTTTGTCAGTAGCCATCCATTTATATTCAGGGGCTACGTGATCCCAATTTATTGACGGCTTGGTGAGGGGGGCTATGCGGTAATCGCGCATGATCCAATCCCAAAACGGTAATGATTCAGCCTCTCCCCAATGGCCGTCAGGCAGAGTAACCTCAATAGGCTTACCGTCCACATAAGCCTGCATTACTTCGATCATCTGCTCGGTCGTTTTCATTTCTTCATATCCTCCGCTATTTCTGTTTAAATCCCATCAACATAATCGATTGCGCTCTGCACTAGCCTACTCGCCAGAATGAGGCGGGCTGCTTTCGATAGGTCGCCATCTTTGACCGCCTTATCGGTGTCATTCTTTAGTCTGGATAATGCAGCTTTAAGCTCTTTCATGTTCCCTCCGAATAAAGTGGCTGTCGCGCAAGTTAGGAAATCCAAAAAACCTTGCCACAGCCTGACGGGGTTATTTTGTCCTAGCGCACTCACCGTCTGACCGCCTTAGCTATGCTGGACTGGAAAAATATATTAAATAAACTCTTGCATCCTGTCAACTGTTTTGGTAGGGTTTTCGTTAGCGCTCCCCAACACCCCTCCCTGTTTGGTCGAAGCGCTGATCTGCAAACTAGCCCCCCGTCGTACCATGGCGGGGGGCTTTTTTTGCTTAAGCATACCACCGCTCAATCTGTCGTATCAAATCAACCCCCTGACCATAGCCCGCCTCGTAAAGAACACTCTCCATCAAATCATCCAGCTCAGAATGACATGCCTCCGGGTCGTGGCTATGCTCGTCGATGATTTTTTGCACTTTGTCTGTGAAATCTGCGGGGGTCATTTTTCATCCTCATTAGGTCCGGTTGATGGGGACAGTGCCGCTTCTGCTATTTTCGACAGGTAGGCGGCATCATTCGCAAGCGCAACCGCAACTGCTCCATTAAACTTCATACCCGCCGCTTCAGATTCTTTGCGAAGCTCGCCGATAGGATTAGTGATGCGGCGAAGGCCCAAGGTAAGACGCTCGATCTCGTCCGCTGCTTCCGTGAGTGCTGTTACCCAATTCCCTATTTGCCCGTGGCTAGGCCATGCTGTCGGGGAAATTATGTGCGTGTCCTCTGTTGTCGGCAAACCCTCTTTATCTCGTTTATATTTATCATATTCCGCCCAATACCCAACGCAATTGGATATCGTCCGCAACGCAAGCGAATGCTTGCAGCTGGCAGTTAGGTTCCTGTATTCAACCATCATTCACCTTCCTTTCCCAAATAATCTGATTTTTTCGGCTCCGGCCCTTGCCTGCCACCGTTGCGCCAATTTTTGTGGGCCTCTACCCATTCCGAAAGCCCTGGATTGTCTTGTGGTGGTCCGTAATCGTCGAGCCATCTGTTCTGGTTTAGCCACGTTGATGCTTGTGCGACAAACTCCGTCCCGTCTCTGTCGGTTTTCTTCATCGCCACTGCGTAAGCCATCGCTCCAGACAAGATTTGCTCAGGAGGTGTACCGGCCTTTGTGATTTTCCTCCATCGGTCAAACGCTGGCTTTTTGGGGTTAGCGTGGTTTCCCCTGGAAGGATAAGCTTCCCAAAATTCTTTAAAATCTTTCGGATAGTCCCTAGGGGGACTTACAGGGGGTTTACTATTACCTCCTTCTTTACTCCTACATCCTACATCCTCCATCTGCGGAGGTTTTACCGTACTGGTATCGTACTGGTACTGTACTGGTACTGTATCAGCATCTGCTAGGCCAACGTAATTACGCAAATCATCTGGCAATGGGTATAGCGCATTCGGCTTTTGAGGGCGCTGGAACACACGAAAGTTGCGTATCGCTCCGTAACTCTTGCCGCCGTGTTCAAACCTTTTCACCTGCCGGTTTTCGACGAGTTCGGTAAGAAGTTCGTCAATTTCGACGTTATCAACTGGCATTAGACGAATTTTGATGGTGATGGGCTTCCATTCAAAAACGCCTTGATCATCCGCTTCATTACGCAGACCAATGGCTAAGAGGCGAGCGTAGGGCGAGCATTTTACGAAATCCTCGTCGGTCCATTGTGTCGGATGGGTTGACCTTATCCTTGCCATTAATGCATTCCCTCTATTTCCCGCGTACTATTTTTTAAACATTCCATTTTCTTGATGACCCATAGAACTGTCGTATGGTCCCGCCCCATATAATCACCAATATCAACCGCAGACCAACCTGTTCGCTTTTTCATTTCATGGATAGCCCAATGCCTCGCCCTAACCGCCGCTCCGATCCTGGAAGACCCTAATATTTCCTCTACTGTTACATAAAATTTACTAGCGGCCTCGTTGATGATATGATCGGGAGTTGTTCCGCGCCTACCTATTAAGTTGCGCTTTTCCTGCATACGCATTTTATACATTGGGGAAATGCTTTTCATGCCCTCAATATCTGGGTCGATTTTCATTTTTTATTCTCCCTTATCCAAGCTTTTGTGGCGTTTTTTAGGTGGTCCAAGTTCTGTATAGTTCTGTGATTCCACCATTGGCGCAGAGTTCTGAAAACTTCCACCTCTTCCGGTGTGAGCCTGTCTTTCATAACACCTCCCATGCTTTAAGGATTTGCTTTACTTCTTCAATGCTGCGGGCCTCTTCGTATAGCCCGCCTAAAGACTCAACGTCGTCCTTGAACACCTTTTGGCTATCAGTAAGCTTGCCTTTTCCGGACTTCAATTCAATAAACCCTGCGATGCCATACGGCAACACAAAACAAAGGTCGCCAACGCCCGGCTTTACTCCCATGCTTTTGAGCTTGGCTCCTGTTCTGGCGTCCCTGCGTTCACCGTTCGGGCAATGAAACCACACGCAATTAGGCTTGGCAATTTCAAGGAAATCGGCAACGCTTTTTTGCAATAGGTATTCAGGGTTGTGCCTCACCCTTTCCACCCTTTTGGAAGGCCATTAACTAGCTCTGAAGTAACTTTCCAGTGCCTAGGCATTCCAGGCCCGCGCGGTTGTAATTCCATCTTGGCTCGCACTTTATAACCAAGCTCGCGCCAGTATTTGTTGATTGTCGCCACTTGACGCCGCGCTGCATTGTCGTCGTGAATGTCGTGAATGTCGCTTGTCTGCATGCAGAACGACCGTTCTTTTGTGTGGTCGTAATTGTACGTGAATTGGCCCTTAAAATCGCTTGGAATTGTTGACATATTCCCTCCTATTTTGGCATATAATCGCAAGGAATAGCTGATTCCATCTTGCGGATTGTGGTTGAACTAGGTGCCCATGATGGTGAGTCCATCTTGCGGATCGCCGCCTCAGTAATCCCGGATTCACGAGCCATTTTTGTGATACACCATCCGCGCTCTCGTCGGTAGGCGCGGATACGGTTTAAGACCATTTCAATATTTATCATGGCGTCACTGTACACGAGATAAAATGCAATGGCAATATAAATAACGTCATTTTTTTCGACTTTTTGCTTTACATCGCCAGATTTTGCGGTTAATGTCTATCTTGTCTAACGACACGGGGTTGGTTTTAACCAACAGGAGTAACGGTCCGTCGGGGAGCCAGCCCCAACCACCAACGGAGGGAATAATGGAAGACCTTGAATTTCAAATTGCCCAAGCGCGATCAATCATCAAAGACGCTTACGAGCAAATAGCCGAGCTAGGATTTACAAATGAAGAGCTTTCGCGGCTCGACGGTCAACTCGACGACGCGATGCGTGACTTATTTCTCCGCACGGAAGAGGAAATAGAAGGCGAACAGATTGTCGCCACACGCAACCGCGAAGGCCGCGATTTAGCCAACTATCATAATAAGATTTTGTGAGGAATAGTTATGAACCTATCAAACTATGAATGGGCTATTCTTGTTACAATAGCAGGCGTGGTCGGGTTTTGTATCGGAGCATTTGCGTTACCGGAGATTTTACCATGAAACTAGAAATACGAACATGCTTTGCTTTTGGCGAAGAAACCGGGGAATATCGCCTTGTCGATATGGCATCCGGCCATCCCGATGAATTAGCCAGAGATAGTTATTACAGTCAACTGGCGTGGCTCAAAGCCTGTCTAGAACAGCTTACCGAGGATCAAATAAACGTTGCCCGCACGAAGGTAGTACGGGACTATGACGGGAGAATGTCGGCATGACTTTCCTAGCAAATGAGGCGGTGGCTTATAAGGTTCTCAAAGAGGAACTGCTGAAAGCCTATCCTGACCTTGAAGACGACGCGGAAACACTCGCGGATACCCTAGAGGGTGAAACAAGCTTTCTTGAAGCTGTAACACACGCTCTAGACAAGCACCAGGACGCTCTAGACCTTATTGAAGGGATTAAGGCCCGTGTTGCTGATTTGGCCGCTCGCCGGTCCCGCCTCCAGGACCAAGCCAACAAGATAAAATCGGCAATTCTAGCGGCTATGGAAGAGGTCGGGGAGCAAAAAATAACCCTCCCCGAATACACGCTGTCGGCTAAAAAACTTCCTCCTAAGCTCGTGATTACCGAGGAATTTAGTTTACCGGGAAGGTTTTTTGTGCCACAAGAATCAAAGCTAGACAAGAAGGCCGTTACGGACGCTCTTAAGTCTGGCGAGGAAATTCCCGGCGCTATTCTTAGTAACGGCGGGCAAGCTTTGCAGATTAGGAGTAAATAAAATGGCAAAGAAACTTGATAAAGAAATAGGTGAGGTATTAAGCAAATATGGTTTCGGCCCGGAATCTTGTTGGGATTGCCACGGAACGTGGGTAGTTTATCATAAGGTTTTGGAGCGGATAGCGGCAAAGTCTGGAATTGTTTATCTAGAGCCGAAAGTGCTTGTCTCCGAGCCACGGGCTGCGGTGCTGCTTGTGACTGGAGAGCTTGACGGAAAGTCAGAATGGTCTACGGGTGAAGCTGTAATAGACCTAAATTATAAAGTATCAGGCAGGCAAGCCGGATACCCATTCGCTATGGCCGAAAAACGCGCAAAAGATCGTGTTATCCTTAAACTCATTGGCCTTCACGGGTTAGCTTACTCCGAAGAAGAAGCCGACGAGTTTAGGCAAGCCAACCAACCGCCACCAAAAGAGGTTAAGCCTCCACAGACAGAACAACCATACATGCTCCGTAAGCCGGTTGGAAGCGAGGAATCTTGGACCGAATATGCACGGGCATTATGCGAGTTTATGAAAAACTCAGTGACCAGCGAAGAGGTTGCTACATGGTGGGATTTAAACTTGCCAACGATTGAATCGAACCCATCGACTTCCTGGCAAGGGAAACTTGAAGACTACAAAAACAAACAGATGGAAAAGAAAGGTTAATACAATGGAAGACTTTAACGGTGTAGCCAGTGACCGATTACGTTCATTTATTGAGCGTGTAGAGCGGCTGGAACATGAAAAGAAGGTGTTAGCGGAAGACATTAAAGAAGTCTATTCCGAGGCCAAAAGCGCCGGTTTCGACGTGAAGATAATGCGGCAAATCGTCAAGCTGCGCGGTATGGACGCCAGTGACCGGCAAGAAGCCGAGGCGATCCTTGACCTTTACATGCAAGCGTTAGGAATGGTGTAATGGAGGAGGCTAAAGGCAGCAGAATGAACGCATGGAAACCCATAGTTACCGCACCAAAAAACGGTAGGCACATTGCCCTTTTAACCAAATATGGGATACGCGTAGTGGGGTTTTGGGACAATATCGATGACGACACATATTGTTGGGTCGCTACCGTCGATGGTGAGCATCCGAAGTGCTGGACCGATGGCGTTTGTTGGGCATCCAACGAAGATGATGTGCCAAGCGACCCACCGGTATTATGGGCTGAACTCCCCGCCTCCCATAGCTCCGTTTCAACCAGTACAGAAAGTGGAAATAAATCATGAGTGGTAGTCTCAATAAATGCCTGCTAATAGGCAATCTTGGCCGTGACCCGGAAGTTAGGTTCTCTCAGGATGGAACAAAGATCGTCAATCTTTCCATCGCCACAAGCGAATCCTGGAAAGACAAAAACACCGGAGAGCGCAAGGAGAAAACCGAGTGGCACCGTGTAGTTATTTTCAATGACCGCCTTGCAGACGTGGCGGAGCGGTACCTTAAAAAAGGCTCCACTGTCTACCTGGAAGGCTCGCTGCAAACCCGAAAATGGACCGGACAGGACGGCGCGGAGAAATACACAACAGAGATCGTGCTGCAAAAATACCGTGGAGAGCTAACCATGCTTGGCGGCAACACTGGCAACCAAGGCGGTACGGAATATGACCAGTCGCCAACGGGCGGGAGTGTTAGCGAAGACTTAGAGGATCGTATCCCTTTTAATTGAACTCTAATTCCCTTGGACTGGGTTTTTCTGAACCTGGAGTTAGAGTTGTGAAGACATGTTTTAAGTGCGGAGAAGAAAAGCCGCTAACTGAATATTATAAACACAAGATGATGAATGACGGCCATCTTAATAAGTGCAAGTCGTGCGCTAAGTCTGATGTTCGCATTCATCGCAAAGAAAACGATAGTGTCCGGGAGTACGACCGCAAGAGATACAAAGAAAATCCAGAGAGAAGAAAAAAGGGGTCTGAGAACGCTGTGAGGTGGAATAAGGCGAACCCTGAGAGATACAAAGCACATTACTTGCTGTCAAACGCCGTCCGGGATGGTCGCGTAAAGAAAGGCTCTTGCGAAGAATGCGGGACAATAGAAAATATTCACGGCCATCATGACGATTACAACAAGCCTTTAGAGGTTAGGTGGCTATGCGCCAAGCATCACCACAGGCTTCATGCGAAAAAGAGTTAGAGCAATGGAGGAAGAGATGGATATTTGGAACAAATGCGACGTTTGCGGACGGTTTATATCTTACGAGGACTTTGCGTATGGAACAGCTACTAACACGCTAGTAACTCCAGAAAGCCTAACGACATATGAAACTTGGGAAACTCTTTGCCCCAAACACATAAAACCGCAACCAGCCTCTAAGAAAGACAGCGATGCTTAATCCTAAAACACCGAGCTTAAAGGAGAAATCATGACAGACCCAATGAACGAGGCGTTGCACGCCTTATTCGATGCAGAGGCCAGCTACAAAGAGGCTTGCCAGGAGGTTGATACGGCGAACCGCAGGAAAACCGCTTGTCTGAATAAGCTAAACGAAGCCCGAAAATATTTCGACACGGTAATCGAAGCTATCAGGGCCAGAACAGGACGAGACAGCGATTGGTGGAACGAGCGCCGTGAGAAGAAAATAGCAAGATAAAGGAGTCTATAATGGCTAAACCAATCAAAGACAAAAAGCACCTTGCTCGCGTGGCGGAAATGCCGTGCTGTTGCTGCGGACGCCAGCCGGTACAGGTTCACCACCTTCTACGCGGTGGCAATAGGGGAATGGGCATTAAAAACGGTGATGATATGACAATACCTCTTTGCCCGTTCCACCACGCAACCTTGCACAACGATGGCAACAAAAGCTTGGACGAAACCGAGTTCCTGGCAATACACGGGGTCAACGGGCCAAGGCTTGCGGCTAGGCTATGGAGTGAAAGCAATAGCTAAACCGATGATTATATCAAACGAAGCCTCCCGCGCTTTCGTGGCTCAGTTTATCTCTGAGCTAAACCCTGAGCGTAAATGGTCGGTGGAGGTTAAGCAGTTCCGCAAGAAACGCAGCCTTGACCAGAACGCATTGTATTGGAAATGGCTTGGTATTGTGGCGGAAAACAGCGAACACAGTGCCGACGATTTGCACGAAGCTTTCAAGGCGATGTTTCTTGAACCCAAGGAGGTCATGGGAAAGCTTGTCTATACGTCTAAGGACAAATCAACAGAGGTATTCAGCCGGTATATGAGCAAGGTTGGAGCCTACATAAACAGCGATTTCGGTATATGGCTCCCGCATCCAGAGGATCAGCATAATGAATATCAATCAAAATAAAATCGTGAAATTTGTCGATTTTGCTATGACTGTATCATACTTTATGGTAATAATATTCATTGGCGCAGGGTGTAGCATATTATCTCTCGCCATTACTGCGCTACTATAGCCCAACAACGGGTATAACCGGCCCCCGGAAGACCAGCGGGACAGAGGCCAATTTAAGAGGCCATGAACAGATTGAGATTGAATAAACCGAGAATTTAGGTGTTGAACAGGAAGCGCGGGCTTCCCTCCCCCGGATACCCGCCTTCTTTTTAGACCGCATTTTCAGTGCGGCCCAAAAAGGAGATTAGCAATGAGTAGAATTGTAAATTGGTTTTCATGCGGTCCAAACCGGACTCAAAGAGGAGCAAAAATAATGCGAACGACGATTTGCAAACAGTACCACTTTGAAGCCGCACACCGACTGCCAAAGGTGCCGGACGGTCACAAGTGCCAAAACCTTCACGGTCATAACTACCGAGTGGACGTGCACTTGAGCGGGCCGGTCGATTGGAGCGGGTTTGTTCGTGATTTTGCAGACATTGACCGCGCTATGACGCGCCCGCTTGAGAAAGTAGACCACCGCTTTCTTAATGAGGTTGAGGGACTAGAAAACCCCACAGCAGAAGTTATTGCGGCTTGGTTTTATCAGCGCCTCGAAAACGTCTTGCCAGTCTCAAAAATTCGCGTATGGGAAACACCGGAATGTTGGGCGGAGGTAGCCAAGTGATCCACTATCACTGCGCCGACATTCACCCTGTAAACAAATGCCTGGAGCTTGGCGGGAGACATTTGCTTGTTTCCCACGCCTACCCTGGACGGGTGCGGTTGGCCCATGAAATTGGGCAATCCGTTTTGCTGGATAACGGGGCCTTTTCAAAGTGGCGCAGTGGTAAGGATACCAACTGGTCAGAGTACTACAATTGGGCTGACGAATGGCTATGTTGTCCGACCACTTGGGCAATCATCCCGGATGTAATCGACGCCGGACACGAGGCCCAAGACGCCCTAATTACAGAGTGGCCCCACGGTCAAAGGGGCGCGCCGGTTTGGCACACGGATGAACCGCTAGGTCGCCTTTTGCGCCTTTGCGATGAATGGCCGAAGGTCTGCCTTGGTTCAAGCGGGCAGCACCCCATCAATTCCACCGCATGGAAGCACGTAATGGATTTGGCTTTCAATGCCGTAACGGCACGGCATAGCCGGTTGCCGTGGCTCCACGGTTTGAGAATGCAAGGCGTCGGTGCCAATTACCCTTTTGGGTCCGTGGACAGCGCCGACATAGCCCGCAACAACAACCGCCCGCAAAACAGCATCAACAAGATGGCCGATAAATGGGACCGGCAGCAACCGCCGATCCGTTGGAGCGTGCGGCCAGAGCAACAGGACTTAATCGCGTGAAACAATTGTCCGAGAAAGGTGAACCCTATGAGAGCGTGTAAATACTGCATCTATTGCAGTCCCTTAACTCACCGCGAAGACGCCGCGTGTGAATGCCGAGTTAATCCACCCAAAACAGATGGTGCAGCCGCATCTATTGTAGGGGTAGACCAGCAGTGGGGGCTGTTCCCTGTGGTTGGTGAAGACTGGTGGTGTGGGGCGTTTTCTGAGTGTTTTCCTCCTGAAAGGGTAAGGAAACCGGACCCAGAAACAGCAGATACCAGGCAAGAGCTGCTATCCTCCGAACCCGTTGGAATCGCTCAAAACGGTCAGGAAATCGACCAACCGAGTCCGAGTGAAAGTTCGGCCCAACGTATGGGGTTTACCGACCGAAAAATATCGGACAATCCAGAGCTTAACGCCCTCGTTGAAGAGGCGAGAAAGCATCCCGCAACCGAAGAAGAATTGGCTATTCAGCGCGAGAACTACGCCAAGAATTTCATAGCAGATTAAAGGAGAGAGATATGCCAACCCAACGAATGACGGAACAGTACCACTCTGACTTTTCCAGGATGTTTCGAGGACGGGCGCAAGACGAACTCCGCGAAGTTCTGAAACAAGAGAAGGTGCCTCAAGATGGGGAAGACGCTCTCCTTTCCGCAATCCTTGATGAACTCCGCGCAATTCGTTTGGAGATGCAGCGCCAACGCTGGATGCCCGAAGCAGAGATGCGGGCGATCATGAAGAAACTAGAGTCCGAATAGGAGGGAATCAAATGGACTGGCAACCGATTGAAACGGCACCAAAGGATCGAAAAATCCTTCTGCTAACCCGAGAGGAACGGATGGAGCTTGGAGAGTGGATTGAGAAGGAAGGTGACGGTCCAGACAGCATGGGCAGCGATGCCGGTTGGATCACTGAAAGCGGCTTCACTTTTCCCGGTCGCTCGTTTGGCAACCCAAAACACCAATATTGTGCTTTTGACCCGCCAACACATTGGATGGAGCGCCCAAAATACCCTTGGGAAACATCAAACTAAAGGAGGAACCCATGTGGACCCAAGGCGACAAACTCACCGGCCACATCTTCCCAACCACCTGCTGGATTTCGCTTCAATGGTGGGTCTGGAAATGGGGTTTTGAAATTAAGAAGGTCGATTGCGATTGCAGCAAGTGCTGGCAACGCGACACCGTAATGTGAGGAGGCCGATATGGAAACTGAAATGATGGAAGTGTCGGACTTGATAGACAAATCAAGGAGCCGACATAACCTCCTTAACATCGCCAGGGGTGCAGGAGCTTGCGCCAAAAAGCTTAAGACCCTGGTAGTCTACCCAAGCCCGAACGGACCACATTCCGTCTTCTAAGCATACGCGCCTAAATTCTTGGTCGCACTTATCGCGCATATCGAATGAAAGGTGTCCCTCTCGAATCAGTTGATAAAAGGCGTCATGCACTAAGGATGCCCTCATATTCGTCTTACCGTCGATTGTAGGGCCGCTAGTTCCGTCCCACGCATAGCCGCGCTTGATATTCAACAACCCGTTCGGCAGAAACGCAATAAACTCAGAAAAAATTTCCAGTTCTGGAGCGAAACTAGATTGATAGACATAATCCTTAGCAAGCTGGTATTTATATCCACCCCTGTAATATATTTTTAGCATTTATCGAACTCCCGATAGTTATGGATAAATTCCGGTATAGTCCCCTTGCCGCTCTCTGTATTGTAAAATTGCTTCCAGTAATGCGCTAACCCCTCAATATCATCGGCTTCCGGCAAAGGGTCAGGTTGACGTAAATAATGGATGCGGCACATTATTGTAGCATAGGCCAGATTTGTTTTAAGCTGTTCCAATTTTCCGGGCTTGTCGGCAAGGAACTCATGCACCAAAGAACCAATTCCGTCGCGATATTTTAGATAATTTTTCCAAATATCATCATGCGTCTTAGGCTCCATCTGATAAACGCCCAATGCAGGGCCGTTTTTTAGCTGCCTGAGCCACTTTAGGCCGCTTTCCTGGTAGGCAGTGCCGCAAATAAGGTTTTCAGCCGCACGTGACCACATATCAGCGGCTAGGAGGGTTTCTCGAACAACCTCTTTGCGAAATTGTTGCGGATTAAGTCCCATCTCTTGACGCTCCTGCCAATGCGGCATACCCTGCCAAGTCAACAAAATCATCAATGTTCGTTTTCCCGGAAGTGGTTCTGCCTATTTTCAACAGCGCCATCATGACAAGAACATCTTGAACCGTATAAGGTTCATCCCGGTAAGCTGACCAAAGCTCGGCAACCGTACCATAAACGCTCTTGTAGTCGCCGTGTGTCTCTGCGCGGTCAACGGCAACAAGCTTAATCGTGTGTTCAAGAATCTCTTTCGGTGTGTTCATTAATCATTTCCGGGGTGAGTGTTACGCGGCCAACTTCGCCGTATTCTTTATGATAAGTTATAACCGATGCAGAACGTCCAGACAACCACCCGCCGCGTGATGCATAAGCATCTTTGGCCGCTAAGGTACGGTGCTGCTCAACTGTCATAAGGTTAGTTTCTTTAACTTCAATGTGGTGGAGGTGTCCTAAATGAGCATATGAGAATTTTGTGCGCCCAAACACTTCTCGAAATTTAGCTACAAAAACATCATCAACATTCGCTGGCTTGCGCTTGTGGCCGTGGTGGAAGAACAGCGACGACAATCCCCATTCAAAGCAGTAATAGGAGTCGGGGTTCTGATCCACTTTTATGCGTGGCTCGTCTTCGTACATCGCCGCCAGGAGTTCGCGAAGCCATACGCCGGATGCAGGGTCGTGGTTAGCGTCGGCCATGATGATATGGAGCGTGGTGTACTTCTCCAACATCATACCGATAATTCGGCGTATAGCCCGGATAGCTGTCCTGACAACATGCTGGAACCGCGTATCCGCATCTAGGACGTGCTTGGACGTTGGCGTAACGGCCTCCAATCCATCCCAATGCAGGAAATCGCCAAGTTGTGCGAATACGCCAACGCTGGCTTTTGGGGCTTGCTGAATAGCCGCTGCAAACCAGTTAATCAGCATGTTTTCGGCTATCTGTGTATCCCACGCCTCACCGGTCTCTTCCGGCCAAGACAGCATGCCAAGGTGGTAATCTGTTAGAATATAGCAGTTAGCTAATGAGATGTTTCTATGTGTGCTTGCTGGCTGCGTTGGAGCGGCCCTTGGTATTTCCTCGCACATTGCTGCAAGCATTTCTTTAGCAATGGCTTCCTGCTGTTCACGTTCAACAGATGTCTTTATCCACTGTATTCTCTTTTCGCCGTCTGCGTCATAAAGAGTTGACATTCCGTGAACGGAAAAGCCGGGAGGGGCTATGTTATTTAAGCCATAATTAGGAGCGTAGCCAACCTTAGCCGCTTTTTTCCTTATCGCCTTACGCGCCGTGCTAATAAGAGACTTGGTACAACCCAATGATTGTGCGGCTGCACGCTCTGAGCCATGCTTGCAATAAGCTTGCTCAATCTCCCATTGCCGATCCGTTGCGTATTCTTTTAGATTTTCATCTAAGATCTGCAAAGCTCAAGACTCTGGAAGCTTGGTGTTTATTAACACTTCCCACGCCCTTCCCGCAGCCGCCACACAACTTAGCCCGTCTGGCCTTGTCATCAGGATTGTCCAGGCACCTGCTTCTGAAGAAAAAACTTCTAGCATATTTCCGTTAGCAGAAAGACCGCGAGCGGATTGAAAATCTTTATGAGTGCCTTCCAGAGATTCTATAATTTTAGCGCGTGGGCCGCAAAAAACTCCCTGCGCGTAGACGCTTGTTGAAAAAAACAATAAGGCGAGCAGTGCAACAAAAATGCGCATAATTAAACCTCGTCTGTTTCGCGACGGTCACGCCGCTTATCGAAAATCTTATGAGTTGTAACATAAAGACCCGCCGCCGCTAATAGTATATTCAAGCAAAGCGCAACAAGGCTTAACGTGTCTGTAACAGCTTGATACATAGTCCCGCCGCCGCCCACAATCATGGCCGATCCCCCCGCAACTTTTTCAGATATCTTTTGAATGTGGTGGTCCATTTTAATTTCCTAGTTCAAGCGTGCTTTATTCAGGCGCAACAGGCCAAATAGGGTTTACTGGATCAACCGTATTTTCTGGCAAA
>Ga0208795_1000716_pt1 | contig 15957 bp, 9 predicted proteins | sample CB_VirMetaG_6_FD_184541 | JGI IMG/M metagenome (GOLD analysis project Ga0208795, IMG submission 184541) | Freshwater to marine saline gradient viral communities from Chesapeake Bay - CB_1508_2 Viral MetaG (SPAdes) (version 4) | ecosystem: Environmental > Aquatic > Marine > Coastal | place: USA... | reverse complement strand
AAGAATGGCAAAAAGTAAAAGAACAAGATATACCACAGGTAAACGTGTTGACATGCGTAAAGGTGGTCGTGTTGGTTATGCTGTTGGTGATAGAGTTATAGACCCAAGAACTGGTAAAGCTATACCTACTTCAGCAAAAGTACCTGCTCCAGCAAGAGTACCTACTCCAGCAAAAGCTCCAACACCAGCACCGGCACCTAAACCTGCACCGGCACCAGCACCAAGACCAGCACCACAGGTTGCTCCTCCGGTAGCTACACAAACAGCTCCTGCTCCTAAAGCAGTTGCTACACCTGCTTCTAGTCCAATACCTCAAGGACCTACACAGGCTGAGATAGATGCACAGAGAAGAGCTGATGAAGCTCGTAGAGTTGAACAAGCTAGACAAGCTGAACAGGTTAGATTACAACAACAAAGAGCTGAAGAGGCTCGTAGAGTTGAACAGATTAGATTAGAACAACAAAGAGCTAATGAAGCTCGTAGAGTTGAACAAGAAAGAATTGCAGCAGCTACAAAAGCTGAAGAAGCACGAGTAAGAGCTGCTGAAGCTTCTAGATTAGAAGCACAGAGACGTGCAGAAGAAGCAGCAAGACAACAGGCAGAAGCTGAAAGACAAAGAAACGCACAGGCAGCTGCTGAAGCTGCTAGAGCTGCTGAGGCTGCTAGAGCTGTTGAAGCTCAAAGAGCAGAAGAAGCTAGAAGAGCTAATGAAGCTTTACAAGCTAAACAAGCTTTAGAAGCTCAACGAATAGAACAAGAAAGAGAAACTACTATGGCAAAAAATATAATAGACAGAGAAACCGGTGAGGTTAATGAAGATATTTTAGATAACCGAAATGGCAATGGTGGAGGTACTGGTGGAGGTACTGGTGGTGGTACTGGTGGTGGTACTGGTGGTGGTACTGGTGGTAGTGGTCTTTGGTGGCAAAATCTAGGATTCGGTAATGCCGGAGATGCTTCTAGAGCTGGTTGGAGAATTGACAGGAATGGAAATGTTTATAATATTACTTCAGGAGGTACTGCAAGTCAACAAGCTTTAGCAACTACAGCTGGACCAGAACGTACAGCACGTATTCAACAAACTGCTGAACAGGTTCAAGCTGCTGCTGCTGGACAAGTTCCAGAAGCTGGTATTATACCCGAAGCTGTCCAAGTTACAGAAGGCGTACCCCAACAAGTTACAGAGATGGTAGCACCTACAGCTGCACAAGCTTTTGAAGCTGCACCGGTTGCACCTGAACAAGTAACAACAGTTGGTGAAGTTACTAGAGCACAAACTCCAGAAGAGATACAAGCTGCTAAAATGGAAGCAGCAAAGGTTGAACCTACTGCTGAAGTAGAAGCTGCACGAGGAGAAGTATCTGATGAAGCTATTGCAAGAGCTGCTGGTGTAGAAAGAGTTGCACCCATTGAAGCTGCTGAAGTTGAGATACCTGAAGGTGCTTTAACAGAAAGAGTTATTGGAACACTAAGTGAAGGTGCTAAAGCTACTGCTGCTATCAATGCGGGTAGTTCACTTTCAAGAATCACTAGAGCTAAGAAACAACTTGCAAAAGCTGGTCTAAGTGATGCAGACATTGCAGAGCTTGGTAACGACCCAGAAGCTTTAGAAATGAGACTAGCTGATTTTAGTGAACAACAACGTGGTATCATTGAAGGATTACCACAAGAAGCTTTAGTTTCCAATCAGCTTGATAGTTTGTTAGCAGGTATTGAAGAAGGACAAATACCTGTATGGGCAAGACCTGCTGTATCACAAGTAGAACAGATGTTAGCTCAGAGAGGATTAAGTGCTTCAACCGTTGGTAGAGATTCATTAGTCAATGCTCTTATTCAATCAGCGATGCCAATTGCACAGTCTAATGCTCAAGCTATTCAAGCGAGTGTTGCACAGCAAAAAACTATTGAAGCTCAAGAAGCAGAAGCTAATGCAGCTAGAAAACAGCAAACAGCTTTGACAAATGCTCAAAATGTTTTCCAAATGGATATGGCTCAGTTTAGTTCTGACCAGCAAATAGCTTTATCAAACAGTAAGTTCTTACAGACTGTAGGTTTAACTGAAGCAAGTAACGAACAACAAGCTGTAATTCAAGATGCATCTATTTTAGCTCAAATGAATTTAGCAGATGCTGATCAAAGAACCAAGTTAGCCATTACTAATGCTCAAGCATTTTTACAAATGGATATGACTAATCTTAGCAATCAGCAACAAGCTAATATATTAAAGGCTCAACAAAATCAACAAAGATTATTAAGCAATCAAGCTTCTGAAAATGCTGCAAGACAATTTAATGCTACAAGTGAAAATCAAACTAATCAGTTCATGGTTGGGTTAGCTGCACAAACAAGTCAGTTCAACGCTTCACAAATGAATGCAATGTCTCAGTTTAATGCTACACAAGAAAATGCTGCTGCTGCTAGAGATGCACAACGAACAGCAGACTTGAACAAGTTTAATGCTCAGTTAGTTACACAGGTTGATCAATTCAACAGTCAGCAAGACTTTGCAAGGAATCAATGGAATGCACAGAATGCAGCAGCTGTTGAAGCTTCTAACGTGCAGTGGAGAAGACAAGCTAATACAATTAACACAGCTGCACAGAATCAAATCAATATGCAGAATGCAATGAATGCTTTTAATTTAAGTTCACAATCAATGGCTTTCTTGTGGCAAGAACTGCGTGATCAAGCTGACTTTGATTTTAGAGCTTTTGAAAATGAAGAAAATAGAAAAGCTCAGATAGTTGCAACTGCTATTGCTAACGAAGGTAAAGCTGGTGAGAAATATGATGATTATCTTACAAATCTTGTCAGCAGTTTAAGTAATTCATTTAAATCAGGACTTTACGGTTAAGAGGAAATATAATGGGATTTATAAGAAAGGTCGCAAAACAAGTTAAAAAAGGAATTAAAAAACTTTTTAGTTCTAAGATAGGATCATTTTTAGGAAGTATAGCATTGGGTATGATTCTTGGTCCAGCAGTCAATAGTGTCTTTGGAGGCATAAAAGGGGCACTTGGTTTTGGAACGAAACAGGCAGTAGGAGAGGCTGCAACAGCGATGGCAACTGAGGGTGTTACAGCAGCTGCTACAGAAGCAGCCACAGGTGAAACAATTTCTAAAGTAGCGGGAGAAGATTTATTGACATCAAACCTAGCAGAACAGGCAGCAAGACAAGAAACTGGTAAAGCTATTACAAGTGAATCACTTAATAAAGTTTTAGAAACTTCTGTAACTCCTGTGGAGAAAGCTGCTAATTTAACTTCAAAATTTGCAGAAGGAACTTTAAATGGTGATATACCTCTTAAAGTTAACTTAAACGTAACCGATGCTTTAAATGATATGAATAATTTTTTAGAGACAGGTCAAATGTTTACGCCTGAACAAACTAAATTAATTGATGCAAATTTACAAACTATAAAAACACAAAAACAAATTGCTTTTGATGAGTCTATTGATTTTGATCTTATTGAAAAGGGTGGTTATGGGGTTGATTCTCGTTCTCCTAAATTTATTGCTCAAACAATAAAAGAAGGTCCATCGTTTATGCAAAAACTTAAAACTGGTAGAATTGGACAAATGGCTCAAGAAGGTATTTCTGCAACAGGGGAGTATTTAACTGGAAGCGACTTTTTACCAGATATCGGAAAGGGAATGCTTGGTTCCGCTGTTAGCCAATATATGGCAGGAGAGCCAGAGCAACGGTTTGGTTATAGAGGTGTTGCATCTCAACCACAACAAGAAGCAGCTCAAGGTGCGTATATTCAAGAAGTTGGTCCACAATTTATGGCTGCTACAAATTCAACAAGAATGCCTTCGTTTCAAGAACTAAGCCAACAAACACTATATGGTAATGGTGCCTCGCAATTTATAGGTCAAATTTATCAGCCACTATTTGGAGTATAATATGGCAGTATCAGATAAAGCAATTAATTTTTTACAAGGAAGTTTAGAAAGAGGCAGACCAATACCCGGTCAATCGCTTACTAATTCTCCAGAACAACCTTACAACTGGGAGAAAGCACCTGAACTTGTAAATCCCAAAGAAGCAATGCTTGATGTGTTTAATACTTTAATACAAGAAGATTCACTTTTAAATATTTTAAATGCTTTAGATAATGGAGTGGGCGTGATTGACTTAGCATCCGTTACTTTGTATACTGGATTTTTAGAAGGTAAATGGAATCCTGACTTAATGATGTTATTAATGGAACCAACAATCTACATGATTATGGCACTAGCAGAAAAAGCAGAAATAGATTATGTATTAGAAGCTGGAGATGATGTTGTTAAATCAGAAATGTCTTCCGATGATCAATTAAAAGAAATTAATTCAGGTGTTAAATCATTACAACAATTGCAACGTAAAGCTGCTGGTAAAGTTAACGAGGCTTCAGTTCCGGCAGAAGTTAGGCAAGTAATTGAAGAAGCTGAAATACCAGAAAGCTTATTAAATAAAAGAGAACCAAAACAAAATAATTTATTAGACAAAGAGGCATAGAATGGCAGACGATATTTTTAAAAGTTTATTAGGTAAGCAAAGCACACCCGGTTCAACATGGGGAGAATTAGCTGGTGCGTATTTGTCTGGTGGTAGAAAAAAAGATAATCGTGCTAGAAATGTTTTGTTAGCGTCTTTCTTTTTTAATGCAGCAGAAGCAAGTAAACAATCTCAAGTTATAAAAAATTTAGAGGAAATGGAAGCTAGAAAACTTACTTCTATTGCTAATGCTCAATCAAATTATAAAAAGTATTCAGAGTTATTAGCTGCTGATAAAGATATTAAAGAACAAACTGCTGTACGTTATTATGATTCACAAGCAGAAGATTGGTTTAATAATCCTGATAACCATGACGAAGGTTTTGACCCTAGAGAGTTTGAGGACAGAAATAGTCCTATGTATAGGTTAAAACAAGATAAGAAAAGAGAATATATTAATTCTACATTATTACCGCAGCATCAATCAAGAATGAAGTCAATAGAGGGTTTAGATATTGAAAGTGAGGAAGATTTCTTAACGCCTATAAAAAATGCATTTAGAGCAGAGAAGGCTAAGATCGCATCACCACAAAACGTTAGCTTGGTTCATAAAGCATTTGGTGCTTTAGGTATTGGAGATAATGAAAAATATCAAAGAGATTATTTACAAGCTAAAAAGGAAGCAGAGTTATTTAATAAAAAAATTGAAGGAATTGATGGAGATACTTTATTTAACATCACATTAAATAAACAAGTTATGCCGGGCATGACTGACACAGGTTATTCTATAAAACTTGTGGATCCTTATGCTGTTAAAAAAGTAGGTTTTCTTGGACTAACTGCTGAAGAATTATCAAGAGAGCCTGTTTATAATGAATTTGAATTTAAAAATAGTGATGCATTTAAAGCACTTCAAACAACAAGTGGAAGACGAGCAGCTTTAGAATTGTTCAATGCTCAAGATGAAGATAAACGTACTGAAGAATTTATACTTCAAACTGTTACAAGTGCTGCTGCTACTGATGCATATAATGCAAAGCTATTACAATTTAATGCATTAAAAAATCAAGACGCTGCAAAGCCTGTAAAGCCAGAAGACATGAGCATTGAAAACTATCAAAAAACTCCTGAGTTTATAGCGTGGGATAAGCAATACAAGCCCGGAGGAGAAAAATATTATAAACTGAGACAGGAAGTTGGTCTTCCTACAACATCATTAGATAAGTATAGAGACGAAGTTCTTGAGTTTATTCAATATGATAAGCAAATTTTAGCAAAAGAAAAACAGTTAAATGAAGATGCTACGCTTTCACAAGATCAAAGAGATTCTCAAATGGCTGCTTATAGAGATCAGCGTATCCAAGAACACGTGGAAAAACATGCACAAAATATTTTAACTGGTGGTGGTATGTCTAAGTTCCTTGAAAATCATTTCAATGCTAGTACTTATAATTTAGATAAATGGATTGACTCTCCGTTAGGACAAGAGAAAATTTTAAATATTCAGACCGACAAAGGTGTGTCAGCAGCAGAAGCAGAAAACATGATACGAAATTATAAAATGTTACAAATTATTAAAGCTCAACAGTATTACAAAGATTTCTTTACAGCGTATAGTAGTGGTTCATCAGAAGATTTTGATGTAGATACTTTGAAAAACGATTTAGACTTAGAAGGTATCGAATCAATTATACAAGATTTTTAGTAAGGAGCTTATATGGCTTCACGCCTCGATTTAATACGTAATCAAATAGAAGAAAATAATCCAGAATCTGGACTGCTTGTCATGTCTGATAAGCAGCTCTTAGGTGTCTTGCACCAGCAAAAATATTCTAAACGAGACTATAATGAGTTTGAAAGCTTTATGCTTAAGGCTTTACCACAAGAACAATTACCTGAAAAAGAAAGTCCTTATAACTATGGTTGGGGTCAAAAGGTATATAAAAGTTTATTTGGTGCTTTTGGTGAAAAGGGTCCTTTTGGATATTTACCTGAAGAGGTTAGAAAAACAACAGCAGGTATACCACAAAACATTGCTGAAGGAACTGCTAACTTATTAGAAGATTTAAAATTAAAAGGTAAGGTTCCTGAAAGTGTACGTAAAGGTGCTAATGATTTATTAACATACACAAGTCAAGTATTAGCCGGTCCTGAACTTGTAAACGCTCAACAAACTGAAGCAGGTGTTAGAGGAGTTGTTGAAGATCCAGATACACTTGCAGGTACATTAGCTAAAGAGGTAGGAAGTTTTGCAGTACCTTATGCTGGTAGTATGAAAGTATTTAACAGTATTGGTAAAACCATAGATGCTCAAAAAATTAAAAAGTTTCAAAAGCTTTATCAAGGTGCTAACGTTAAAAAAATAAAACCTAGATTTCCAAAAACTTTAGCAGCTACTAAAATGTTGGCAAGTGGAGAAATAGCGTCACAGTGGGTTATTGATCCTGAGACTGCGGTTGTTGGACAGTTTATTGGTGACATGGTTGGTGATGATAATGAAATGTTATCTAACTTAATAGACTATGTTACTGCTGATAAAAATAAAAGCGTTGGAGAAAACAGAGTTGCTTTATTATTTGATGGATTGTTTTTAACGGGAGCAATTGCTGGTGTAATAAAAGTAGGTGGATTAACATTTAGATCGGGCAGAGAAATGTTTAACTACTTTAAAGGAGTTAAAAATTCTACAACTGCTGAACAAAAAGAAACTATAGTAGAGACCATCAAAGAAGCTGCTGAATCAAGTAAAGGATCGAAAACTCCAGAAGAACTTGTCAAGGAAGGTGGCGATGATACACCTTTTAAAATGTTTAGTGAAAGTACTAAAGATGGATTAAGAGAATCTGCTGATATAATAAAGGGAATGTTTAGATCAAGAGGATTCCATACTCCAGAAATGTTTAAAGTATTGAATCAAAGTAAAAATGCAAAACTTGCATGGGCTAGTAAAGGTGAGCAGCTTATGACTAGCATGGAAAAACAAATTCGTTTGTTATCCAAAGAAGGAATGTTTAAAGTAAATAGACAGCAGCAGGACAAATTACGAAGTGATTTAGATAAGTTTCTCAGTGACCCAGAGCTTGATGTTACAATGCTACCTGAAAGTATGCAGCCAATTGCAAAAGAAATGAGAGATACGATTGATGAACTATCTGCACACTTGGCACAAAGTACAGGAATTAATCCAGAATTAAGAAAAGAAATTTTTACTAACTTAGGCAGTTACTTAAGAAAAACTTACAGAAAGTTTGAAAGTCCTGATTGGAGACCATCTCAAGAAGTCATAGAAGCAGCAGAAGATTTTGTTTATAAGAAATTAAAAAATCCAAGACTAAAAAGAAGTCAAGGAAAGACCGATGATGTTTTAAGAGAAGAAGCAAAAGCAGCGGTTAAAAATATTCTTAGTAATGCAAAGTATAGTAAAAACTTATTTGATTTTACAGACGTGCTATACGGTGCAAAGAACGGTAAAACTTTATTTAGAGAAAGACAAAAGATTGCACAGCCTATTAGAGATCTTCTAGGAGAAGAAACTAATCCGAGTGCACGAGTATTCAGTACATTAAAAACTTTATCAGAATATTTGTATGATAAAAACTTAATGGAAAAATATTATAGACTTGGAAAAGATAAATTCTTTTTTGAAAATGCCACAGGAAACTATAGATATCAAATTAAAGGTCAACAATTTGGATCTTTAGACGGTCAGTTTACTGACTTAAAAACTTATGCTACGTTAGTAAAACCAATATCTACATTTGCAGATAAAACATTTTTTGATAATGTTGTAGGCGAGTCTGCTTTGGCAGTAGGAAAACTGTTATTTGCAGCAAAAGGATTTGCTCAATCAGCAGCTACTGTATTAAATAATATTACTCACGAAAGAAACTTATTCGGTAGTGCAAAGATATTACTCAACAACGGAATTAATCCGTTATCAAAAGACACTTGGGAAGCTTTCAGAACTGTAACTACTAAGATAAGAGGCACAGGTAAAAAAGAATATCAAGAACTATATAATAAATATCTTAGACTAGGCATTGTAAATCAAAATGCGAGGATAGGTGATTTTAAATTATTAATGGAGTCTGCAAGTAAAACCAATGCGGGTAAATGGTTAGATCAATATAATCCACTTAAAAAAACTTACAAAACAATCGAAGATGTATATGTAGCAGAGGATGATATTTGGAAGATTGTTGGATTTGAAAAAGAATTAAAAACTTTACAAAAGGCATACCCTGAAAAATCTATTTCTGAATTAGAAAACATGGCAGCTGAAATTATTAGGAACACTATGCCTACCTATGATATGATTCCTGCTGCTATAAAAGCATTAAGATACTCACCTTATGGTAACTTCTTTTCATTTCATGTAGAAAGATTTAGAAATATATTTCATACTTATCGTCAAGGATGGAAAGAATTAAATAGTGGTAATGCAACACTACAACGTAGAGGAGCAGCTAGACTAGGTTCTCAAACATTATTGGGCGGTGGAGTTGGGGCTTCAGGAGCAGACTATATAACTGGAAAGCTGTCTGGACTAAGTGATGAAGAAAAATATCATTTAAAAGAATTAAACAAACAAGACTACAACGGAGATAGATGGTTGTGGGATATGGATAAAGATGGTAATATTGTTTGGGCTGATTTAAAATTTAATGATCCGGATGCACCTGTTAATGAAACTATTATTTATCCTATCTATGATGCTATATTTGGTAAGGGTGAGCTAGATGAAAGAACATTTGATCAAAGACTTGGTCAAGCTTTTTCAAAATCTTTAAAAGAATTTTTGGAACCACTAACAACTGAGACCCTTTTATCTGAAGCATTAATAGATAGAATATTTAGAAATGGTAGAACAGAAGACGGAGATTATATTCCCGGATGGATTGAAACAGAGAATCCAGACTTTGATACCTTTGTAAATAATGAGATTGCTGCTTGGAAACATATAGCTGAAAAGCTTTATAAAGTGGGAGCATACAAAAACTTAGAAAGATTTCAAAAAGCTAAAGCAGGAGACAAAGATATTTATGGTGTTGGTTACGATGTCAGCTCTGAAAAATTTGCAAACTTTACAGGATTTAGATTTAATAAAGTAGATAACAAACGTTTACTTAAAAATATGCATCAAGAGTTTTATAAGTTTAATAGAGAAACAAGCAATGCTAGAACTCTTATGTACAATAACATTGCTAAAAAAGAAACAACACTGCAAGACTTTTTAGATAACTACACTGCTGCTAATAGAATGTATTACAAGCAATATGTTAGCACTAAAAATAAAATATTTCATTTTAATGAATTAATAAAATTAGATAAAATAAGAAAACAAGAAGGTAAAGAACCGTTCTATAATTTAAACAAAGCTCAGTTAGAGTTGGTTATGATAGAAAGAAATCTTCCAAGTATCGTCAGAGAAGATTTTAAAATAACTAATCCTGAGTTAGAATATTTTAAACCTCTTACCGTTAGCGATGAGAAGAAAGATATATTTTTAAAGATGCATCCAGAGGTCTCTCGTAGTCAATTAAATAGATTGATTCGTGAGATTGATGGTAAGTTTAGAAAGCTTCCACTATTAGAATTAAAAGAAAACTATAGTGAAGACGAAATGGAAACGTTTGATCGTCTTGGTTTTGTTGAGGGTGGTTTAGTAAAAGGTATTCAAGAAGTTCCATACACCAAAGATGATCCTGCCGATAGAGTTGATCCATATACAGGGTTATCTTATGCAGAGCAGAGTAAGCGTGTGCAGTTATCAATAGGCGGTCCTCTTTTAAAAGCTTTCCAAAAAGCTAAAACGGTACCTCAAAAACTTGAGTATGATCCTGCACAAGCACAGAAAACTCAGATAGCTACAACCGGTGGTACGTATGATAAAGCTTCTAAAATTATGGAAGACTATAACAAGTATGATGCACTAGACTATGGTTCAGGTATACAGATCAATCAAGCTAGACAAGTTTTAAAAGCGGATACATTTGAACCATATCCACAGCTGGATAAGGCTGAGAAATACGGAACACCGGATTATATAAAGCCAGAAGAGATACAAAGAAAATATAATTTTATTACTAACTTTTCTGTTTTAAATGTCTTGCCTAAAGTAGACAGAGATATAGCTGTTAAAAAAATTGGCAGCTTGTTAGATGATGATGGTCTTGCAGTTATAACTGTTAGATCAAAAGATGATGTTTTAAAAGCTTTGCCAAATGCAAAACAACAAATCTCTGATTCTGAATTGATTACCGCAAGGGGTACATATCAAAAAGGATTTACAAGAGAGGAGCTAAAAGATTATTTATCAGGTACGCTTGGTAAAGAGTTTGAGGTTGTTGATTTACCTAACAAATATAAGATGTCGGGTGTCGGTGTTTTAATTAGAAAGAAAGGATTGCAACCAAGCTATGATTTAGCAGGATATAAATCTGCATTAGAGGAAGAAGCTATCCAAGCACAAAAACAAAATAATTTTAAAACCGGTCAACAGTTAGTTAATTATTTACGTTCTCCAAAAAGACAAGGCATATCTCAAGAAGAAATTGCTTTTGTAGATTTTGATGAACTTGCTACAGAGTCTAATAACTTTAAAGACTGGTCTCCTTTTGACGTTATAAAATCTATTCAAGAAAGAAAGCCTAAAATTTATAGAATAGAAAGAAGAGAAGATGCACCATATTATTCTGAAAGTAATCCAGAAGTAGCTCTTAAATTAGAATACGATGAAGCAATGTCTAAAGAGCTTACTCTTGAAGAAAAGAATACGTTTTTTGAAAGAACTAAAAACGAGTTAATTGAATTATCACCGGCTTTTAAAGTGAAAAATTTTAACGAAAATGATTTAGATGAGTTAGTAGACTATATAGATATGACACAAGTCTTTGAAAACGATTTACCAAACTTCAATGTAATTAACAATAAAGGAAAAATAATAGATAAAAAATCTGTACAAAGTATAGGTGAGTATGAGGCTTTGCTAGAAGATGGTATAAAAATGAAGCCAATTATTCAAACAGAAAAAGACGCTATTGAGTTTGCAAATCGTTTAACAGATGTAAATTATTCCTCACCCGATATGTCGTTTAAAGTTTATACTACTGTGGGAGAGAACAGCGGTATTGAATATAAAATTATAGGTAATGAGCGTGATAAATATACTGCACTGATAGATGGAGAAATTGTTGATGATGCAGCAGAAGTAGCCTTTGATGAAGCACAGATTGTTTTACAAAAAGAAGCACGTGTAAATGGAGACGTTGACTACATTGGTGAAATTTGGGATGAACCATACAGGGAGGAATCTTTACTTGGTTTGTTGAGAGAGAGTCAGCCTTCAGGAAATGTAACGGATAAAGAACTTTTAAGCAGAACACTGCCTACTAAGTATGGTGGTTTCAGTGGATTTAGATTGCCTGTAGGTGGGGCAAGAAACTATCGAGAGTTTACATTACACATCGAAAATCCAAAAGCTGGAATGAAGTTTACCGATGATGAAGGTACTAAGCACTTCGGTGGGGGTGATGAGATTGCTCACTATAGAGTATCAGATAGGACAGATGTTGATGGTAAAAACGTATTGTTTGTAGAAGAGATTCAGTCAGATGTTCATGCTGCTGGTAGAAAGTTTGGATACAAGTCAGAAGGTAAAGAGATAGCAGACTTCCCGTATAAAAAAGATTGGGCAACATTTGTAGTTAGAGATATAATGAAACTTGCTGCCGAAGGTAATTATGATAGGGTTTCGTTTATAAATGCTACTGAACAATTAGCAAGAAATCAAAAAGAAGTTGATATCGTAAACGCTATAAAGATAGCAAAGGCTCCAGAAGTATCTGATACGGTAAAAAACTTTGCAAAAGACCTTGATGATTTTGTTTCAAAAACAACACAGAAAAAAAGTGTAAACTTTTATAGCAGCGATGTGGGTACTTTTTTAAATGCTCTAAAAGAATTTTTAACTAATCTTAAAAAATATCCAGAAGAAAATCAAAAGGTGGTAGCTGCGAACATACTGAAAACGATGGATCTATTTAAGCACTTTGAAGAGCTATCCGCAGCTATGCCTAAAAGAGTCGACCCAGTCGAATACCTAATTAAACATTTAGATGTTTTAATCCAATCCTCATACTTGCCAAAAAAGTTCGGTCAAATTGGAACGATGTTGGCTAGTGAATTTAAGTATGTTCAAAAAACTTTATCTGAATCATCTAGATTATTAAAAGCTTTTATTGAAGATAAAGAAGAATATGTTTTTGAAAAAACTATATTGCCTTTACCACATAAATATGTGCACGGTTTTGATTCTAAACTTACTTCTAAAGAATTGAAAAATCCAAAACTTATTTTACAAAGAGAAGATGTAATAGAAGATAATGTAAAAACCTATCAATCCAAAGCAGAACCAATTACGAAAGAAAATTTGTTAAATAAATATTTTATAGATGAAAAAGAAAAAGCAAAATTTCTAAAAGATATAGAAGATGGAAATATACCTAGTATAGATATAGATTTAATTACATCTGTGTTTAGTCCTAGAGGTAGGTATCTTACAAAAATTCAACTGGTGGATGAGATTTTCCAAGCTGCTAATTTTGCTAATACATCTAAAAGATATGACGCAGCTTCCTTAGAAGGAGACGGTAAAAAAGTTATAGATATTTATAATAAAGAAATCCCTGCTGCTGTTAATAAGTTTACTAAAAAATATGGTGAATCTGTTTCAAAAGAAAATGATGTATTGTATATAGACCCACTATACGAAGAGGGTATTATTACACCGGAAGATGCTTATAGATTACACATGTATGAGAAGAACATAGAAAAATTTGGAGAGGATGAAGCCTTTGAGATGCTTAGAGAATCTTTAGAAAATAAAAAACTTATGGAAGACAATATTGTTACCGTGCCTAAAAAGCATAATGCATTTAGTGTAGAGATAACAGACGAAATTAAAGAAGCTGTAAAAGGTGGAAGAGTTGTATCTATGCGAGAAGGTGGACTGGTTGATCAAATGAAAATATTAGGTTTTAAATAATGAACAGAGAACTTTGTAAAGCTGAAATTAAGAGACACGAGGGTGAAGTCTTGGAAATCTATGAAGATAGTCTAGGCTATAAAACTCTTGGTGTTGGACATCTATGTCAGCCTAGTGACCCTGAGTATACTTGGGAACTTGGTACACCTGTTAAACAAGAAGTTGTTGACATGTACTTTGATGAAGACTTTGACAAACATTACCACGAAGCTATCCATGTTATCGGTGGCGACCATGTGTTTGAAAACTTACCGGAACCTATCCAAAGAGTCATAGTTAATATGTGTTTTAATCTAGGCGGTTCAAGGCTTTCAAAGTTTCGTAAGATGATAGAAGCTTGTCAACACCATGACTGGGAAGAAATGGCTGTTCAAATGGAAGACAGCAGATGGTTTAAACAAGTTGGTAGACGTAGCAAAGAACTACAAGCTATGGTACTGGAGCAAGTCTAATGTTACTCTACACAGAAAAACAAATGGATGTGGCATATCGAATAGATTGTAAAGCCCGTACAAAGTCTGGTCTAGCTTGGATAAAGCGTGAAGAGTTTAGACCGCTTTATGAAACTTTAGTAGAGGCGTTTATGGTTGCATGGAACGAAGACAATCCATATGTAGATGATGCTCCTGATTTTTTATTAGATGCGGTGAATGATTTATTGGAAGGTACCATAACAACAGAGGAATTACAATGAAGGATAAATTAAAAAGTTTATTAGGTGCGTTTGCTCCTACGCTTGGTGCAGCGATAGGGGGTCCATTAGGTGGACAAGCTGGACAAATTATTAGTAAAGTCTTGGGAGTACCAAATAATCCTAAGTCTTTAGAACAAGCAATGAACAACCTGACAGCAGAGCAAATGGCTGAACTTAAAATGGCTGAGAACGATTTTAAAGTTCAGATGAAAGAGTTAGAGGTTGACGTATTTGAATTAGAGGTGGACGATAAACAAGATGCTAGAAAGAAGTTTAGTAAAGATTGGACACCTAGAATATTAGGAACCGTTACACTAACAGGATTCTTTGGTTACATATTCTTAGTAACTTTACAACCGCCTGACAGTACTTCAGATACTATCGTGTCTTTAGTGTTAGGTTATTTAGGAGGCTTGGCAAGTGCAGTAATATCTTTTTACTTTGGTGCTTCTAATACTCCTGATAGAGAAGATAAATAAACACTTGATTTCTTGATAGGTATCCTCATATAGGATAGTATCAGAAACGTTCTTAGAATGGCTCTATGAGTGTTCTAAGGCTATTATAAACTTGCTTATTAAAAGGAGTATATTATGAGCAGAAATATATTGGACCTTAATGGTCTATTCACACCAACCTATGTGGGATTTGACAGACTCTTTAATGAGATGTTGAAGACACAATCTCGTGCTAAACAAGCACCAACCTATCCACCCTATAATCTTATCAAGGATGGAGAAACTTATACAATTGAAATGGCTATGGCAGGACTTACTGACAAGGACATTGATATTGTTCTTGAAGAAAGAACCTTAACAATCTCTTACGAGAAATCAGAAGAGAAAGTTGAAGGAGTTATTCATCAAGGACTAGCTCAACGTTCTTTCAAAAGAAGTTTTAATCTAGCCGAAGATATTGAAATTAAAAAGGCAACACTTAAGAATGGATTACTTTCTATAGAAATGGAAAGGATTATTCCTGAAGAGAAGAAGCCTGTAAAGATTAAGATATCTAAGTAGACTTTTAAAGGGGTAGTGTAATGCTACCCCAACTTTAAAGCTTGTAACTCCCTTTTAAAATATTCATGTAACCCTGACATCTTGTACTTACCTGAACGTAGTACAGCCTTTATCAAGTCTCTTTCATCTATATCAAAAATATTATCTACCTCATTCTCAGGTAGCATACTAAACTCTGTAACGATTTTATTGTCTCTCGTTAGTAAGACTTTAAAACTTATCAAGTTTGCTTCGTTTTTGTTGCTCATTATTCTTCTCCGCTTGTATCAAAAAACAACACTTTATCTTGTCTACCACGCAGACCGGCTTTCATATAAGACGTTGCCCTTCCCTCAAAGAAGTTTTGATGCTCCACACCCATGACCTCATCTATCCAACCAAGAGGATTCTCTCGTTGGTCGTAGTTAGTTTTTAATCCTAACTGTAATAATCTTCTGTCAGCTATGTATCTATTGTAAGCGTACATATCTTTCTTGGTTAAACCTTGTATGTCTCCCATATCAAACACTAAGTCTAAGAATTTATCTTCAAGCTTTACCATTTCTCTACAGACTTCATACAGTTCTTTTTTAAATTCATCTGTCCATATCTCTATGTTTTCTTGAATAAATTGTCTGAATAGTTTAGTCATAGCTTCTACGTGCATTGATTCATCACGAATAGAATAGGTAACTATCTGACCCATACCTTTCATCCTACCAAACCTTGGAAAGTTTAA
>Ga0208795_1000715_pt1 | contig 15958 bp, 20 predicted proteins | sample CB_VirMetaG_6_FD_184541 | JGI IMG/M metagenome (GOLD analysis project Ga0208795, IMG submission 184541) | Freshwater to marine saline gradient viral communities from Chesapeake Bay - CB_1508_2 Viral MetaG (SPAdes) (version 4) | ecosystem: Environmental > Aquatic > Marine > Coastal | place: USA... | reverse complement strand
GTACATCTCCTCGATGATCGTGGCGCTCTGCTCGGTGATAGCGTCCGCGGCGGCGACGTAGACCCCACGAGGCGCGCCGACAGGGTCCGGGATGCGGATGGTGTACCGGAACCCTGTCGCGACAAGTGCATAGTCCCCAAACGTACTGTTGGAGTTGGCGACCGTGACCTGACCCCCATCATGGCACCACAGCCCGTACCGGCTCCAGTTTGTGAACACAGAGACCAGCTGCACGAAAGCGTTGCGCACCATAAGGTAGCCGTACCCGTTCGGGTTGATGGCTGTGAAGGAGTCGATCACCACGGAGCGGAGCGGCGACGAAGGGGCCAGCACCGAGCCATCAGCGCGAAGGTTCCCGCCGCCCCGGGGCATCAGCGGGTTGCCAGCGGCGCGGTCGATGGGTAGGGTCATCTCGTCCTGCGTGAACTCGTGGAGCTGCGAGCAGTCAGATATGTACGGCGAGCGCGTGATGGAGGCACCGGGCTTGAATACGAAAGCCCACCCCTTCTCCGGCGGATAGTCGTGCTCGGGCTGCGTGGCGGCGCCGTCCACCCTGCGGTAGAGCGTGGAGCCTACGGTGAAGTACTGCCAATCCGACACCGCAGCGAGACCGACGCTGACGCTGGCGTAGTCAGGGGGCGACTCATGCTGCAGGCCAGTGAAGGTGAACCCACGTACCTTGCAGCCGCTTGTGAGCCGGAACATGTTGTTCTGCGACATGCCGTTCGGCAGACGCAGTTTGGTGACGCGGAGGTCGTACCCGTAGAGCATGCAGTTGGTCGGGACTTCCGTATCCGGCTGAATGGTATAGTCGCCCGGATGGACAACCACTCCGCACGGGACGCCGAGCGCGGCCGCCTTCACAAGTGCTGCCCCAACAGTCGCCAGAGACGCACCGAGACTTGTCCCGGTATTGGCGTCGCTGCCCCCCATCGTGACATAGAACGTCCGGGCGACCGTGTACGAATCGGCGACGCCCGCTCCTGTGGGGATCGACCCCGCAGGCCACTGAAAATCAGATGGGATGACGACCTCGTCCGCGGATACGACAAGCGGCGCGGGCATCTGCGCGTGCGACAGCGTCAGCGTGTCGATGTCGGTCAGGTGCCCAGCACCATAGGCGCGGTACCACGCGATGCCGTAACGCGCCGACGATGGGACATATACGTCGTACGCCTCCCTGCCAGCGAAGCCGACCGAGTAGGAGAACTCGCGGCGCAACGAGCTGACGAGCAGGGTGTTGTCAGAGTGGACTACAGTCTCGCCGACCTTGTTGTCGAACCCATTGTACCAGTCGATCCCCGCGGTGATGCCGTCATTCGCCGGGTCGCCGCTGTCCCGAAACCGCTGGTACCCCACGCGCAGGGTGTACACCTGCCCGGACTCCAGCGGAACAGAGTACCTCATGGAAGCCATGCCGGCGCCGGTGAAGCGGTACACCTTGCCGTTCAGGCCGACGGCCGCGCCGCCACCCGAGAGGTTGAAGTAGTCGGGGGCATCGCCGGGGCGGTGCTCGCGGAACAGCTCCGAGGCTTTCTGGACCTGCGCGGTAGTGCTCGTCAGGTTGCCGACTGTGACGCGCAGCTCCACGAGACTGCCGGGGTTGAACCCCAATGCCACAGTGCCCTCGGCCGCGCGCACAACGGTGAGCGTGTCACTGACACGCGCCGTCACGTTCACGATCTCCATCACGCTGTTGGCAGCCACGAGGGTTGCAAAAAATGTCTCGCCGGCACCGAGCTCCGGGAACGCTGTGCCTGATCCGGCCGTCAGCACAAGCTGCGTGTCAGCGTCCGTTATGGCAGCCGCGAGGAACCCACGCGCGTTGTTCTTCAGTTTCACCGTCATTGACAGTCTCCAAGGTCACACGAATGGGCGCATACGCACCGTCATGGTCCCGCGCATGTTGCCTAGATTAGCACGTGCCCTACGCTCAGTCACGCGGGAAAGATGCTGTCTTGCATGGTAGGTGGCTAGTTCTCGGTCGTTCCACGATTCGTTTGGAAGCAAGAGTAGTTCCTGCAATGCGCTGTGGAACAGGATGTCTTCCAGCTCATCGAACAGATACTGCGGCATGCCTGTAGAAGTACGCTTCGGTTTCAGCGCATAAATCAGCCTGAGCTTGTACACCTCTGCATCATCTGGCAGCGGCAGCAGAATATACTGGTCCGGCGTCAGTTGCGTCATCACGCGCGGCTGGGAGGCGCCCTCCATGGCGGACGCCGGCATGCTGAACTCGGCGCCACCATTGAGCGCCAGCGCGTTATAGGCAGACCCATTGATGGCCCCGGACCCTGACCAGAGCTCCTCATAGGACACCCCGTTGTACAGGTCCGCCCACTGTGGGTACAGAAGGATTGCCTGATCCAGCGTCAGCCTGTCCAGTGGGCTGTCGTTTAGCGTCGCCGCCAGAACTGCGTGGACGTCTGTGCCCTGCGGCTTGCTGTAGAAGTACTGGTGCACCCCGGCGCTCACAATCACCTCAGGCTCCGCGTGGCGCCACAGCAGCGTCGTCTCGCAGGCGCGCACCGCGGCATTGCGAACCGCCTGCTCCATCAGCGGCTGCGGGCACCCGGGTACGCTCGGGTTGATGCGTGGCACAAGTGATACGAACGTCCGGTCGGCCATCAGACTACCTCACCCTTGTCCATGCCAGCGTTCTTGGTATCCGTCACCTTGCGACTCTGCAGCCCGGCACCGAGCTGCTGGACAAAACTGTCGTAGAACAACTTCGCGCGCCCTGAGGCGACATGCTCGTCGTCGATCGACTCCGCCAAGAACACAGTGCCGTCGACGATAGCGGGCATGTAGGCGCCGGGGAGCGGCGCAATTTCCTCGGAGAGCGCATAGTCCTTGGGCGTGTAGGCGTACTCGCCAAACAACACCGTGCCAGCTGCCGGGCGCGGGTACAGAAAAAACTGTCGGGGGTTCTTCACATGCCGCATGTAGTTCACCGGCACGCCGGGCGCCTCGCTGACCCAGCCCGGGTAGCTCCGAGACATGTCTTCACGGCTGACCTCTGTCACTGCCCCGCCGTTCTGCACCGAGAACACGTCGACGAGTCTGATCCCATCCGCGGGCAGCGCCTGCACGACAGACTCCGCCGCCGTCTGGATGTCCCCGATCGTACTGAACAAGTCGGGGCGAAGCACCGCCGTGCGCTTTAGGGTCTGGTTGACATAACCGAGCAGCACCGCATCGCTATAGCGGTACGGCACCTGTTGGTCCTGCACGAGGCGGCGGACCTCGGTTATGACTTCTGCTGGAGTCATTCGGGCAAGTTCCTCGAGGCGTCTGCCGACAGTTCCGCCGAACCATACACGGGTTCGGTCAGGTTGTCATCAGCCACCAGCTCGATCTTCTTCCCTCGCTTCTTGGCCTTCTCGACAGCCGCCGTCATGAAGCGCTCCGGATACGCTTGCTCCTCGGTCACTTCCTCGCACATGGGGTTCTTGGCGAGCACCGGGTGCCACTCATAGATGAACCCGTCGTTCTTGTTGCGCAGATACTTCATGATCACTTCTTCCCCTTCTTGGCGACACCCTTGATGGTGCCCTTGTTCTCAGATGCGTAGAACACGCGCTCACCTTGCTCCTTGCCGTACTGCTTCTGCATCTCGGCCTTGATCTTCTTGCCCTTTTTGTTCAGCGGCATATCACTTCCTCTTGCCTGACGGTGACACCGGCCGCATCAGCGTCGTCCCTTGTCACCGGCGTCCCGCTTGGTCTGGGTACGGGTAGCATCTCGCTCCTTATAGAGCTTCGTGCTCTCGTCGAACAGGCGCCGCTCCATCATGCTGTTCGCTGCCGGGAACGCCACCTTGCCCTTCGCTCTGGCGCCCATTGACTTCAGTGCCGCACCGGTCTTAGCCTCGGCCAGCGAAGTCCGATCCAGATTCCGGGCATTGGCAGCGCGCACCGGCTTCTTTGCAGGGGCTTTTGTGGTCGGTTTCATGTCGCTCTCCTTAGCAATTCCACGCCCGAAGGCTCTTGTTGATGCGGCTATCCGGGTCGTTGGCGGTCTTCTTGGAGGTCAGCTTCTTCTTCATGCCCTCCATCCGGGCGCAGAAGCTGTCCTTGCGCGACCCGCCTTCCGGCTGCGGCGCCTTCAGCCCGGGCTTACCCGGGTTGGCCTTGTTGTAGGACGCCCGGCCGGCCGCATTGAGGCCGCCTTTGGGGTCCTTGCCTTCCTTGCGGGTCCATGCGGGGGTTTTGGCCATTACGCCATCGCTCCCTTGATGACGACGAAGTTGATGGCCACAGCCTCGGAGTAGTTGGACGACGCTTGGTGGTTGCGCAGCGCGAGTGTGAACGATCCGTTCGCCACAGCATCGACATCGAGTTCGTACACGCCCAGTGTGGCACCGGAGTGCACACAGGCAATGACCACGTCGTCCTCCGTCACCAGACTGTTGTTCACCACGAAGTTCACAGTGGTATCGCGCGCGAGCTCGGCGTTGTGCGTGGTAACCCGCCCGCTCAGCTTGTTGATCGTGACCGGCGTAGCCTTGCTCGTCAACTGTGTGACCGTGCCGCCCGCGCCGGTGGTGTACCCAAGTGTCGAAGTGGACCGTACGACCGTGCCCGTCATAGCAGCGGGGGTGCTGCCCCCGATGACTGTCCCGTCGATCGCACCGCCGTCGATGTCGGCCTTCGTGATATTCACCTCGCCGGTGCCCTTCGGCGTGATGCTGATGTCGATGTCAGCGCTAACGCCTTCCGCCACCAGTGACGTGTTCTCGAGGTTCAGCCCATTACCGCCGTTCACAGTCTGGAAGGACTGCGACTCGATGAGCGTGATCCCGGTGAAGCTGCCGGTGAAGACAACCCCCGAGATCGACCCGCCGGTGATGCTGACGTTGTTCGAGTTCTGTACCGAAAGGTTCCCTAGAAGCAGCGCCGCGCGGGCTTCGGACACATCTGTGAATACCACATTCGACAGGAACAAAGCCCCGTCCCCTGCCGGAAGCAAGACAATATCTTCACCGGGAGCCGACGTCGTAATAAAGTTGCCGCCTATAACAATCGCGCCAACACCTATACGGTCAGTGCCTACTCGCAGTGCAGTTTGTACCCCCGTGCCGCTGTACACATGCTTCGCAGCAGCCTCGGGGCCGCCATCTATGTGGAGCAGCTGGTCGAAGGTGTCTTTGATCTTCTGGTTGGTGAGGTTTGTCGACACGGTGCTATTTCCCTCGTAGAGAGTGGGGGCCCGAAGGCCCCCACAGTGCCTAGCCTACCATCAGGCCGACGGGTTCACGCCAAGATCGGCACCCATGTTGATGACCGCCAGCGAGACCTTGACACGCGCGACGTTGATCGCGTTGGTGTTGATGGTCATCAGGATGGAGGTGTCCGCCGCAGCGTACGCTGCGCCTGCGGCACCCACAGTCGTACCGACTGCGGCGTTCAGGTCGACGTCGTTGCCCCACAGGGTGAGCGAGCCGGTGATACCGAGGTCGATGGTACCAGCCGCGCCCTCTGCGCGGACAACCGTGACTGCTGCCGACAACACCTGCGCGCCCTTGGGGAGCGTGCCGATGACCAGCGTGTCGGTAGCGGCCAGCGCCGTTGCCGAGGCAGCGGCACGAGCGGTAGCGATCTTGGCGAAGTCGAGATCAATCTCGACGACGCTCACGCGGTCGGTGTAGTTGGCCGAGAAGCCAGCCGAGTTCTTGTAGAACCCGAGAGAGTCAGTGTACGCAACCATGATCAGGTCTCCTTACGCGAACTGGACGACGGCTTGCGCCAGCGCCTCGGGTTTCACAACCTTGTAGCCGTACACCTGCAGGCCGCGGATGATGTTACCGAAAGTGGACTGCGCACGAAGCGTTTCCATCTCCGTCATCTGCGACGCGAAGGTGAAGCCCATCTTGTGGCCGGCGATGATCGAGGTCTTGCCCGAAGAAACGTTCAGGTTGTGCGACACATAGAGCGTGAAGCGGTCGATCATGCCGAGGCGGCCGTTCCGGAGCGGAGTGGTGCTATCGCCGGTCAGCGAGGCATCCTTGAGCTCCGACTTCTTGATCAAGCCGGCCATGCGGGCCGGGATGATGAGGTAGCGGTCCGACTCGGGGACGTTGGCCTCGTCAAGCACGGTGCCCATATCGACGACCAGATCGACGACGGAGGTCGTGGCAGACGCACCGTCCTTGGTCACGGTCAGCGGCGCGGCCGTGGTGCCGAGGTTGAAGGCGGCCGACTGCTGACCCGCGGTCGCGCCTTTGTTGGACGCACCAATGCCCGGCAGCAGATCGGTCAGCACGCGCTGGTCGATCTTGATCTTCATCTGCTCGGAGGCGTCCTTCGACCACATGTCCATCAACTTGACGTCCGACTGGACACGGTCGATGTCGTCCTCGACGCAGGAGAAGTACTCGCCCTTGTCGATGACCAACTGCAGCTTCGGCGCGTCGGGGTTCTCCACGACGAGGTTCTGACCCTTGACGTACTCGCGGATCGTGATGTTGGGCTGGGTACGGATGTTGACCGTATCGCCCTGATTACGAATCTCGCCCTCGTAGTCGGTGTTGCTGATGGCAGCAAGCACGGTCGAGTCGTAGAAGTTTTCGATCAGTTTACCTGACCAGATTTCCGGAATGAAGTTGCCCGAATAGTCGGGGCGTCCGGGTGCAACAGGATAGGCCATGTGGTGTCCTTTCACTTAGCCAGTTTTAGGTGATACGACCTTCTCGCTGTGCAGCGAAAATGTCGCGCTCGATCCGGTCACGCTCCTGCTCCCGACCCTTATACAGACCTTTGCGGACGTCGTCAAAGAACTTGGCGACATCTGTGCGAGCATAGGCTTTGGCAGCGTTACCGGTTGTGGTACCAGCAGCTGTGCGCCCACGCCCGGGTGCAATCTGTTTTTCGAGTTGGGTAGCAGCTACGTTCCGAGTTTGTTGGGCAACAGAATTACCATTCTGTGACTGCCACGTACGGAAGAAACTTCCGACACGACGGGCGTCGAGTTGGCCTTGCGCGTTGTCGAGGTACGTCTGCCGGGTCATACCGGACAGCGGGTCGACTTCGAGAAGCCAGCTGTGGAAGTTCTGGTTGGCGTTGATCTCGCGCCAATCGGGTACTTCCGCCGACAGTTCCGTCCAGAACATCTGCTCAGCGTTCAGCGCCTGTCGCTGTACAACGCTCTCCACCTTGGGGACGACGCTACTCTGGAGCTGGGCGAGCGACCGCCGCAAGTCTGCGACCTCTTGGTCCCGCCCCGACATCTCCTCACGAGCTGCACGGCGCATGACCTCAATCGACTCACCGTACTCCTCGACGTCCTTGTCAGTGATGAGCTTTGCCGCGGCCACCTGTGCGGGCGTGCTGGCCTGCTGGGGTGCGGTAAGCGACGCGATCAGCTGTTCGAGCTGACCGAGACGTTGGCTCAACTGGTTGTTCTCCGCCCGGAGGCGAGTGGTATCAGCGTTGTACATCCCTTGCAGGGAGCGCCAGCGCTGCTCGTAGGTTTGATCTTCGTTCGTGGTACCGGGTCGTCCTTGCTCGGTGGACGCCGGCTCAGCTGCAGCTTCGCTTGCCCCGTCGGCTGCCGTGGTCTGTGCGGCCGGAGCCTCCACCTGCGCTGCAGGGTCGGAGTTCAGGTCTTCGTACAGCTTGGCAACAGCCTCAGACTGCCTTTGAATTTGCGCGGGAATGGCCATTTAGACGCTCCTCTCGGGTGTGCGTGATTGGATCAGCTGCCCCTACGGGGCTTTGCTGCTAAGTCAGGGGACTCCGTCATGAGCCTGTACAGCTCTGACAAGACCTGACACCGCCCCTGTGCAAGTGTCACGGTCTGTGGTCCGACGTTGGGGAGCCGCTCGAGCTCCGAGGCCCGCCACTCTCCCAACCATTCCAAGATGATCGGGTATTGGCGGACGCTGACTGCCAGCGCGTGGACTACTTCGGGGGAGACCTGCTTCACTGCGGGCCTCCATTGATCAGATTGGTCCCGCCGGCGGGGGCGCCAGCGAGGTCAGTGTTCTCCATACCGGGCTGCCCGCCACCGGGGGCTGGCATCTGCGAGGCCGCGGCCATGCGCTTCTGCATGCTGAGCTTCTCGCGGGATGGGACGATGTCGTCGACCGGCATCTGCAGCCCCTTGGCGACCTCGCGCAGCAGCGCGGCACGCCCCTCGGGCCCGATGATGGCGATGTCGAACTCGTTGGCCGTGGCGTTCAGGAACTCCACGCGGCGGACGTTGACCGTCTCCTTGACCGCGAGGTTGACCGCTCCCTTGGCCACGACCTGCGCGTCGCCCTTGATCGCCTCATCAGGGTCGTAGCGCATGTTGTAGACGAACTGACGCTGCACGATGGTCTTGAGCACGTCGTTGTCAATGTGCATGACCACCTGCCGGATGCCCTTGCCTGCGGAGCCCATCAGCATGGAGAGGCCCGACGCCGTGCGCCCCGCCCCCTGCACGTTGGTGTCGCCGTAGATGTAGGCCGGGATGCCGCTGTGGTCATCAGCCATGCGCGAGAAACGGTCGTAGACCCCCACCAGCGTATTGGCATTGTCGTTGGGCTGGTTGAACCGCACTGCCGGCGCCGACGACCCCAGAGGGTCGTTGAGCACTTGCCAGATTTTCCATGGCTGCATCTGCGTGATGTCTTCGTTGGGTGGCAGGCGCTCGAGGTTGACCTCGACCTGCGGTCCGGAGGCGATAGCCATGTTGTTGACCAGCGCCCGGGCCGCCGCGTTGCAGACGCCCTGAATGTCTTCGATGATCTCGGGGATGCCCTTGCCCCAGAAGGCGCCGGGCTGCTTGATGAACGATGTCTTGGCGTAGGGCTTCTCGCCCAGCGGGTCGTAATTTAGGACAGCCTTGATGACGTAGTTCCCCACGGCCCAGACGTTGGCGTCGTACTCGCGATCCTCGTCGGGCACTTCCTCCTCGGTCATGCCCCACTCGCGCAGCATCCGGCCGCTGACCTTGCCCCAGAACTCCAACGCGTCATAGACCTCGGTGGGGCGGAGCTCTGTGTGGAACTTGCGCTCCTCCTCCTCGCGGGAGTTCTTCTGCCACTCCTGCACCCATGACTGGGTGTTGCCCACTTCGAGCACTTTGCGGATGGCTTGGTCGTCATACCCCGGCACACCGATCAGGTCGGCCATCTGGGTGCGCGTCATCTCGTGGTACTCGAAGATGTAGCCGTCGTTGATCCGGGTGATGCCCGGCTCGGGGTAGATGTTGAAAGGGCTGACGCGCTCGTACTCCGGCGCGATGCGCTCGCCCGGCTGTAGGCTCGTACCCTCCCACTTGAGGTAGCGCTGGCGGCGGACGATCGGCCCTTTGACGAAGGCTGCCGGGAACGTGACGAGGTCCGTGATGAACTCGTTGAACGCATCGGCCCAGCCGCCTTGGGCGAACTGGTCCTCGATCTTGGTCTTCATACGGTCGACGCGGTTCTGCGCCGCCTGCAGAATCTTGAACCGGAACTCCTGCGCGACCGTCTCCTTGAGCTCGGCCAGCTGGGTCTTGTTGGGCGCCTGCCCGGAGGACTGCAGCACCTCCATGACGCGCTCTGCGAAGGCCAGCTGCAGCTCCTCGGACTCCTTTGGGGACAAGTCTGGGATGGCAGTGGGGGTGAGGTCCCACGGGGGGGTGCCACTATCGAGCAGGATGTCACGCAGCCAGCTCTCGGCCGCCCGGCACTTGACCTCCGTGATCATCATGTAGACCTCGGAGCCGCCCTGCATCTTGATCTGAGAGAGCTTGTCCGCCTCGTACGCGCCGTTGCGCTGCCGCATGGCCTTGAGCATGATGTCGGTGATGGGGTCGCGCGAGATGCGTGCAGCATCCCAGCACTGCTTCAGGTGAGCCACGATGCCCAACATGATGGGGCTGCTCTGGCGAGCGGCAAGATCGCGCTCTGCCTGCTGTCGCTCTTGGCGAACAAGCTCGTCGTTACCGACAACGCGAAGTAATGTCAGACCTGCCATGTAGTGCTCCTTGGCGACACAATACACAGTACGCACCATACGCGCAAGAAAAACCCCGCCGGGGATGGACCGGCGGGGCAAGTTGAGCAGGCAGCGGAGCAGGGAGGAGAAGTCCGCTGGTGGAAACAGCCTATCACGCCCACCCGCGAGCGTCAACGCGCTTGATCTCACGCCGCTGGTGGAGCAGTGCGCCGCTGTCAAGGCTGCCCACGTGGAGGCAGAAGTAGCTGACCGCATCGCCGACGTGGCTGTGCTTGCCTGCGTCGCCCGTCTTCTCCAGCCCATCGCCGTTCTTCTTGAACCGGTACCCGCCCATCATGGCGGCCTTGACCCGGTTGCAGCTGGGGTCCACGAGGAACCCCGGATCGCCGTCGACCTGCCGCATGAGGTAGTCATCCACGGCCGCGATCCGCGCCGTGATGCTGTTGGTCCGCGCAGGGATAACCCGCAGCCCTTCCGCCTTGATGATGTCGATCGCGCTCCGCTCGTCCGTCTGCGCGCGCTGGACGCCTGCAGGGTCGACCACAACGATCACCGGTGCCCCAGCGAACCTCTCGAACAGCAGGGGCTTCAGCACCGTCCTGACGAAGCGCTGGACCCCCATGTCGTAGCTGACCGCTTCAGCCATCACGAGGGCCCGGCCGCGCGGGTCCTGCTGCCCTATCACCGCGGCCGGGGTGAGGCCGAGGTCCATCCCCACGATCACAGGGCGGGTGCCATTGATGAAGGGGCGCAGGGTGGCTCTGGCCATGTGGTAGTCAGGGCGGAAGTACTTGAACACCGGCGTGCCGGCCAGCGACAGCCCGTACTCCCCGTCGATGAAAACCCGGATGTACTCCTCCGACCGACCTTGGGTGTCGTAGTACCCGTCCGGCAGGTTCTCGATGTTCTCGGCGTAGGGGCTCCTGCCCGAGGGCTGCTTGAAGACGTCCCAGCCGTTGTCGTTGGGGGAGACACCGTCCTTGGGGTCGATCTTCTCCATCTGGTAGAACCACCACGTATCCATGGTGGGCGGGTTGGTGTCTGCCCACATCCCGTGCCATGTGGCGCCGCCGTCCTTGGCAGAGGGAAATCGACCGATGCGCTTGGACATGGCGTCCACGATGTCGGGGTGGATGTCCCTGCACTCGTTGAACCACGCGAAGGTAAGCTCGAGGGAGTTGAGGTTGGCCACGTCATCCGCGTCGTCGAGCGCTCGGAACATGATCTCGCACTCGATGTCGCCCACCTTGAAGAAGTAGGTCTTGGTGGTGCGCATGAAGTGCCCGCAGACGCCGGACGGGAACCAGTCGAGGAAGGTTTTGATGGTGGTATCCGACAGCTGGCGCACGGTTTCACGCACCACAGCACAGCGCGTCCTGCGGATGCCCTGTGCGTTGGGTTTCTGCTGGGCTGCGCGGCGGATTATCTCGAAGCAGCACGCCACGGACTTGCCAGAGCCGACAGGACCCATGATCGCGCGCATCCGGGCGTCCGAATCCATGAACCGGGTCACGGTGGGGGTCGGGGTGTAGGAAATATCAAGCGGCATCGTAGATAATCACCATGTAAGGGGGGTTCCCGGGCTTGGGACGGGCGACACGCGCTGTGCGGTAGGACTTTTTGGCCGCTTGGAGGGTGGCCGCGAACGCTTGGGCGGCAAACAGGCTGTAAAACCGGTGGACCTCACTCATACTCGACGACATCGGCGTCCTCGATGGCAGGTGGGGTGTGTTTTGCGGTCACATCGAGGGTCTGACCCCCCAAATTGATGGTGATCGTGACGCCACCGGCGCCGTTTTGGCCCTCGTTGGCGGGGGTCGTGTCCAATCCGGCCCACTTGACGGTGCTTTTGATGAGGTCGGCCTTGACCGCGGGGCTCACAATGGGGTCGTGGATGAGAATCCATGAGGTCTTGAGCAGTTCTTCAGCCTGTGCGCGGGCCTTGACTCGGAACGTGAGGCCCTTGGTGCGCACTTCTTCCCTGTAGGCATCCACCTTCTTCAGGAAGTTGGCGTCGTTCTTGAAGGTGAGCAGGTCACTGGCATCGTACTCGTGCCGATCCAGCAGTTCGTCGAGCTTCTCCCCGCTGCCCTCCATGAGAAGGGCGAGGTCGAAGGCGAAACGGTCGGACCACTTGGTCTGGACGGGGCTCATGTACATGGGGGGATGATACCTCTTGGTGGCGGGGCCGGTCAATAGTGTAAAGATTTGGTTTTAGGGCCGGGAAAATTTTTGGATTAGCAGAGGCGGGGGTGCTATAAAGTGTACGGATGGTGTATGAATGTAAAGATTGCTATTTTTGGGTCGTGCTTTGTGGGGTTTACCATTATACGGGGGGTATGCGAATCCGCTGTCCGACCCCCCACCCCCCTATGCGCGCGCATAATGCGTCGCGGGCGTCTTATCCTCTGGTATAAAGCGATTTCACCCTATGTTGCGGCAGATTTGACAAGCCCGACGACCCATGCAATAAAGATCTCACCGAACAGCAGACGATCGCTGAACGGTAGGGTGAGACCCCGACGCTCTTTGACATCGCTGGTCGCCATGGGTTTATGGCGTGGGAATTGTGCTGGGCCTAGATGGTCTGGGTCTAGCATTTATCCCACAAAGGAAACCACGTATCATGGCAATGTTTGCAATCGAACCCGTCACGCTCACCATCAAGCTGACCGTCACCAAGGCTACGGAAAACGGTCTGCTGGGCGGCGTGACTTCGGTAGAAGTCCTGTCAGCCAATGGCGAGGCGGATGCACGCTTCTACGGGTTTGCTGACTACCGGGGCGGCATGGTCCTCAACTTCAAGGCGGACGGACGTCCGGCCCAAAAGGTCAAGGAAGCCAAGCCTGCGCCGAAGGCGCTGACCGCGGCACAAGTCGCCTCAATCCCGGGTCCGGCCACCAAGCCAGTCAAGGGCAAGGCCAAGGTCGCCGCGGCTCCGGCTCCGGCCGCCGAGGCTCCTGCGGCTCCTGCGGCCCCTGACATGGCTGCAATCGTGGCCGCTGTCATGGCCGCGCTCGGCCAGAAGTAAGAACAGGGCGGGCCCGCAAGGGCCCGCCTACCCTCAAACAAGGAATGTAAAGATGACCAAAGACACTCTCGCAGCGCGGCGCGACCGCCAAATCAAGATTGACGCGCACGTATCCAAGATCGGGCAGAAGGCCGCGCAGCGGTACCTTGACACCCGCCAAAGCCCCACTGCGGGCAGCATCCGCGAGTGGATCGCCGGCGCCCTGTTTGGCGCCCTGATGATCCTCCTCGCTGTGATCCTCCTCTCGCTGTAAACCTAACCCGCCCGGCTAACCCCGGGCGGGTTTTTTGTTGTCTGCTTTACACCTTTACACTGTCCATACAGGTAGCGCTTGCGCGCCTCTTTTTCTGCTCGTTTCACTCGCCATACGTCGGGGGCCTGTAGCTCTACATGTAAACGCGATGTATCTTTACACACTACAGTCGGGGGTCTGCGCCCCTATAGTTTACACCTTTACACGGTATAGTGTAAGGTTTACACCCTGTAAGTGCTTGATAACAAACAACTATCTATTTTTTTCTACGTCACCTTTACACAAAATGTGTACAATTGAGATGGTTGGTATGTGTACAGAAAAGTGGAAAGTCCAATGAAACCAAGGGGTTGCGGGGTGTAAACCAAAGGTCATTCATTGTAAAGTATCTCAATAATATATAAAATACATGTTTTTTTAGAGGATACGTCACGGAAAATTTTTAATCAGCCGTGTAAAGGTTTACAATCTTAACACTCCAACACTGTAAAGGCAGCCCTCACATAATTTAGGGGGGGTCTCTCCTAAAAAATCGTAGATTTTTGAGATAGTGCTCAGGCTTTTCTAGCAATATCAATGGCTTGCACTATCTATTTTTCAGTTTCGTGTTAAGATACTTTAGCTTGCTTTCCACCCCATTTTTAGATAGTAGGTGGTTTACACCCCACTGGAGACCACAACATGGACCACCGACTACTCCGTCAGACCCTAGCGAACGCCATAACCCGGTTGCCCTACGACTCCACCTCACCAGATGTCCTTGGTGTATGTAGAGCGTGGAGGGACGACATACGTGTTATGGCGAGCGACCTCGGTCCGCCCCCGTCCGGCCGCGTGCTGATACATCTGGACAAGACCAAGTGGTATGGTCCGGGCAACGTAAAGTGGCTGCCTTTACATATGCTACCGCGTTTCCGTAGGGATAGTCCCGCGCTGCGCGGTTACTATGCCCGTACAGCAGTAGTTCTTGGTACACCCATACCTAAGAAACGAGGAGTATCGTAGACAATCGCGCACATCGCCCGCTCGCGCAAAAACCCCCCCTTACCCCCCCAAAACTTGACAACCGAAATCGGATCGGCTAGGTTGCTTGGGCTGGCCGATCCTCACCGAAACCGATCTGGTCCAGCCGACTTCCCAATCTTAACACACAAATATGGACTATCACCATGACCAACTGGACCAAACTGGCCGACCTCTCCACCAAACTTAACACCAAGACCAACACCAAGTCTTTTCTGACCGTGGTCCCCTCGGTCCGTCCTTACATCAGCCAGAAGGACGCCGTCTATGACTACACCGTCGGCCATGAGTTCACCATTGTGGACCAGTCGTCCCCCCTCAACAACTGCCGGATCACCGTCTGTGACCGTCACGAACTGAAGCGGAACTATGGCCTGACCTACCTCCACATCAAGTTCAACCCCGGTATGGCTCCGGTCGAGGTGGTACTGTGAGGCTCGGCTTTACACCCCATTGCCCTGACCACCTCATTGTGGTCCCTGACTACCACCCAGCCTATGGTCTGGATGACAGCACGAGAGCCAGAGTGCTGGGCCTCATCATACTGGAAGGGCTCCCTGTAAAGCAGGCTGCTTCCCTCAACAACCTCCACACCTCCACCGTCTACCGGTGGGTTTCTCACACCAAGAAAGGCTTCTGATATGTACTCAACATCGTTCGGCACCCTCAACATCACCGACTACGACAAGGCCCTCTCCAAGTGGGAGGGCATCAAGCCGATCCGTGGTCGGAGTGACCAGAACACCCGGCCCCTTTACAGGAGGGGCGACGACAGCAAGACCATCCGTCAGCTGCCTAACGGTGGCATTACTCTCCGTCTGTGGCACACTGACGTGGTGACGTTCAACACCGACGGGACGCTGGACCTTGAGCCCTATGCCTCGGTCTCGACCCGCGCCTTTGTCAGGGCTGTCCTTGGTTGGGGGTCTGGTGTCCATGCTCACTGGTCGGATCGGTCCCACCCTCTGCCGGACAACGTCACTCAGGTCGGCGGCCACTACTACCACACCCCGCAGTTCGCCACCCTCGGCAAGGTCGACGGCAGCTGGTCCCTGTTGGGGGGGTCTGAGCCCTTCGAGCTGACCTCCCTTGACAAGAAGCTGACCAAGGCAGCCCTTGAGGAGACGGGGTACAACCAGTTCAAGGTCTGGCTGACCACCCAGATCAGGATCGGTCTGGACCCCCGTCAGGGGGACAGGTGGCGCAGCACCCCCTATGACTGGTCACACCGTGAGGTCAGCCAGTACCTGACATCAGGTCCAGAGGGCTGGGGTGAACTGGTCCGGCGGATGTCCAAGCGCTGTGAGATCGACCGGGAACTGGAGACGCTGCGCCGTGCTGTGTACAAGTGTGCTGGGGCTGCCACCGAGACCGCGGTGCCCTACTTCGAGAACTACAAGGCCATGACCAATGCCTTCGCCGCGATGCGGAAGTATGGCTGATGCCGGGTCAGGAGAGCACTATGACACCACTTCACTGGGTCAGGCTGGTACCGGGTAGGGTCGTCACTGGCGGCAGCAGCAACGGCAGCGGCTACGGCGACGGCTACGGCAGCGGCTACGGCAGCGGCGACGGCGACGGCTACGGCTACGGCAACGGCTACGGCTACGGCAACGGCTACGGCGACGGCTACGGCAACGGCTACGGCGACGGCTACGGCAACGGCTACGGCTACGGCAACGGCAACGGCTACGGCGACGGCGACGGCAACGGCTACGGCTA
>Ga0208795_1000713_pt1 | contig 15967 bp, 20 predicted proteins | sample CB_VirMetaG_6_FD_184541 | JGI IMG/M metagenome (GOLD analysis project Ga0208795, IMG submission 184541) | Freshwater to marine saline gradient viral communities from Chesapeake Bay - CB_1508_2 Viral MetaG (SPAdes) (version 4) | ecosystem: Environmental > Aquatic > Marine > Coastal | place: USA... | reverse complement strand
ATTAACCGTATTATTGACGGTATGGAAACCAAGGTAGATGTCCTAGATGAAAAAGTTGCTGATCAAATATCAGCGATGGAACAACGCCTTGGTACCAAACTTGACTCTCAACACGGTATTCTCGTAGCTCTAATAGACAGAGTTCGCAGTCTTGATAACGAGATTATTCGTCAAGATACTTTAATTAAAACTATTCTTGGCGTTCCGCAATTAATTAATACCAACAAAATAGCCAAAGCAGACAGAGATGACCAAAGGAAAGATTAGTTTATTATTTATATGTTTAACCGTTTCAGCAGATGAAATGGTTCATCAATTTAAAAACCCTAGCTTTTCAGGTATTGGTACTTCTGCTCACTATCTAACAATAGAAAACCAAGAGTTCAATCGCAAAGAAGCGATCAAAGAAGAAATCAAAGCCTATCAAGATGAACTCAAACGAGAAGCTGAAAATACTACTTTGGCTAGGTTTATTAAAAACCTAGAAAGTAGAATATATGCTCAACTCTCAAGACAGTTGGTTGAGAATTTATTTGGCGAAACCAAAAGCGAATCAGGAACCATAGAGCTTGAAGGCAATACGATACAATACATATCAGACGGTGAATACATAACTTTAACAGTAACAGATGCAGACGGAAATGAAACAATTATTACTTTGCCTATTGGTAGTTTTACTTTCTAATTGCTCTGTTCTTTCTAATAAAATACCACCCGTTACCATCGTCAAACAAGCAGAAGTTGGCGTACTCATCAACAAAGAATTAGCATCTTACCCAGCCCCTAAAAATAAACCCAGCGTTGCAGTTTATCCAACCAGTTTTACCGATCAAACTGGGCAAAGAAGGAGCAATAGCGAGTTTGCTACCTTTTCCACCGCTATAACTCAAGCCCCCTATGCTTATTTAATTAGAGCATTGCAACATACAAGCAACGGTCAATTCTTTGATGTGGTGGAAAGAGTTGGATTAGACAATCTCACCAAAGAACGCCAATTAATTAGATCGACACGAGAGTCTTTTGACGATGAACAAAAACTTATGCCCCTTACTTTTGCTGGTTTAATTATGGAGGGAGGCGTAATCGGTTACGAAAGTAACATTAAATCAGGAGGTTTCGGAGCTAGATATCTAGGCATTGGAGCCTCGAAACAGTACAGACAGGATACTGTTACAATATCTCTGAGGACTGTTTCAGTAAGCACGGGTAAGGTTTTGACCGAAGTTTTGGTCAATAAATCTATTCTCAGCGTTTCTTTGAATCAAGATGCCTTCAGATTTATTTCAGATGCTACTGAACTAATTGAAATTGAAAACGGCATGGTAGAAAACGAATCAGTAAACATAGCCTTACAAAACGCCATAGAAACAGCTGTCCTCAAAACAATACAAATAGGTATAGAAAAAAATTATTGGAGTGTAAATGAAGAATAAATTATTACCTTTTTTATTTGTCGGTTTTTTATTTGCCGACAATGAAATATATGTTAATCAAGTAGGCAACTCAGCCACCATTGATTTAGAACAATTGGGCTCATCCAACCTTATAGGCGGAACCTCTGCAACCTCAGGAACCATGACGGCTTTAGATTTAGATGGCGTGAGTATGACCTTAGACATAAACCAAATAGGTTCTAGTAACTTATTTAGATCCGATGCCATAGATGGCGATAACTTTACGGGTTTCTTTGAGTTTGCTGGAGATAGCAATACCTTTGATATACTAATGAACAGCACAGGTTTAATTACTGCTGACTATGTCGACCTAAACATTGATGTAACTGGTTCAAGCAATACATTTGATTTAAAAATTGCTGAAAGCGATGATTCTAGTTATTTGAATTTAGATTGGATTATTACAGGTGGCAGCAATACATTTGACTTTGATATTGATTATGAAAACGCTACGAATTATATGGATGTTAACGGTAGTTCTAACGATATTACTTTTAGCGGTAGCGGGTATTCAGGGACAACCTCAGCTGACAGTGGATATTTTTATTTAGACTTGGATGGCAGCACTAATACCATCAATGTTACCCAAGCATCTACATTGGCTAGAGACTGGGTTAAGATTGAAAGCACTGCTTCTAATTCTAATATTTGCGTCATTCAAAACGATCAGGGCACAACCACAAGTTGCTAATATTGGTGATGTTACAGAACTAAAAGGTCAAGCCCAAATAATCAGAGACGATGCCTTCCAAGCATCGCTAGATTTTGATGTCCAACAAAACGACTTGATTGAAACCAATGTCGGCAGAATTGGTATTACTTTTTTAGACGATTCGGTTGTAAGATTAACCGAACATTCCAAACTTACTATTGATAAATATGTTTATGATCCAAACCCAAGCAATTCCAAATTGGCTCTCAACTTTGCTAGTGGTACAGCCCGTTTTATTACTGGCAAGCTCAATGCTATAGACAAAGACAATATATCAATAACCACGCCCACCGCTAATATTGCCATTAGAGGAACCGACTTTACTTGCACCGTAGATGAGCTGGGCAGGTCTTTAATAGTGCTTTTGCCCGATATGAACGGAATCTCAAGCGGTGAAATAATAGTAACTACAGCAATGGGCAGCGTAACCCTTAACAAGCCCTATGAGGCAACCACTACCACGGTTTTTGAATCAAACCCAAGCAGACCTGTCATATTAGATCTTAGCCTTGACCTTATAGACAACATGTTGATTGTTAATCCGCCTAAAGAAAACCTACGATTACAACAAGAAGAATCTGACAATAGATCAAAAAATATCTTAGACATAGATTATTTAGAATTTGAAGAATTAGACCAAGATGCTTTAGCTGAGGATAATTTAGAGTTTACAGAATTAGATATCAACTTTTTAGATGTAAACTTTTTTGAAGATTTGTTAGCTATTGTTGAAGAACTCGACATGCTCAAAGAAGAAGAATTAAAAAATCAAATAGGATCATCCATTCAGGGGACTTCTATTGGACAAGATTTAGAAACGCAGATTACTACCATATTACAAGGTGAAACCATATCCATGCGTAGAGAGGTGCAACAAAAAGCTAGAATAGATATTGACGGTTCAAACGGCTATACTATTATTTTTATACAAGATGGTGTCACCAATACCATTAAAGTAAATGGTGGCGGGACATCAACGATAACTATAAAACAAGGATCATGAAAAAGAACATCATTCCTTTGCTTGTAAGTGTCATACTTGCATTACCTTATGTCTATCAACCCGCTTGGTATGACACTCTTAAATTAAAAACCTTTGATGCATTTATACCGAAAAAAGATCCATCAGGCTATTTCACTATTTTAAATATTACTGAAGCGGATGTTGTTAAAGAGGGTGGCTATCCTTTTCCTAGACAAAGACTTGCAGAAATCCAAAAACAATTGTATGGCAAAGGTGCTATTGGCGTTGGCTGGGTAATAGCTTTTACCGAACAAGACAGATTTGGTGGCGATAAAGAATTTGCCGAAGCTATCAATATGACCGTACCAACGGTTTTAGCCATGTTTGAGAACGACACAAAGTTTTATCCTAGAACAACAGGAACAGTAATTTTAGGTAATGATGTTGCAGGTTATCCCGCAAGAGGCGTAAGACAAAATGTGATATCTGCCCCCGAAGGCGTAGCCGTGGCACCTGTTGATGTAGATAATTTAGTTAGAAGAATACCTCTGTTAATGAAATCTCCCGATGGCTGGATTCCAGCTTATGGAACTCAGGTATTAAAAATACTTGCAGGAGCAGATACTTATATTATTAAAACCAATGAAAACGGCATTCAAGAAATAACCGTTAAAGGCATACCGCCAGTTAAGACAGATAGTTTAGGTCGCAAGTGGATTAGTTGGGTGGATACCCCTGAAACTACTCTTGCCGAAATGGATGTTGAAAACAAATTCGTTTTTGTAGGGGTAACAGCACAAGGTGTAATGCCACAAGTGGCAACACCAGCAGGCTTATTAGAACCACACAAAATACAAGCAGCGTTGGCTGAATCAATTTTAATAGAAGATTCCCCATATATTCCTGATTATAGTACAGCGGTTGAAATATTCATATTTTTTATATCTATTATTATAGCTTGGCTATGCTTGACCTATTTTGGCATAGCACTAAGTGCCATAAGTTTTGTTTTTATTTTAATAACCCAAGCAGTTGCTGGCTCAACTTTAATTAAAAACGGGCTACTTATTGATGTTACATGGGCATTTATCTCAACCTTTATTATTGGAGCACTGGCTTTTTACTTAAGATTCAGAGAACAATTTAAACTCAGACAACAAATTAAAAAACAATTTGAACACTATCTTGATCCAAGGCAGGTTAAAAAACTACAACAAAATCCTGAACTTTTAAAACTTGGTGGCGAAAAAAGAACTTGTACATTTATCTTTACTGATCTAAGAGGTTTTACCGCTTTATCAGAAAGCGTATCACCTGAGCAAGTTACTTACATTATGAACAAAGTTTTAACAGCACAACAAAGAGCAGTACAAAAATACGAGGGCATGGTAGATAAATACATAGGGGATGCAATGATGGCTATATTCAATGCACCGTTAGACATGCTCAACCATGCTAAAAGAGCTGTAGAATGTGGCGTTGAAATTATGAAAAACATTGAGCTTTTGAATCAAGAACTGCAATCAGAAGATTTACCACCAATTGCAATAGGTATTGGCATCAACACGGGAGAGGCTATAGTTGGCAACATGGGATCCGAAGGCAGATTTGATTACACAGCAATAGGCGATGCAGTAAATACAGCAGCTCGTCTCGAATCTGCAACCAAAGAATGCGGTGTCAATATACTTATTGGCAAGAGCACAGAAAACTTGTGTGGCTATCATTTGCTAAAATTAGAACCTATAATGGTCAAAGGCAAAAGCGAGCCATTAGAAATTTATACTTGGAAATAATATGTTAAAAGGATTATTAAAAAATGTAGTTGGTTCCGTTGCTCCGACACTCGGATCAGCACTTGGTGGACCTTTAGGTGGCATGGCAAGCAAAGTTATTTGCGATGTTTTAGGATGCGAAAACAATCCCAAAGCCATTGATAAAGCGATACAACAAGCGACACCTGAACAAATGATGGAACTCAAAAGAGCTGAACAAGCATTTGAGATTCAAATGAAAGAATTGGATGTTGATATATTTAAACTTGAAACCCAAGACAAACAAGATGCTAGAGGAAAGTTCAGCAAAGACTGGACTGCTAGAATCATGGGTATTGCAACCGTTGGTGGCTTTCTTGGGTATATATTTTTGGTCACCATTCAACCACCCGAACAAAATTCTGAAGCACTTATTAATTTAGTCTTAGGCTATTTAGGAGGATTAGCAAGTGCAGTTATTTCGTTTTATTTTGGAGCTTCTAACACGCCTAGTAAGGAGGACTAATATGCACATATCAGACGAGGGAATTGAATTAATAAAACATTTTGAAGGATGCGAACTAGAAGCATACAAATGTGCAGCTGGTGTTTGGACTATAGGTTACGGTTCAACCCAAGGAGTTCAAGAGGGCGACAAATGGACACAAGAAAAAGCTGATTACATGTTGCAAAGAGAACTTGAAGAAGAATACGAAAAGTACATAAACGATTATGTGCATGTAGATCTAAACCAACATCAATTTGATGCCTTAGTATCTTGGGTATACAACTTAGGACCTGCAAATTTAAAATCATCTACTTTATTAAAAAAATTAAATAACAACGAATACAATGATGTGCCTAACCAAATTAAAAGATGGAACAAGGCTAATGGAGAAGTATTGGCTGGTTTAACAAGAAGAAGAGAAGCAGAGGCTTTGCTATTTGAAGGAAAAGATTGGCGACATATATAATTTCGTTTATACTTATTCAAATTGTGCAGGGCGGGGCATAATTCCCTTCTTTCATCATCATAACCACACACCCGCCCAACTTTAAAGATGAATGAGATTTCGTTAAAAGATTTTGACCTTCTCTCTGAACAAGAGAAAACCGAAGCAGTTGCTTTACTAGAACGCTACGACAAATTAGAAAAACAAGAATCTTGCAAAAAAGATTTTATGGCTTTTGTAAAACACATGTGGGGAACTGGTTTTATTGAAGGCAGACATCATAGAATTATTGCAGATAAGTTTAATAAGATTGCACAAGGCAAGCTAAAGCGACTCATTATCTGTATGCCACCTCGACACTCTAAATCAGAGTTTTCTTCTATCTATTTACCCGCATGGATGATGGGACATAGAGGCGATTTAAAAATAATTCAATCAACCCACACCGCAGAACTTGCTGTTAACTTTGGTCGTAAAGTCAGAAATTTGATGGATTTACCTGACTATAAAACAGTTTTTCCTGATGTCTATTTATCATCCGATAACAAATCAGCTGGTCGTTGGACAACCAATAAAGGCGGTGAAGCCTTCTATGCTGGCGTAGGTGGTGCGATTACAGGTCGTGGTGCTGATCTTTTGATTATTGATGATCCGCATTCTGAACAAGATGCTCTCTCTCCAAGGGCAATGGAGTCGGCTTACGATTGGTACACCTCAGGTCCTAGGCAGAGGTTACAGCCTGGCGGTACCATAATAGTCGTCATGACTCGTTGGTCTACTAAAGATCTTGTGGGTAAGCTGTTGAAAAAACAACCCGAAGAACACGCAGATCAGTGGGAGATTGTAGAGTTTCCTGCAATTATGCCTGAATCAGAAGAACCATTATGGGGAGAATTTTGGAAAAAAGAAGAACTACTTTCGGTTAAAGCATCTTTACCCGTTGGTAAATGGAATGCTCAGTGGATGCAAAACCCAACCGCTGAAGAGGGATCTATTATCAAAAGAGAATGGTGGAACCGTTGGGAAGATGAAGATATTCCACCCTACTCTTATGTAATTATGTCAATGGATACGGCTTATTCTAAAAAAGAAACCGCTGACTATTCTGCAATTACCACATGGGCTATATTTGAACCCGAAGAAGGTTCTGCTGAACAAATCATTCTTTTAGATGCTAAAAAGTTCCGTGTCGATTTTCCTGATTTAAAGAAAATAGCTATGGAAGAGTACAAATATTGGAATCCCGATTGTGTTTTAATTGAAGCAAAAGCAACAGGAACACCGCTTGCTCATGAGCTTAGAAGAATGGGTATACCCATATCTGAATACTCGCCATCAAGAGGTCAAGATAAAATTGCAAGAATGAACTCGGTTGCACCGATATTTGAATCAGGAATGGTTTGGGCACCCGATAGACAGTTTGCCGATGAAGTTATAGAAGAAATGGCTAGTTTCCCATACGGAGATAACGATGACTTAGCCGATAGTGCAACCATGGCTTTGATGCGTTTTAGGCAGGGTGGCTTCGTATCTTTATACGAAGATTACGAAGATGAGGTACAATTACTAAGAAAAAATAGGACTGTTTACTATTAATGGAAAAACAAACTGTTATACATATTACTATCATCAATGATAGCAAAGAACGGCATGGTGACGAAGGCATACCTGTCGATCAAATGCAGAACGGTTGCCCAATTGCTACACAAGATATTGACATAAATTTAGAAAACAGACAAGAAGCCATAGAAGAATATGGTTATGGACCTCTAAACCCGTACAAAGTAGATCCTGAGTTTTGGCAAGATAAAGCCGATTTATGGAATACTTCAATGGAAAGAACCAAAGGTTCACGCTGTTTAAATTGTGCAGCTTTTAATCAGACCACAAAAATATTAGAATGTATATCAGAGGGAATAGGAACCGAAGGATTAGATGATCCTTGGGATGTCATTGAGGCGGGAGATCTCGGCTATTGTCAATTCCTTAAATTCAAGTGTGCAAGCAAAAGAACTTGCAATGCTTGGGTAAGTGGTGGTCCTATAACCGATGATAAAGTGGAAACATAATATGGCTGTTGAAAAAAGAGATTACACGGATCCAAACCTTAAAAACCTTTCTACAGAGGTAACCGTACCCGTAGAAAAAACTAGACAAGAAGAAATAGAAGATGCTGCTCAAATTCTTATTAATGAAGAAGAACTTCTTATTGATGATGAAATTGAAGAAGTAGAACCTGAACCTGATTTTAATGCTAACTTAGTAGATTTTGTTAGTGACGATGCACTAGAAAGTCTTTCTAGTGATTTATTGCAATCTATTGAATCAGACAAACAATCAAGAGGTGATTGGGAAAAAACTTATGTTGACGGATTGAAATATCTAGGCATGAAGTTTGATGAACAAAGATCAGAACCATTTGAAGGTTCTAGTGGCGTTATTCACCCAATACTAGCCGAAGCAGTAACTCAATTCCAAGCACAAAGCTATAAAGAAATGTTACCAGCTCAAGGACCAGTCAAAACACAAATCATAGGTCAAAGAACTGCTGAAGTAGAAAGTCAAGCAGATAGAGTAAAAGAGTTCATGAATTTTTACATTATGAACATTATGAAAGAATACGATCCTGAATTGGATCAGCTTTTGTTTTATTTACCACTTGCAGGATCTTCTTTTAAGAAAATTTATTTTGATTTTGTTTTAAACAGAGCCGTTGCAAAATTTATTCCACCGCAAGATTTAATTGTTCCTTACGAAGCAACCGATTTATTCTCAGCCGAAAGAATTACTCATGCTATTAGCATGTCAATGAATGAAGTCAAAAAACAACAACTCAGCGGTTTTTATGCTGATATTGATATTCCTGAAAATAGTTATTTAGCCGACAGAAACGAAGTAAATGATGAAGTAGACGATATTCAAGGAATACATCCGTCTTATACCGAGCATAGGAATAGAACTATTTATGAAGTGCACACCATCCTTGATCTTGAGGGTTTTGAGGATAAAGATGAAAACGGTGAATCTACAGGATTAAAATTACCTTACATTGTTACTATTGATGAACAATCAGAAAAAGTTTTAGCAATTCGTAGAAACTATAACCCACAAGATCCAATGAAGAACAAGATTAATTATTTTGTTCAGTATAAGTTTTTACCAGGTCTTGGCTTTTACGGTCTAGGCTTATCTCACATGATAGGCGGATTAGCAAAAGCATCTACTTCTATTTTGAGACAGTTGATAGATGCAGGAACTTTAGCAAACTTACCAGCAGGATTTAAGGCTAGGGGGATGAGAATACGGGATGAGGCATCTCCCTTACAGCCTGGTGAATTTCGTGACATTGATACAACAGGCGGTTCTTTAAGAGAAAATTTAATACCGCTTCCAATAAAAGAGCCAAGCCAAGTTTTATATAGTTTGCTTGGTTTATTAGTGGATTCAGGTAAAAGATTTGCTGCTATTGCAGACATGAACATTGGCGATGTTAACCAAGCTATGCCAGTAGGCACAACCGTTGCTCTTTTAGAAAGAGGAACCAAAGTTATGTCAGCGATTCACAAAAGATTGCATTATTCACAAAGACTAGAGTTTGGTTTATTAGCAAAAGTGTTCCAAGAATACTTGCCACCCGAATATGTATTTGAAACAGGATCAGGACCACGAACCATCAAAGGAGAAGATTTTGATGACCGTGTCGATGTAATACCAGTTTCGGATCCAAATATATTTTCGCAATCACAAAGGATATCTATGGCTCAGGAATTATTGCAAATGGTGCAATCAAATCCACAAGTGCATGGACCTAATGGAGTTTATGAAGCATACAGAAGAATGTATGCTGCTTTAGGCGTAGATAATATTGAATCATTGATACAGCCACCTGCTGATCCAACCCCACAACCGATTGATGCTGGTTTAGAAAACTCAACTCTTTTGCTTGGTCAGCCCGCAACAGCGTTTGCACAACAAAACCATCAAGCACACATAGATGCACATAGGTCTTTATTTTTAACAAGTGTAGTACAACAAAATCCAGCAATACAAGCCATAATTATTGCTCATGTTATGCAACATTTACAATTCTTAGCATCGCAACTATCACAAGAGCAAATACCTCAAGAAGTAAATCAAAGAATTGCAGAGATACAACAACAAATGAATCAAGTATCTCCACAGGAAGCACAACAAATACAACAACAAATACAAATGATTCTTGAGCAATTTAGCTCGCCTGTCCTTGCACAATTAACCGCAGAATTTTTACAGTCTATTGGTCAAGGTGGCGAAGAAGATCCGTTGGTTGCTATTCGTGCAAAAGAATTAGAGCTTAGAGATAAAGAGCTTGATCTTGATCAACAGCAATTTGAACAAAAACAAGGTCAGCGAATACAAGAAAAATTATTAGAGACTGAAATACAAAAACAAAGAATACAGTCTCAAAAAGATATTGCAGACGATAAATTAGATGTAGCAATCGCAAGGTTGGAACAACAAGCTAATTTAAAACTGTTAGAATTAGAATCTAAACTTAGGAGTTAACATGCCATTATTTAAAGGTAAATCACAAAAAACTATTTCTAAAAACATTAGAAAGCTAAAAGGCGAAGGCAAAGGTCAAAAACAAGCCGTAGCTATTGCTTTAAAATCTGCTGGCGTTAAAAAAATGGTTACAGGAGGAGCAGTTGCTGGTAAAGTAAAACCTTACCCAAAACCTGCACAGCCTAAAACTATAAAAGCTAGAGGACAGGGAGCAGCAACTAAAGGGTACGATTTTAAAATAACTTATTAATGAGTGAAATAGATTTAGCCGATGCAATAAAGAAAAGCATCGAGCAACGGAGAGAGCAAATCAAAGACACCCTTATGTCAGGTGGGATTAAAGACATGGATCAGTATAAATACTTGCAAGGCGAGTTGACTGCTTTATACTATGTCGAAAGCGAATTAAAAGATTATTTTGGGGAAAATAAATGACGAAGTCAGCAAAAAAAGAAGTTGAAGTTTCTAAAATAGAAGATGCGTATATTGATGCATCTAAAAAAATATTAGATCCTACCTTATTAGACAAAACACTTTTGGAAAGAATGCCACAACCCACTGGTTGGAGAATGTTGGTATTGCCATACAAGGGCAAAGGCGTAACAGAAGGCGGTATAGTCTTAACCAAAGAAACTGTAGATAAAGAAGCGTTAGCTACAGTTGTTGCCTATGTGGTTAAGCAAGGACCTCTTTGTTATGATAATAAAGAGAAGTACGGGAAGCCGTGGTGCCAAGAAAAACAATGGGTTTTAATTGGTCGTTATGCTGGAGCACGCTTCAAATTAGATGGGGGCGAAGAGGTCAGAATCATAAATGATGACGATGTTATCGCTACAATACTAGATCCTGATGATATAGTGAGTTTATAATATGGATAATATGGAAGTTACACAAAACGAAAATATCAATATTGATGACGATATTGATGTTCAAATTGAAGATCAAACCACTGAAGGTGTTAAAGCATCTCAAGAAGATGAATTAGAAAAGTACACTAAGTCGGTTTCAAAACGAGTAAACAAATTAAATGATAGAATAAAGCAGGAAGCTGAAAGAGCTGCTTGGCTTGAACAACAGTTATTACAAAAAGAACAACAGGTTCAAGCTCTAGCATCTAAAACTGCTGAACTAAACACTAATTTGTTTGCTAAAGAAGAAGAATCCCTAGCAAGCAAAGAAAGAGAAGCTGATCAACTGTATAGAAGAGCAGTTGAATCAAGTGATGCTGAATTACTTTCAAAGGCTGATTCTTTAAAAAGTGATATTGCTATTCAGAAAGAAAAAATTCGTTTAGCAAAACAAAGACAAGAACAACTTAAAGCACAACCTGCTCAACAACAACAGCAGCAAGTGCAATACCAGCAACAACCACAACAACAAGTGGTTGAGCCAACGCAAGAGGCTTTGAGTTGGTATGAAAATAATAAGTGGTACGGAGATTCGTCTGATCCACAAAATGCACAAGCAACACAATTTGCTTATTTTACGCATTTTAATTTGGTGAATGAGGGTTTTGAACCTGATTCAGACGATTACTACGATGAACTTAATAGTAGAGTTTATAAAGTTTACCCACACCTACAACAAGGTGGGGTAGTCGGAAAAAGTGAGGACAAACCCGCTGTGCAAAGAGTTGCCTCCGCTTCCGTTGGAAGTCGACAACAAACACAAGGAAGAAAGAACGGTGTGACATTTAGTAAGTCTGAAATCGAAAGGCTTCGTGGCTTGAAACCTTACAATATGAGTGAGGATCAGTGGCTAAAAAGAGTCGCAAAAGAAAAACTAAAGGCACAACAAAAAGGAGCATAAAATGTCAGGCACTAAAGATACATTAAGAGCAGGTCGTGATTCCGAGATGCACGATAAAAATACTCGAAGAAAACCATGGAGACCAGTACGAAAACTTGAGACTCCTCCACCTCCAGCTGGTTATGAATACCGTTGGATTAGGGAGAGTATTCTAGGTCAGGAAGATAGAAACAATGTTAGCTATAGGCTAAGAGAAGGTTGGGAGCTTGTAAGAGCTGAAGAATTACCAGCTGAGTTTGCTCTTCCAGCACTAGAGTCAGGTAGACATGCTGGAGTCGTATATAATGAAGGATTACTATTGGCGAAAATACCCGTAGAAACTATCGAAGAGAGAAGATCTTACTATGAGGGTAAAACCTCAGAAAGAAGTGATGCTCTTGACAACACTTTATATAAAGATTCAGTCAGAGATAGAAGATATGTTAAGTATGACTCCAAAAGAGAATCTTCAGTACGATTCGGAAAAAACTAATTAAGTAATTAAATTTACGGAGAAATAAAAAATGGCGAATAAAGACGCAGCATTTGGTCTTAAGCCAGTTCGTATGATGGGCGGTTCACCTTATTCAGGTGGACAGAGCCGTTACAGAATTGCTAATAATTTGAGTGGTAAAATCTTCCAAGGTGACTTAGTAAAACAAGTCACTGGCGGTGGCATCGAAAGAGCTGCTGCGGGTAGCACCGTTCCAGTTGTTGGCGTTTTTAACGGTTGTCAGTATACTGATCCTACTTCAGGCGAACAGGTCTATAAGAACTATTACCCAGGCAGCATTGCTGCCAGTGACATCATTGCTTTTGTTATTGACGACAAAAATGTTGTTTTTGAAGTACAAGCAGACGACACTTTCCCAGTGGCAGACTTGTTTGGAAACTTTGACATTGTCGATCAAGCAACAACAGGCGATGTTTACAGTGGGAGATCTAATGTAGAATTAGATGTAACAACTGGTGCAACCACCACGACATTACCTCTAAAAGCTATTGACATCTCTCAAGATCCTGAAAACGATGATGTAACATCTGCAAATACTAATGTACTTTGCGTGATACAAAATCACATTATGGGCGTTAGCTCAGGAGGGTTAGCATAATGGCGATATCAAGAGCACAATTAGCTAAAGAACTAGAACCAGGTCTTAACGCAATTTTCGGCTTATCTTATGACCAATACTCTAAAGAGTACGAGGAAATTTTTGCAGTCGAAAATTCACAAAGAGCTTTTGAAGAAGAAGTTCTTGTAACAGGATTTGGTGCAGCACCAAGTAAAACCGAAGGTCAAGGCGTTAGCTTTGATAACTCTTCAGAGAGTTATGTTTCAAGGTACAACCACGAAACAATTGCATTAGCATTCTCTCTAACTGAAGAAGCTATTGAAGATAACCTTTATGATTCTTTGGGTAGAAGATATACAACAGCACTTGCTAAATCAATGGCTCATACCAAAGAAGTAAAAGGTGCCGATGTGTTGAACAATGCTTTCTCATCTTCCTTTACTGGAGGAGATGGCGTTTCTCTAATTAACACTTCTCACCCGCTTGCAGGCGGTGGAGTAGCTGCTAACAGAGCAGTCACAATGGCAGACCTTAATGAAACTTCATTGGAAGATGCATTGATTGATATATCAACTTTCCAAGATGACAGAGGTCTTACTATTTCTGTACAAGCTACAAAATTAATTGTGCCACCACAATTAGTATTTGTTGCTGACAGAATTTTGAACTCACCTCTAAGATCAGGAACCGCTGATAATGATGTTAACGCTATCAGAAACACTGGGGTATTACCTGGTGGTTATATAGTTAACCATTATCTCAACGATCCTGATGCCTTCTTCTTGCTTACTGATATTACAGAGCAGGGCGAAGGTCTTAAGATGTTCCAAAGAACAGCAATGGAAACATCTATGGAACCTGAGTTCACCACTGGAAACCTTAGATACAAAGCTAGAGAAAGATACAGCTTCGGCTGGTCTAACTGGAGAGGTATCTACGGATCTCAAGGTGCGTAAAATCTTTCATTGAAAGTAAAAAGGGGAGCTTATGCTCCCCTTCTTTTTTAACGACCTCTTAGAAGTCGGCTTGAGCAAAATGCTGATCAATGATCTCGTCTTGACCATCGAACTCCTTTGGAGAAGTTCTATGCTCTTTGGCTTCAGCCCCATTTATAATGGGAGCAATAGCCTTAGAAGCATTGTAGTCAGGAACAAGACTATCAATCCTGCCTTGATCTAAGATGATTGCAACAGGAGTTTGTCCCCTAGTTTGCAATGTCTTATCGTCTGCCAAAGCTAACACCAAACATGGTTTGCCGTTTTCTTTAGCAGCCATCAAAACAAGTTGATCAGGATTGTTCTTGATCATTTGCATTTTCTCGTAGCATTTTTGTAGTGTTGGCTTCTTCATGATGCCTCCTCTTTTTACTACGAAGGCGATTTTCGTGGCTTCTTGAAAATCTCGACCAGTGTCTATTATAACACAATGTATAAACATTTGCAAATTTGTATAAATTAGCATACAATCCTAAAAACCTTTTTATAGCCTAAAACCAAAATCTGTTATACTTTACGAAACCGAGAATAACCGTTGCATCAACTGGCTCGGCAGACTTACTCCAAGATGATGCGACAATTAGTTAGGAGAAATAAATGGCTAATACATCTTTTACAGGAGTTGTAAGATCTTATGGCGGTGGCTCTAAAGGTTCCGTAACACCAGGCGTGGTAACACAAAGTGTAACGATTTCTTTTGATCCAACAGCTACAGGAGCTACAGCAGTAAAAATCGGAACATCTTCATCTACAGGTCAAAACTTCGTTTTACCAGCTGGTGCTGTTCCTGTCTCACTATTATCTTTAGGCGGAACTACAGGTGGTACAAACCCAACTGTTGATATTGGTTCTTCAGCTGATCCTGATGGATTCTTCAATGAAGTAGATGCTGATACTAAAGGCGTTTTAAAAGGTGCCGATGGAGCTTTGGTTGATGGTGACGGTATTGCAGCAGATACAACTGTTACAGGTAATGTAGGAGCTTCTGCTGGAACAGGTGGCACATTCACAGGTGTCTTTACTTATGTCATATATAACGATGGCGTAGAGTAAGGAGACTGAATTATGTCATACGGCAGAATAACAGGCTCAGATGTTAAAACGGCAAGCACCACCACTGCAACAGCAGGTGGTGCAGCTTTAACATCAAACCGATCAAGACTTAGAGGTTATATCATTGCTGGCGGTGCCTCCGATGGAACCGTTACTTTTAGAGACGGTTCTGCTACTGGAGCTATTCAGTTAATTGCACCTTGCAATGCTAACGACACGGAAACTTTAAATATTCCTGATTCAGGCGTTTTATTTGAAAGCGGAATCCATGTCATACTTTCTAATATAGATCGAGTAACAATATTCCATTCATAGAATGACTAGAGAGGTCTCATCCATTTCCCGTTTTGGAAGGGATGAGCCTTTCGAGCTTCAAGTAGCAAGAGGACAAATTGGTTTTCACGAAAGCATACACAAGTTTGGCTTTAATTCTGCTGTCGGCACCAGTTTAACAACAGTATGGCTTCAAGGTGGTTTATATTCATATTTAGGTTCAGCTTCAACTCTTTATATATCTAGCTCTTCTACTGATGATACAGCAGCAGGTACTGGTGCAAGAACTGTAACCGTTAGTGGGCTAGACAATAATTTTGATGTAAAAGTAGAAACTGTAAGTTTAGATGGTCAAACAGGCGTTGAATTAAATGGCAGCACTTGGTTTAGAGTTAATAGAATT
>Ga0208795_1000707_pt1 | contig 16004 bp, 20 predicted proteins | sample CB_VirMetaG_6_FD_184541 | JGI IMG/M metagenome (GOLD analysis project Ga0208795, IMG submission 184541) | Freshwater to marine saline gradient viral communities from Chesapeake Bay - CB_1508_2 Viral MetaG (SPAdes) (version 4) | ecosystem: Environmental > Aquatic > Marine > Coastal | place: USA... | reverse complement strand
TATGGATATCAATGCAATTAAGAAAAAGTTAGAGGGTCTTCAAAACTCTCAAAAAGTATCACCTAAAGAAGATAATACACAGTGGAAACCTTCTATAGGAAAACAGATAGTTAGGGTTGTTCCTTCAAAATTCAACAAAGCAATGCCTTTTTCAGAAATTAAATTTCATTATGGTATTGTAAAAAAAGTAATGGTTTCACCTATTAATTTTGGTGAAAAAGATCCATTGGTTGAGTTTGCTAAAAAACTTAGGAAAAGTGAAGAACCCGAAAATTGGAAGCTAGCTAAAAAACTAGAACCAAAAACTCGTTACTTTGCTCCTGTTATTGTAAGGGGAGAAGAAGATAAAGGAGTTCGTATTTGGCAATTCGGTAAAGAAATTTATGAGACTTTTCTTCAATTAGCAACTGATGAAGAAGTAGGAGATTATACCGATGTTATGGAAGGACGTGACATTAAACTTACTACTGTAGGACCTGAAACTACAGGTACCCCTTATAATCGAACTACAATTGCCCCTTCTATGAAAACTTCACCTCTTTCTGAGGATGCTGATGAAATTGAAGTGTGGTTAGATAATCAAGTAAATCCAATGGAGCTTTATTACCGTTTTTCTTATGAAGAAATGAAAGAGTTTTTAACTGAATATCTTAATGTAGAAGAAGAAGGAGGAGAAACTGAAAATTCTGAAACTGAAGATCAAGGTAAATCAAATTATTCTAAAGATACTTCTAATTTTACTATTAAGAAAACTAAAGAAGATGAATTTGATGATTTATTTAAAGACTCTACTGATGAAGAAGATGATCTTCCTTGGAAAGACTAAAAATTAGAATATGGCAAAAAAAATAAGTAAATCTTTAACTTCGGCTGTATCTAATGAAATTAAACAAAAATTTGATCTAAATAGTTTTAAGAAAAAGAAAGGACTTGAAGGTAATGCTAAGTTTAAAGAACAAAAATGGCTACCTTTAAGCCCTGCTTTCTCAGAAGTACTTTCAATACCTGGAGTGCCCTTAGGTCATGTTATTTTGTACAGAGGTCATACTGATACAGGAAAAACTACAGCTCTTATAGAAACTGCTGTTGCTGCCCAAAAAGCAGGTATAATGCCTGTTTTTATTATAACTGAAATGAAATGGAATTGGGATCACCCAATTCAAATGGGTTTAGAAGTAAATGAAATTGTTGATGAAGAAACTGGAGAGATATTAGATTATGATGGGTTCTTTATTTATGTAGATAGGGAATCTATTAATACTATTGAAGATGTAGCTGCCTTTATTTTAGATTTATTGGATGAACAGAAAAAAGGTAATTTACCTTATGATTTAATGTTCCTATGGGATTCAGTAGGTTCTGTTCCAAGCAAAATGTCAGTAGAATCTAAAAATAATAATAATGAATGGAATGCCGGAGCTATGTCAACTCAATTTGGGAATTATGTTAATCAAAAGATTACAATGTCCCGAAAAGAATCTTCTAAATACACTAATACTTTAATATGTGTTAATAAAGTTTGGACCGCTAAACCTGCAGTTCCTATGGGGCAACCCAAATTAATGAATAAAGGAGGGTGGACTATGTGGTTTGATTCTACTTTTGTAGTTACATTTGGTAATGTATCTAATCCTGGTACCTCTAAATTAAAAGCTATTAAGGATAAAAAGCAAGTAGAATGGGGTAAAAGAACTAATATTCAAATTGATAAAAACCACATTAATGATGTTACTACTAAAGGTAAAATTATTATGACTGCCCATGGTTTTATTGAGGATACCCCCACAGCAATAAATAATTACAAAAAAGAGTACTCGGATAATTGGTCTAAAATTTTAGGAGGAAAAGATTTTACTATAGTAGAAGAAGAAGTTTTGTCCCCTGAAAGTGAGTACGAGCACGAACCAGATTAAAATATGGCTAAAAATAAGTTACTAGAACTCCTAAATGATATGGATGAGGAGGAAGATATTTCTTCCTCTCCTCATGATAGAATACTATTTGTTGATGGGTTAAATTTGTTTTTTAGAAATTTTGCCATGATGAATATGGTAAATGAAAAGGGTATTCATATTGGGGGATTAGGGGGTTTTCTTCGTTCTTTAGGAACATTAATTAATGTAATTGAACCTACTTCTGTTTATATTATTTTTGATGGAGAAAATTCAACTATGAATAGAAAAAATATTCTTCAAGAATATAAAGAAGGAAGGCATATCACTAGAGTTACTAATTGGGATATTTTTGATAATGTTGAAGAAGAACATGAATCAAAACTAAACCAGCTAATTAGATTAATTGATTATTTAAAATGTTTACCTGTAAAAACTCTAGCTTTAGATAAAGTAGAAGCTGATGATATTATTGCTTATTTATCAAAAAGTATTACTAATACTAAAAAAGAATCTAAAGCATTTATTGTTTCTAGTGATAAAGATTTTATTCAATTAGTAACTAATAAAATTTGTGTTTATCGCCCAATGGAGAAAGTTTTTTATACTCCTTCTAAAGTATTAGATACTTTTGGGGTAATACCTGAAAATTTTCTATTATATAAAGTATTAATGGGGGATGCTTCTGATAAATTACAAGGAGTAAAAGGACTAGGACCTACTAAATTCCAAAAGTATTTCTCAGACTTAAAAGAAAAACCTTTTTCATTTGAAGAATTAATAGAATATAGTGGAAAACGTCATAAAGATCATATATTATATTCTAGAGTAGTTTTTGAAGAAAATGATTTGAAAAAGAAATACCAAGTAATGGATTTACATAATCCTATGTTAGATGATGTAGAAAAGAAATATTTAGAAGATCAAATAGACTTGCCTCCCCCAAAACTAAATAGTAAATTATTTTTGCAATTGTATAAGGAAGATGGGTTAGGACATTTAATAAAAAATCTAGAGTTTTGGGTTAACAATCAATTTGAATCTTTAAACAAACATTGGAATGACGTTAAATAATTTAGAGAAGTATGGGAAACAGTTTCAAATTAAAGTTATATTTTCTCTATTAAATAACAGAGAGTTTTTAAATAATATACATGATGTTTTAGACGAAAATTATTTTGATAATACTGCTCATAAGTGGATAGTAGATAAAATTATAAAATATCATAATAAGTATCATGCTACCCCTACTTTAGAAGTTTTAAAATCTGAATATGAGAAAGTATCTAATGATGTTCTTAAAATTAATATTAGAGAACAATTAAAGGATATATATAAAGTTGTAAGTAATGATTCTGAGTATATTGAAGAAGAATTTGCTGCTTTTTGTAAAAATCAACAGCTAAAAAAAGCGCTTTTAACGAGCGTAGATTTAATTAAGGCCGAGGATTATGATTCAATAAGGGACTTGATTAATAACGCGTTAAAGGCCGGTTTAGACAAAAATTTAGGACATGAATATAATAAAGATTTAGAAACCCGTTATAGACAAGAACAACGAATTACTATCCCTACTCCTTGGTCTGAAGTTAACGAATTACTGCAAGGAGGATTAGGAAATAAAGATTTTGGATTAATTTTTGGGGGACCTGGAGCTGGTAAATCTTGGAGCTTAGTAGCATTAGCGGGTACTGCAGTTAAATTAGGGTATAATGTAATTTACTATACCCTAGAATTAGGAGAAGAATATGTTGGAAAACGTTTTGATGCTTTCTTTACTAAAATTGCTGCAAATGAAATAATGTATCACAAAGAAAAAGTTGAAGAAATCCTTCCTAAGATAAAAGGAAATCTAATTATAAAAGAGTATGTTACAGGTCGTGCTACTATTTCAACATTAGAAGCGCATATTCAAAAGTGTAGAGATTTAGGAACACCGCCTGATTTGATTGTGATAGACTATGTCGATCTTCTTAAATCAAAGAAAAATTCTAGGGAAAGGAAAGATGAAATTGATGATATTTATGTAAGCACTAAAGGATTAGCTAAACAATTAAATGTACCAGTTTGGTCAGCTTCCCAAGTTAATAGAGCAGGGGCAACTGATGAAGTAATTGAGGGACATAAAGCAGCTGGATCCTATGATAAAATGATGATAGCTGATTTTGCAGCATCAATCAGTAGAAGAGCACAAGATAAAGAACAGGGTATTGGACGTTTCCATATTATGAAAAACCGATATGGAATGGACGGTATTACCTATGGTGCTAGAATTAATATTGCAATTGGTAATTTCCAATTAATGCCTGTTAATCAACTTCCTATTGATTCTGATAGCTCTGAATCTAACAAAAATAAAGGTTACAACTCAGATAATTTTACAATTACTGAAAAAAACCAATTAAAAAATTTATTAAATAATTAAAAATGGCAAAAAAAGATATAACTGAAGAAAGAATTGTTTATAAACCTTTTGAATACCCTGAAGCAAAGAATTATTGGGATAAACAACAACAAGCTCACTGGCTACCTTCTGAAGTCCCAATGATGTCTGATGTTAATGATTGGAAACAAAATCTTAATGAGACTGAAAAAAATATTATAGGTTCTATTTTAAAAGGTTTTGCTCAAACAGAAACAGTAGTAAACGATTACTGGACTGGGTTAGTAACAAAATGGTTTAGGAAACCTGAAATTATAGCAATGGCTACTACTTTTGGTGCTATAGAAACAATTCATGCTGAAGCTTATTCTTTATTAAATGAAGAATTAGGGCTTGATGATTTTAGTGAGTTTTTAGAAGATGAGACTACTATGGCCAAAATAGAAGCTATTATGGAAGTAAGAGATAGCCATGATGATAATATGGATTGGCATGAAATTGCTAAATCTCTAGCTATTTTTTCTGCTTTTACTGAAGGAGTAAACCTTTTCTCTTCATTTGCTGTTTTACTTTCTTTTAAATTAAGAAACCTTTTAAAAGGAGTAGGTACTATTGTTGAGTGGAGTATTAGAGATGAATCAATGCATTCGGATGCGGGTTGTTGGTTATTTAGGACTTTAATTAATGAAAATCCCGAACTTAAAACCCCAGAACTTGAAACTGCTATTAATGAAGCTGCTCTCCTTTCTCTTAAATTAGAACTTGATTTTATTAATAAAGTATATGAACTAGGGGATTTAGAAGGATGCTCTAAATATGATCTTGAACATTTTATTAAAAATAGAGTAAATACTAAATTAAATGATTTAGGATATAAATCTATTATTAGTGATGTTGATATGACGGCTGTAAATAGAATGAAGTGGTTTGACCATTTATCTGCAGGCAAACAACATACAGACTTCTTTGCATCTAGAAACACTAATTACTCTAAAGGTCATATGAGTTTTGATGAAAGTATTTTTGATTAAATAATAATTTAACCCTTATAGCAAAAAAATCAGAATGTTATATATTTATAATAAAATAACATTATGGATTGGGGTTTATTATATAAAAAGCATATTGAAAAGTGTAAAAATCAAAATTTGCTAGAAGGAGAATATTATGAAAAACATCATATAATACCTAGATATCAAGGGGGAGGGAATGAATCTAAAAATTTAGTAAAACTAACCCACTCCCAACATATTATAGCTCATTATATATTATGGAGGTTGTATAATAATTTGGAAGATAAAATAGCTTACAAAATGATGCAAGGTCAAACAATAGAAGGAAAAATTTTAAAACAAGAATTAGCTATTAAAAATTCCTTAAAATATGGGAGAGAATATGTAACCGAAATGTTTAAGGATGAAAAAAAAGTAGAAAAAATAATGGCTAAAAGGAAAGAAACAAGATATAAAAACAATAATGGAAGTTATTATTCCCAAGCTGTTTTAAATCAATTTTCTGAAAATACTGCCCTTAAACATTTATCAAAAAAATCTATAGAGAAAAGGAAAAAATCACAAAAAGAAACTATAGCTAACATGACTCCTGAAGAACGTAGTCTTAAATTTGGAAATCATAAAGAAAACCACCCCTTTTGGGGTAAAGAACGAAAAGGAAATAAAGCTGCTAATTATGGTCAATCTAAAGGATCATATAAAGTTTGGACTCCTGAAGGTGAGGTATTATATTTTAAATCCTTACGAAAAATAATGGATTATGGCTTTGATGAAAAAACTATTAAAAATTGGAGAAACAAAGGTGTAATCCAAAAGCCTAAAAGTGGTGGGAGACCTAGTAAATGGGTAGGGTATGAAATAAAATACACACATAATTATGATTATGGAAATTAAACTTTTAATTAATTAAATAATGGATAATAACTTAATAGTAGATTATAAACAATGGGAAAAAGGGAAAGATTATCCTGAATTTATGGATGAAGTAGCCTTAGCTACAATATCAAAAGGATATCTTTTACCTGGTGAAACCCCTAGAAAGGCTTATAGAAGAGTAGCTAATGCTGTAGCCGAAAGATTAAATAAACCTCATTTAGCTAATAAATTTTTTAAATACATTTGGAATGGATGGATTGGACTTGCATCTCCTGTTCTCAGTAACACTGGTACTGACAGGGGTTTACCTATTAGTTGTTTTGGTATTGATACGCCTGACTCTATTCGTGGAATCGGACTCACTAATGCCGAACTTATGCGACTTACTTCTTACGGAGGAGGAGTTGGAATCTCTTTATCACGTATCAGACCGAGAGGTACCGAAATTCGTGGAAATGGAAAATCTGAAGGAATAGTTCCTTGGGCTAAAATATATGATTCTACAATTATAGCCACTAATCAAGGTTCAGTTAGAAGAGGAGCAGCTTCTGTTAATTTAGATATTAACCATCTTGACATAGATGAATTTCTTCAAATTAGAAGACCTAAAGGTGATCCTAATAGACAATGTTTAAATCTACATCAATGTGTGGTAGTTGATGATGCCTTTATGCGTCGTTTAAACGATAAGGATACTGATGCTATGAAATTATGGCTTGAAATTCTTAAATCTAGAGTAGAAACAGGAGAACCTTATATTATGTTTAAGGATAATGTTAATAAAACAAATCCTTTAGCATATATGATGAACAATTTGGATGTTTCGATGACCAATATTTGTACAGAGATAACACTCCATACAGATGAAGAACATAGTTTTATTTGTTGTTTATCTTCTCTTAATTTAGCTAAGTATGATGAATGGAAAGACACTGATGTAGTTGAAATGGCTGTTTACTTTTTAGATGGGGTTATGGAAGAATTTATCCAAAAAACAAATGGAAAAGATTCTATGATTCGTACCCATAGACATGCTAAGAAAGGTAGAGCACTAGGTTTAGGAGTAATGGGATGGCATACATTCTTACAACAAAAAGGGTTACCATTTAATTCAATTTCTTCAACAGCTTGGACTCATACTATTTTTAGCGATATTAAAATGAAAGCAGAAGCTGCTTCTCGTAGATTAGCTGAAGAATATGGTGAACCTTTGTGGTGTAAAGGAACAGGTATGAGAAATACACACTTGTTAGCTATTGCCCCTACTGTATCTAATTCTAGAATCAACTCATGTTCTGCTGGAATTGAACCTCAACCTGCTAATGTTTATACTTTTAATGGTGCTAAAGGAACATTTATTGTAAAAAATAAAGTTTTAGAAGATTTATTAAAGAAAAAAGGATACAATACTGAAAAAGTTTGGGATCAAATTTTAGCAGATAATGGCTCAGTTCAAAACCTTTCTAATGATGTTTTAAGTGAAGATGAAAAAGAAATATTTTTAACATTTGCAGAAATAAATCAATTGGGATTAGTCCAACAAGCAGCTATTCGCCAAAAATATATAGATCAAACACAATCTTTGAATTTAGCTTTTTCTCCTACTGATTCACCAAAATGGATTAACCAAGTACACATGGAGAGTTGGAAATTAGGAATTAAAACCTTATACTATTTAAGAACTGATTCAGTAATTAAGGGTGATTTAGGTTCTCGAACAAGTGAAGACTGTTTGGGGTGTCAAGGATAAAAAGCTGATTATTCTTAATAAACATAGAAAAATAGGTGTAATATTTATCACTATAAAACAGTGGTTGGTATCTAAAATAACGCGTAAATCCTATATGAAACTTGAGTTATTAAGAATAAGCTCTCAAAAGGACTCTACCAACGGTATATTATTTGATATTACCGATGGTAGAGACTTTTTATGTTATACATTAGAAGATGAAGCTAGAGATTCTAAAATTTATCAAGAAACTAGAATCCCAGCAGGAACTTATAATATTACTTTAAGAACTGAAGGAGGATTTCATCAAAGGTATTCTAAAAAATTCCCAGATATTCACCAAGGGATGCTTTGGTTAATAGATGTCCCTGGGTTTGAGTATATTTTAATTCATATTGGAAATACTGATGAAGATACAGCAGGATGTATTTTAGTAGCAGATGGTCAATGGGAAAATATATCTCGTAAAGATGGATTTATTCCTTCCTCTACTACTGCTTATAAAAGAATATATCCTAAAATAGCAGCTGCTTTAGTTGGTGGAGAAGAAGTTTCAATAAGTATAATTGACTATGATACAGTTAAAATCCCACATCATAATGTTTAAATTTAATATGCTGATAATTTCAGTTACTGCTTTAGCTACTTTTTTTCTGTCTTATTTTTATGACTTAACTTTAAATAATATTAATCAATATTTGGGATTAATTGCCTCAATATGGATTGATGCTTTTTTTGGTATAATAGCAGGAATAAAAAGAGAAGGATTTAAAACTCGTAAATTTCTTTTGGTTTTACAAAGAACAATATCTTGGATAATATTTTTAACTGTAATTTTGATGATTGAAAAAGGATTTATAGGTTCCGAATGGCTTAGTGAAACTATTACAATCCCCTTTATGGTATTACAATTAGTAAGTGCATTAAAAAATGCTCAAGTAGTTGGGTTTATTCCTTCTAAAGAACTTGAAAAATTATTAAATAATATAGATAGACATAAAGAAATTATTCCTAAAGAAGATAAAGAAAATAAATAAGTTATGTGGAAATCTATTCAAGAAAGAATATTTCCTTTTTTAATTGCTCTTTCTGCCCTTTCAGTTTCAGCTTCGGCTGCATTTTATTCAGTAAATGGACTTAGTAAATTATTTGCTGGGGCCTCCTTAGCAGTTTTAATTATGGCTACCTCATTAGAGATAGCTAAATTAATTATAGCTTCTTTATTATACCAATACCGTAAAACCCTTCCTTGGTCTTTAAAAATATATTTGTCAATTGCTGCTTTTGTTTTAGTGGTAATTACCAGTATGGGTATTTATGGCTTCCTATCAGATGCATTTCAACAAACCTCAAATAAAATGGGGATTATAGATTCCCAAATATCTTTAGTTGAAAAGAAAAGAGATAATATTAAGGGCCAGTTAACGGTATATAATAACGAAAAAAATACCGTTAACGGAGCATTATCCGAATTAAGATCAGGATTAGCAAATAATGTTATTCAGTATAAAGATAAAGAAACAGGAGAAATTATAACCACTACCTCAAGTGCTACTCGTAAAGTTTTAGAAAAACAATTAGATCAAGCTTTAGAAAGACAATCTCAAATTAATAATACTCTTGATAGTTTAAATGTCTTAATATTTAAGTATGAGACTGAAATAGTAGAAATTCAATCATCCTCAGATATAGCAAGCGAATTAGGTCCTTTAAAATACCTGTCAAATTTAACGGGTAAACCTATGGAAAAAATTATTAACTGGTTAATTCTAGTTATAATTTTTGTATTTGACCCTTTAGCCATTGCTCTAGTGGTTGCTGCTAACTTTGCTTTTGAGAGACTAAAGAAAAAATATAAAAAAAATATTTACGGAGAAAAAATAGAAAAATTTGAAGATAATGATTTATGGGAAGAAGGTGAGGAATGGGGTGAGGAAGAAGAATTGGAAGAAGAAGAAAAACCTAATGAAGCCTTAAAAGAAGCAACAAAAAAGTACAAAAAAGAAATTATTTCTATTCCCAATACCAACCAGGGAAATATTAGGCGTCCTTTACAGAATAATGAAAATTCAAAAAAATATTTTTAAATTTTAATTGTTTTTATTATCACGATTAATTGTAGTAGTAGCTATTAAACGATTATATTCTTCAATAGTTAATGTAGTTTTTGTTATCACTACTACTTTATTTTCATAAATAATTGCTTCCCTTTTTCTTGTAGGGGTTTCACTAATTTTATGAGTTACTGAGCATGAACCTAATAAAACTATCCCTATTACTAACATTATTAATCTTTTCATCTTATTTATTTTAAAGGTTATCTATTATAAATATTAAGTCATTTTTAAGTCATATTAATGTATTAAAAGCGTCATATTAAACTTAATATATTTTGCATTCTTTTTGGCTACCTCAATTTTTGTTCGTATATTTACCAAGTAATTAAAAAAAAGCAATTATGATACAAGATTTAAAACATAAAAAAATGGTTCAAAATGCTCTTGCTACCATTTTAAGAACAAAAGGAATTAAAATGGAAATGGATCCTGTTGATGAAATCCAACCTTTAATTAGAGGTGGGGTATATGGTGGTAAAGAAGGTTTTTATTTTCGTAAAGATGATTATCAACCTTTTACAGATTACCAAAAAAAGGTAATTGAAAATACTTTTCCTATTAATATAGATTCATACACTCTAAATTTAGAGTTTATTTCTGATGTAGAATATGATGAAGACAGAATTTTCCCCTCAGGAATCCACATTACTTTTAAAAAAAATAGTATATGAAAAAAATAGTTTATTTACATGGGTATGAAAGTAAACAAGGAGGCCCAAAAGTAGATTTTTTAGCCCAAAGTGGGATGGTTTATGCCCCTTCTCTTAATTATACTGACTCTAATCTTGAAAATCACTTAATTAAATCTATTAAAGCTTTTAAACCTGATCTCCTTATAGGAAGTAGTATGGGGGGTTATGTTGCTAACTTACTCTCAGATTATTTTGGGATTGATTGTGTTTTATTTAACCCTGCAGTTGTAAAAGGGAATAAATCTAGACCCACAATTAATGAGTTACATAATAAGTATGAATATAATGAACATAATGAGCCTAATAAAGTAATTGCTTTAGGCCTCTTTGATGATATTATAGATTCTGAAAAAGTAAAGTATTATTTTAGGGATACTCCTAATGTAATTATAAATATGTATAAACATGGGCATAGAACACCTTTTGAAGTTTTTGCCTCTAATGTACAAATAGCTTTAAATGGATTTTGATTTAAGAAAATATTTACAAAATAATCCTTTAACCGAAGATCTCCAAAAAAATAAGTGGACTAAATTAGATAAAGCAGAATTAAACCAATATAAAGATGATATTTTTGCTCTAATTGATAAAGCTTATGAGTATATTGGGGGCCATCCTAATTATAATTCTCCCGAAGATGTTACTGGGGAAGAAGTAGATGCTAATTATGAAGTAATTAATCTAGATCAAGACCCCGAAATAGATGCTGTTTCAGTATCTAAAAAGAAAAGCGCAGGTACTAAATTTACTGCTTCAGGACACGACGGAACATCACCTGCCAAAAGAAGCATGATTAAACACAAAATAGACCGCTTAAAAACACCAGGTTATTATATTGAGGTGTCAGGCAGAATAAAAGATATACTTTTAGATGCAGGTGTGCCTATCGTAGATAACCCAGAAACTATTAAAAAAGTCTTAGCAGGAAAAGAAATTGAAATAAATCCCGATGGTTCTTATCAAAGAAAAATTGGGGCCAAAGTTTTTACAAAAATACTTTTAGGTAAACCCTTAGTTTAAAATGAGTTCTAAAAAGGTTGATGCTCTTTTTATTTCAGATGTTCATATTGGAAGTAAAGGTTCTAAAGCTAAAGAATGTTTAAATACTTTAAAACAATATAAACCTGATTATTTATTTATTGTTGGGGATTTTATTGATGGGTGGTTATTAAAAAAACGTTTTTACTGGACTCAAGATTTTACTAATCTTATAAAAAAAATTTTATCTTTATCTAAAAAAGGAACTAAAGTTATATATGTAACTGGAAATCATGATGAGTTTTTAAGATCTTATACAAACTTAGTTTTAGGAAAAAATATTGAAATTGTTGATGATTATATTTGGAATGGTTATTATATAACTCATGGAGATCTTTATGATGGGGTAGTTAAACTAAAATGGTTAGGACATTTAGGTTCTTGGGGGTATGAATTAGCTATTATAACAGATAGGTTTATAAAAAATTTAGGTTTTAAAAATTCTCTTAGTAAATGGTTAAAAGATAAAGTAAAAGGAGTTGTAAAATTTATCACCTCGTTTGAAGAACAATTAACATACCAAGCTGAAAAAAGAGGGTGTAAAGGGGTAATTTGTGGTCATATTCATTATCCTGTAGTTAAACTTAAAGAATATTCAACAGAATATTATAACTGTGGTGATTGGGTAGAAAATTGTTCGTATATTTATAGCTTAGAAAATAAATTGGTTTTAGTTAGATGAAAAAATTATGGTTTACTTCTGATCTTCACCTAAATCAGAAGAATATTATCAAAAATATTTCTCCATGGGAAAGCCGTCATTCTCTTCGTGATTTTGAGGATCAAAATAAAATGTCACGGCATATTATTGATAAAATAAATGAAAATGTTAGAGTTGAAGATGATCTTTTTATTTTAGGAGATGTTTATTTTGGGAAAAACATAAATCTTCTCCAAGAATATATGGAAGCTATTAATACTCGAAATAAACATTTAATTTTAGGAAATCATGATTGGTTAATTATTAAAAATTTTAAGGAATCAAGAAAATTATTTAAATCAATCAACAACTACCTTGAATTAAATTTTAAATTCCCTATCCCAGGTACTGATTTTGATAAAGACAAGTGGGAAGGACGTGCCCATATTACTCTTTGTCACTATGCAATGAGAGTTTGGAATCGTTCACATAAAGGCTCTTGGATGTTATATGGCCATTCACATTCATCATTGGATGATTTGAATTTAAGAAATAACCAAGAATCAGAATACAAAATTAATCAATACTATACCAATACTAAAACTATGGATGTTGGTATTGATAATGCTTTTAAAGTATTAGGAGAATATCGTCCATTTTCTTTTGATGAAATTTATGATATTTTTGAAAAAAGAGAAAATTTGGTGATAGATCACCACGATAAAAAAACAGAAGATTGAGAACTTTATCCTAACGAAAAGGAAAGATGAATATAATAACTCATACAGATCCTGGAGATGAACAAGAATATGTAAGTAAAAAAATAAGGAATAATTCTATTTTAAAAAGTTTAGTTTGGAAAAGCAAAATAAATTTTGTAGTTTTAATATCAAAAATAAAGTAAATGAAAAAAATATTTTTAATACCTCTAATTTGTACCCCAGTCCTATTTGGGTTTAATAATTTAGAAATTAAAATTGAGGATAAAAGAATATTTCAAAAACAAGTAGAACTAAAACCCAAACCATTAGATTCTTTAATAGAAGCATTAATACAGGTTGAATCATCAGGAGATAGTTTAGCGGTAGGAGATACTCATTTAGGATCACCTTCTATTGGCAGTCTTCAAATAAGACCAGTGATGGTGCGAGAGGTAAATCGTATATTACAACTACAAGGTTATAAAAAAAGATATAAATTAAAAGATAGAAAAAGTAGAAAAAAATCTATCGAAATGTTTTATGTATGGAAAAATTTTCATCATAAAGACTCAGACTTTGAAACTATTGCACGTTGTTGGAATGGTGGAAGTTCTGGTTATAAAATGAAAGCTACAGAAAAATATTGGAAAAAAGTAAAATCTAAATTAAACTAAAATGGAAGATAGAATAGAAATTAATGGTATTTGGTATGTAAAAGAAGAAAACAAAGTACAATCTTCTCAAAACACCCCAGATCTTTATGATGATTATTTTACAACTTTTTATGAAGGGGCTATATGGGAAGACAGTAATGTTCTATTAGAATTTAGTGTTTTAAAACCTTCAAAAAATGAAGAATTAGAATATGATACTATTTCTCTAAAAGTTGTAAATAAACAAACAAAAAAAGAAGAATATTGGGACAATATTAACTTTTTATTAGGAATAGCTAAAGAGGAAAAAATCTGGATTAAATCTCTAAATGATAGTAAGTTAATATCTTCTGAATATAAAAAAGTAATTGAATATTTTTTGAATGATCTATACAGTGAAGGGTATTTAAGTGAGGAAAATAGTATGCAATAAATAAAATGAACAAAGAGAAAGTAAATCATCCAAACCACTATGGGGGAAAAGAAAACCTTTATGAAGTGATAAAAGTCTGTGAGGCTTGGGGATTAGATAAAGATGCTTATCTTTTTAATGTAATAAAATACATTGGAAGAAGTGGTAAGAAAGATGATAACCCACCATTACAAGATCTTAAAAAAGCGTTATGGTATTTACAAAGAAGAATCCAAGTTATTGAAAATGAACATTGAAAAACAATATTTAAAACTACTTCAAGATATTTTGGAAAATGGAGTTCAAAAAGAAACTCGAAATGGTAGTACACTATCCGTTTTTGGGAAACAAATAAGACATAAGATGTCAGATGGTTTTCCATTATTAACAGGTAAAAAACTTTATTTTAAAGGTATAGTAGTTGAATTACTATGGTTTTTAAAAGGAGATACCAATATTAAGTATTTGGTTGATAATGGTTGCCATATTTGGGATGGTGATGCATATAAGAACTATGAAAGAAGATGGGAAACTGAAGGTAAGCTTTTATCACCACCGGTTAATAAATTTACAAAAGAAGAATTGATTAACGAAATAAAAACCAATCCGATGGTTGCTAAAGAATTGGGTGAATTAGGTCCGATTTATGGTAAACAATGGAGAGCGTGGACTGAATACTATGTTAAAAAATTCAATGGTGGTAATCCTATTATAGTAGAAAGAACCTTAGACCAAATCCAAAACCTAATTAATGACCTCAAAACAAACCCAGATAGTAGAAGATTAATGGTTAATGCTTGGAATGTAGGTGAATTAGATGAAATGGTTCTTCCACCTTGTCATTATGGATTTCAAGTTTATACAAGAGAGTTGAGTGAAGGTGAAAGATACAAAATCTTTGAGGGGAAAGGTTATGAATTTAGAATGAATCAATGGTCTAGAGAAGAACAATATGATAAAGCAGGAATACCCAAACGAGCAATCTCTTTAATGTGGAATCAACGAAGTGTAGATACATTCTTAGGTTTACCTTTTAATATTGCATCTTATGCTCTACTATTAGAAATCATTGCAAAAGAAGTGAATATGATTCCTGATGAATTGATTGGTAATTTAGGTGATGTTCATCTATATAAAAACCATATTGAACAAGCAAAAGAACAACTTACCAGGGAACCATTTAAACTACCTTCTATTTGTTTGGATTATAGAGAAGGGGAGTATAATAGAGATTTGACAGACTTAACACCTGATAATATTGTTCTTTTTGATTATCAATCACATCCAACAATTAAAGCACCTTTATCAAATTAAAAACAAATAAAATTATGAAATCAAATTTAACAGAAAAATTACTAAAAATATGTGGAGATGAAAGTAAAACTTATGGTTGTAATGACAATAAAGGAATTACTAAGCTAACAGAGGAACAAAGAGCTCAAATAGAAAAAGAATTAATCAAGCACTTTAATTTTGACAAAATTGTATGGATGGAACATCCATCGGGTCTTACAGAAGATGGAACAACAGTCATTGTTGCTAAATCTATAAAGATATCAGACTCAGATAATCCAACCTATAAGCATAAAGTAGGTTATATCTACACTTTGATGTTCACTTCAAAAATGTATGAACCTGGAGAGATTTATAAACCAGTAAAAGATGGATGTGTATTCGCACCTATTACTTATAACCCAGAAACGTTTGAACCTAAACAAAGTATTACTTTAACTTGGGGACCTGAGTTTCCCCAAGATATTAATGCACCTCAAAGAACATATGAAGACGATAAACAGATGATTCGTGATATGTTAGAAAAAGTATTAGATAATCCTGAAGAGTATAGACCGATTGGACA
>Ga0208795_1000706_pt1 | contig 16005 bp, 24 predicted proteins | sample CB_VirMetaG_6_FD_184541 | JGI IMG/M metagenome (GOLD analysis project Ga0208795, IMG submission 184541) | Freshwater to marine saline gradient viral communities from Chesapeake Bay - CB_1508_2 Viral MetaG (SPAdes) (version 4) | ecosystem: Environmental > Aquatic > Marine > Coastal | place: USA... | reverse complement strand
ATATGCCAATGAGGGGTTCCCGATGCGTGAGGCTCTGCCACTCTGACGCCGAACCAATCAATTTTTGCTCTCTTGATTGCCGCGCGGCATTTTGCCCACTGACCGCATAAATACTTTTGTGTCTCATTTGGTGAACTCCCGTTCCATTTTTTACTTGTTCGGTGATACTTACTTGGTGCTGTCCAAGTCACAAAAAACGCTTTATAACGCAAGTCCTCTGCGAATTCTTCAAGGCCGCGACAACGCACCATTAACTCTACCCGCCTAAGTTCAGGATTTGCCGTTGTTTTATCAGCTATTTCTTTAAGTGAAAAACGCTCGCTTGTCTCTTGGTCTACAACTTCCATCAATGACAAATACGCCTCATTACTTGCCCGCTGCTGTCTGTATTCAGACACGCATTGATTGCTTGCGTATTCTTGCCGACCCTTACCCACTAAGCCCTGAACAATATTAATGTATTCTCTTGTTTCTGCTCGTATACGAGTAAATTTAGCAACCCACCATTCTTCATTAACATATCGCACAATTGCGGCCTCTACCGCTTCGACATTATCCAAATCTAAAACGGCAATCCTTACCCGCCTACGCCTTGCATATTGGTCAAGCTGCCCCAGGGCATTAACAAGCTTTTGCTCATATTCACCCGCCTCATTTTCTAGCGACTGAATAACATTCAAGCAATGCGCCGCGCATAGCCTCGCCTCATGCTCTGCGATTTCATCCCGATTAAGCGCCGCTTTATTGTCAAATGGCAAACGCCTGATAACGTTCTGGACTTTTTTTGACGCATTTCTTAGGTAGATATTGGCTGATTTTAAACGCCGATTTTCTGCGCTGATTTTGTCGCTTTCCGACACTATCGAATCATAATCAATGGGTTTATTTAAGCGCTTGGCGTATTCAGATATAAAGCTTTTTGCAATATGCTGCGGCACAAATTCAATACACTTTTCAACAAACTTTTTAGCGGTTAAATATTCAGAAAATGACAAGGTAACAGTATCAACAAAGGGCTTGATTAATACGCGCTTTTTAACTTTGGTTTGTGGCTTAGGCGCACACAAAACAGAAAATACTTGTTTCATACTGACAGCCCGACAAATAAGGCAAACGCCACAACCACGGCCACGACCACGCAAAGCCGAAACAAACACACCAGCATATCACCGAGGCGCATTAAGCCCGCACCCGCTTTTGGTTTATTCTGTCAAGCAAGTCTAGCTTGCGCTTTAGCTCGTCATTGGCTAAAGCCTCGTTAGTAGGCTTTAGCACACAAACGGATTGCACCACACGCCGCGCCTGTTGCAATTTATCGAGCTGGTATTGCCTTTCGCTATCTGAGCGAACAATAAAAAGCGGGCTAATCATCCAACCGCCCGCACTTGTTTTTGTTGCTCTGCTTTGGCTAATTCGTGCGTAAATTCCGCCACGTTATCGCCTTTTATATCCGCCACCACAACGCCCTTGTAGGTTAAAAAAATCAGGTCTTTACGTACAGAAGATGCCGCCACAGAATCAAAACCGATACGAACACCATGCTCATATCCGCCGATAACAAGCTGGTAACGCTTTAAGAATGGATTGTAAGAAATATTCATTTTATGACCTTATTTTTTGCAGCTTTGGCCTTTTGGATATGCCGCCCCGTTTGCAATCAGGACGGCACAAGGTCAAAACTGTTTATGATTCATTCAGCTAGCGGTCATATTTTAACCACTAACCTGCATTTAAGTTGATGCGCCCCGCCTTGCCGGATGCGCCAACAAAGGCAAGGCCGGAGCGCCTAAACAGAATAGGTCACGTGTTATTTACCAGTCAAGAGCGCTGAACCGTTGCTGACTATTGACTACTGCTCTAATATTAACCAGCCAGCAAAAAAATAGGATGCGCCAAAAATGAAAACTTTAGACTTTATAGAACGGCTGAAAGCCGTGTATCACCTACCCTCAGACTATGCCGCCGCCAAAAAACTAGGCGTTACCAAGCAAAACATAAGTAGAATACGAAACCACGGTCAAACGCTGGACGATAGAGCCGCCTTTGAAATAGCCGAACTATTAGAGCTAGACCCCGCGCAAGTCGTGGCCTACATGAATTTAGAAAGAGCAGAAAGAGCAAATGATAAAAATTTAATTTTGTTCTGGCAAAGTTACGCCCACGCATGAAAGCCGCTTTTGCCCCCTGCAGAAGTACACCCCGCATAAATAAAGGGCTTAACGCCTTGCATGAACCGCGCATAACCCGTATTAAGTGCGCTTTACTGGATACAAAAACACCGTCAAAAGCTATTTACCTCTGTTTTTTACCGTTTCACCTCTTTTCCACTTCCAAAGCCCTGTTTTTTACACTTTCATTACACCCGATTTTTGCGCCCATTAATACACAAAAGGTCTATCAATATGCTTGCTTATAACAAAGAAATATACAAAAACCCCGCACAAGTTTATTTAGATTCGCTGGATTCTGGCATATCGCGCCGAAATTGCCGTTTTATACTTGATGGAATATGCCAAAGACTAGGGGCAAAGAATCATCACCTTTTCGACTGGCGCAATATCAACTACACCACGTTTTTGCACTTGAAAAAAATGTTGCTTGATGAAGGATTAAGCCCTACCAGCGTTAACCATTACCTGACCATTACAAGAGGCGCATGTTTGAACGCTTGGCGCTTGGGTATGATTTCAACTGATGACTATATGAGAATCAAAGACGTTAAACGGGCAAAAGGGCGAACCCTTCCGAAAGGGCGAACGCTTTCAAGTAACGAGATCCAATCACTTGTAAATGAATTACACGGCACTTCTAATGAAATAGCATTAAGAGACAGCGCAATAATTGCCACCTGTTATGGTGGCGGGCTTAGACGTTCCGAGCTTTGCAGCATTACAACCGAACGATACAAAGGCAACCAGCTTTTAATTACTGGCAAGGGCAATATTGAGAACTTTGTTTATTTGCCGGATTTTGCAAAGAACCTGCTCGATGAATGGATTATTTATCGAAACCTAAACGCGCCAAACCTACCAATTTTCACCCACGTAAAATCAAGCGGGTATTGCTCAACAAAACCCCTTAGCCCGCGCACCATAGGCGATATAATAGAGCGCCGCCGGATAGCCTGTAATATTGACCCCTTCACCCCTCACGACCTGCGGCGCACGTATGCAACCAATCTAATAGAGCAAGGCGTCGATTTATTTACCGTCCAAAAAATAATGCGTCATGCTGGAATAGAAACAACTAGAATCTATGACAAGCGAGACAGCAAAGCCCAAATCAACGCCGCTAAAAATCTGCCCTTTTAGCGCCCTTTACCCATGGCATTCACACATATAAAAAAGGCCGCTTATTTTGCGGCCTTGGCGAGTTCGATTTTAATATGCGTTATTTCTTTATCCAGTTGTCTTACTGACTTTTCTAATTCATCGTTTATCATTTCTTGACGCTCTTGCCAGCGCCCCGCCGCAATCAACACCGTTTGATTAACAAGCCCTCTTTCACTCACCTTAGTATACATTTCAAAGCTAACATACGTTGCGGGAGAACTGCCCACCATTGCCGCAAACAATGGAGCAATAAACCGATTTGATTTTTCTTGCATTCTACGTTCCACTACACAAGCGCCACCGCCGCCGCTATATCGTCTTGACTAAACGGATTCATCCCGTTTTCATGTTTTATCATAACCGTTATAAGTCTTATCAACTCACCATCATCATTCAAGTTTAGGTATTCCGCCGGACTCATTTGCATGTATGTTGCAACGTGTTCGATATATGAATCTGTCTTATTTTCGGTATCCGGTGCCCATCTATTTATTAATTTTTGAATGGTGTCTAACTGGTAACGCGCTTGATAATTTCTAAGCAGTTTTGCTCCCGCCCTGATGCCGTATTTAGACGACGAAAACACGGCAAACGCACCGCGCTTGCCTGTTTGCCCATCCCAATTATTGGCCGCGCTAAACTTAATATTTAACGGGTTTTTATTTCTCAAACCCAAAGGCAATGCCATATATCCACCCACCAACACAATCAAAACAAAAAAAACTACTTTATTAGTCATTTCACTCAAGCACCAAAAGCAAGATTATTATTTAAAAAATTACCCGCCTGATTGCTTATTATTCCAAACTCTAGGTTATTAAACGCTACATTAATACCTGAATTTGCGGTTAAAATTATGGCGTTCGCCCACTCGCCCCTAATTTCATTTGCAGATACAACAGACAATCCAGCCACCGCAATCCCCGCGCAATTAATCGCCGTTTTTGACGCTTTTGCCCCTTGATTAACCAATGTATTATTTTTAATTGTCACGCCGTTTGCTTTGACTACAAAACCATTAAAAGAGGTGGTAGCTGCTGAACCACAAATAACCTCATTATTATTAAATTGTAATCCTGACACTACGCCGCCGTAAGTATCCAAGCTAATTGACCTCGTGGTTTGATTAATCAATTTATTATTGCTTATGTTTACCGACTTATAAGAGATAGCCGAAGTTGTCAACGAAACCCCATAAACACCGCCATCAATAATATTGTTATTTATGTCTAAATCTTTATATTCAGCGCTTGCATTGAGTGAAATTGCCACCTGTGTTGCAAGAACATTTATTTTATTTCTTGACACCACACCCGAATCAGTCGCACCTATCTTTAAATCACCGTCTATGACATTTGAATCCAATGCCCACCCATTAACACCAACTATAAGCGCATCACCGCCCAATATATTATTGTTAACAATTAGATTTTTTTTGCTTGTTCCCGTTCCGCTTATCGCTATAGATTTATTATCGTTAACGCCATCTATAATATTTTCACAAATAGTATAATTTACGGCGCTTAACCCAATGAAAACAATTCCGCCAAAATACGGCGAAAGCGGCCTTTTTTCTACTTGCGTTGCAACGTTTTTTATTCTGTTTTTACTGATTAGAATGTTAGCAACTCCCGCGCCGCCCTCAATCCCGAAACAATACATGTTATAAAAATCATTTGCTGAAATAGTAATATCAGCATCCGTATTATTCAGCGCACCGACACCGGATATAAATGAGCTCGCTACATTCCCGCTTACCAGTACATTTCTATTTAAGTTGCTAAACGAAACAAAGCCGTCTTGATGCCCCACATCTAAATCGATGTTTCCATTAACTGCCTGATTTTTTTCTATTACACACCCAATCGCGCCGGACAAATGAATTGCATTCCCGTTGATTGAATTAAATCTATTACCTGAAATGGTAGTATTTTCACCATAGACTAGTATTGATTCTGATGGACTATTGACAAAAGTATTGTTTTTAATATCTTGATCTTTTTTACCCTGCGCGGTCACAATCTCGCTGATAACCTCCCAACGGTTAAACGACCAATTGTCTCGATTCCCATCAAATATAAACCCGCTAGCCGTTGCATTTTCGCCCAACGTCATTACAGAATAAGCAACAAAGCACACGCCGCCCGCCGCGCTATCAATATCAAAAGGCAAATCAATAGTTATCAAATTGGCACTAATAGCGATAATTTTTCTTACTCTTGACAAGCTAACGCCGTAAACCAATGAAGAACGGCTCACCCCATTTTTTGTAATAGCAATAGTTTGCCCAACCTTAAAGCCTGAGCTATCCGAAACGCCGAATGTTAAGGTAACATTTTTCGCTATCGCCGCTGTAATGCTTGTCACATGCTGAGAATCGCGCTTAATTCCTGCGCCATTTGAAATAATTTTGACATTATCAGGAACAAATAATCCTGAGCTTACCAAGTAAGTTTTACCCGCTAAAAAGTTTATTTGTTTAACACCTGAACTCAAAGCGCTATTGATTGCTACAGTATCATCCACCTCACCATCACCCACCGCGCCAAAATCCGCAACACTTACTATCTCATCCACCTTTTCACTGAACGTTCTAGCAATAGCCGCCGCTACTGGCACTTTAAACCCGATTTTTTGAGCGCCGTTACTTTTTTTTAATACCGCTAAACTTTGAACGCTTGCATTACTCATTAAAGCACCTCTAAATCTAACAATGTGATAACAACGTCAAAGGCATTGCTATTGAATACGTAAAGCTCTGATGTTGTGCTCAAGTAATCAATAACACCCACATCAATATAACCACCCTGCCCCGCAACTATTGAGCTATTGCCCAAATATAAACCGCCGTTTTGGTCTGATGGTATGCACAACCTAAGCTCACGGCGCTTTAAGTTAGTATTAGCTATTTTTGTGCGAACCCCTGCCGCGCATACTTTTTGAGCCAGCCCAACCGTCTTTTCACTTGGAGTTAGGGTTGCCGGAACTGAGCCGGACAACTTAGCGCGACTATCTTTATATTCACCATGACCCATAACCAGAACGACATTTTGGTCAATATCCGATAAAATTTTAACTCGTCTATAGCCACCGTTAAACTGCGCCCCCGTTCCGCTTTCTGCGTTGGTTATCCGGTTTGACTCATCAAATACAATGATGAATTGCCCGTCTGAATTCACCACATGGTACATCGTACCGTCAATATCAAAATTAGCCTCAATACCTGCAAGCAAGCTTATATTGTACGTTCTAAAATTCTTTTGATTTTGCATTATTTTTTAGCCCTAAAAATAAACACCGCCGCCACAATTGCCGCGCCCGCTATTGCAATTTGAATAGTTTTTGCCCCTTCTCCCTGTGTTGCATCTTTTGCGGCACTTATGGCTTGACTTGCTGACGATGAAACTGAAGAAAGCGCCCCCGACACCGTTTTATTCACACTATCTAATGCACTTGTAACGGTTGAACCGGAAAAACTAAAAGATTGCTCTGCTATATCGCCCGCCGTATCAATTGCACCAAAATCGGTTGTCGTTACCGTAACACCGGACACGCCCGCGCCCGCATTAATTGAGACATTACCGCCCACATTTGCGGTATCTGCATCAATGACACGATTATCAAGGGTATTATAATTTTTTTCGTCTGAATTGTTCGACGTTGACGAACTGCTTTTACTGGAAAATAAGCCCACGGACTAGCCCCGCTTTTTAAGAATAAACCACGCGCCAAAGGCTACCGCCGCGCCAACCAAAGCCAATTGCATATAATTGGTTTTATTGACTGTTGGAGCAGAAAAAGAAAAATTGGTATTTTTTGTGCTGTAAATATCGCCTGACTCTGAATTGGTAGCACTATTCAGATTCAAATCAGGAATAGGAATGGGAGCCGCCATTATAGCGCCCCCGTTTTCTTTGCAATGTAGTAAATAGCACCCGCCGCAAGAGCGAGCTTTAACGCGCCTGAGCTTGCATCATTGACACCCTCGCCAACTTTATCAGCCGCATAACCAAAGCCAAACAAGCCCGCCACACCTAAAAGTAAAAACGGCATTATTTCACCGCCTTGTAAGCAATAAGCGCCACCAATAAGCCGCCAACAATCAACAACGGCGTTTTATATTCAGTGAATACGCTTTGCTTTTGCGCTGTCGCTTGTCCGTTTAACGTTTGGTCTGATACATAGCCGCGACTATCTACTGTCGTTTCTGCACCACGGTTGATTTTGCCCGCTTCTTTTTGCGCGTAGGCATTAACCACAGTTCCAAATGCTGAACCGACTGTCTCACCAACACTATCAAGCACACCCCAAAACCCGCCGGATTTTTCCGCCACTGTATACCCCACTTTATTATCGTCTACAGGCTTAACCGCTGTTGCCGCTAAACCCGTAACAATGGAAGCGGGCAATGCATAACTAATAGCCATGATGCCCCCTTAATTTAGCTTTGTAGCGTGCCAAAATACTCTGACAAAATGGTAATAGTGGCCGCCGCTGATACGTCTAAGCGATAACGGAAGTCCGTCATACCAAACAAATCAATAAGCTCACCGCCTTGACCATTTTCAGTGGTATCAATCGAGTAATAACCCGCGATAGGCACACGCACACCATCGGCCTGTAAAAAGCGGTTGATTGAATCAGGACGATCGAACACGTTGTACGTGTTGCGGTCAATTTTCATGCGATTGATAACGCCCGCTGACGGGATAAACGTAACACGATTAAGCGCAACTTTATCCTGAGCGTTGACACCTGGATTCACCAAGTCTGATAATTGAAAATCAGAATCAGCACCCGCTACGCTTCTTTGCTCTGTGCGGATATAAGGAATAATACCCGCGCCGTATGGCTTGCCGCTGGTATCCGTCAAAATAGCGTCTGACTCTTTTGACCATAGCTCTAAATCAGTGGCCGCGATTGTTGCGCCCGCTGCAATATCAACTTCCATATACATGGAGCTGATTTTACGCCCAAATTCATCCGCTACACCTGTATTAATCGCGGTTTGCTCACGACCCGCAAGAGTGATTAAGCCTTTGCGGTCAAAGGGTATTTTAAGCACACCCGCCGCCGCCGCTGTCTTTTCAAACTGGTTTAATTTGTCGCGCTGAGTACCACTAAAACGCTGAAAAACCTGTCCGTTAATGTAAAGGCGAATTTCTGTAAACGTTGCCGGAGTCTGAGTGCCTTGCTTGTACTTCAAAGACATACCATGGATTCGGCGTCCTACTGGAATTCGGAAAGTAGCCGTACCACCTGCCGCGACCCCTTCTGGATTAGGGAGTTTAATATTAAGCTTGCCGCCCATATTTTTTAACCTTTCTTTTGTGCGCGAACTGGACGCGCTGGTTTAACTGATAACGATTTTTTCAAGGCTTCGATTTCTTTACCTTGATAAGCAACAACTTCAATTAGCTTTTCAATGTTGCTCTCGTTTTCTTGAATTTCTTTTTCGACCTGTGCAAGTAATTCATTCTGCTCTGTCGTGTGCTTCGGCGCTTTTATCGCTTCGGCTAACAGATTAAGAACGGATACCCCAATTAAGCTACCCATGATTTACTGATCGAAATTTAAAAAATCTTTAGCCATTTTTAACGCGCTAACGTTATGAATAGCCCAAAGAACGGCCAATGTAGCGCCAATAGTGATTAAGCGTTGCTTACCCATAGTTTTACCCTTTCGTTTTGATTAATGGCTTTATATGAAAATCCCACACATAAGCGAGTGCGAAAGACACTAAAGCGGTTTTGATTAATTTTTGTGTATTCATCGGGTATGAAGATTTGCAGAAAAAACAGGCAAAAAAATAGGCTTATAACTAAAGCCTATTGATGGTATTAAAAAAGGTGAATTTTAGGCTTTAGCCTTTGGCCGTTTAGCTTTAAAGCTGATTGTATGCTTTTGCGCGGGTAAAGTGCCCTCCCTTAGCCAATATTGAACTTGCTTCCCTTCGATATTATCAAGGGCTTTTAATTGTTCTAATGGTACGTCCATTTCTTGTGACATGCTTTTATAACTGGCCGTAGAGCCTAACGCCCCGCACCACTTAAAGCGCACCTGATTAAAAATGGTTTTATCGCACTCTTGCGGCCTTTGCGTAATCGCGCACAACGTACCGCCGTACTTCCTCACCTTTCGGCACAACTGACCCCAATTTGGCGAGGCTTTTGTCACTCTTGTAACGTCTGCTATTTCATCGGCTAGGATCATCATTGGCGCGCCTTGATGACAAAGCGCAAACACCAAGCCCGCCCACAATTCAAAATTGCTTTCTGTTGGTTCAACCGTCACCGCAACGCGAATACCCCCAAAGCCGGACTTTTGACAAAGCCGTTTAAAGGTTTGCATATCGCGCACACGTGGTAATTTGTAATCTTCTTCTGGATCCCATGCTATGATTCTGGACTGTTTAAAATCTACTTTTTCACGCAAAAAAGACGACTTCCCCGACCCTGACGCGCCGATGATAATGATATTTTTATTAGGCAAAGCGGCGTTTTGCCGCTTAATTGATTGAGTCGGCTTGTTCATGCTCTTTTACCTGCTCTTTTTTGCTGAGTGCTTCACTTTGCTTTTTCTGCTCAATTGCGGCGTCCATCATAAGGCGAGGCGCAATGATACCCGTACCCACCGCGCCGAGCATCCAAAGGGGCGACACTTCAAAATCTGGAAAGTGTTCATCAATTACCTTATCTGTGGCTTCGCTCAACTCGTTTGCTTCATCGACGCTTAATTTCCAGTGCGCGCCTTTGCGGGTAGCCACAAAATTAAACGTCATCCCGATAAACATGGTCATAAGCTCACCCACTTTTAAGCCTTTGACCTTCCCCGCTTCACCTGAAAGGCTTTTTTCGGTGATTTCTTCCTCGTCTAACATGCTGGAAAAATCCGGCACACCTAGATTAACATCAACAAAATCATCGTCTTTTTCTATATCGTTTTCGGTCTGCTCGTTCATGCGTGGCTGTCCTCAAAAAATTTACTAAACATAGAGCTTTTCTTATTGGCTTGCTCTGCCTTGTTTTCTGGTAGCTTTTTAGCCGCCACCGCTGCCGCTTTTACAGCTTGCTCTTTTGCGACCTCTGCCGCTTCCTGTGCGATTATCTCCACCTCACCCGCCGCCAATGGTCGCATGTTCGCTTTTATCCATTCCTGCCCCCCTTTTAGAATGATTTGGACGGTTCCGCAATCGCCGTTTTTCCCATCATAGCAACGGTAATAAAGCGCGCGACTTCCTTTTGCCTGTCGATGCACCGTTGCACTCTCGTTTTGGCAATGAGGACAGGTAATATGTCCTAGTATATCTCTGCTCATTTCTTAAACACCTCCATTGACAAACGGGCAAGCGTTGAATGCGTTAATTTTGCCAATTGTTGCGCTAATGGCTTAATTTGCGTAATACCCGCCGTTTTGATTTGATTTTCCAAGGTTTTCATCAATTCTAAATTGCTGTAAACCGCGCTTTCATTTGTTACTTTTTCAGGCATACCGCCCCCTTATGGTTTAAATTCAATGATTTGGCCGTTGCACATTCTAAAGCCCCGCCCATAGTCAATAACCTTTGCCCCTTTTAGCAAAGGAAAAACAAACTCGCTTGCTATGCCTGCCGCCTGTGCAAGCTTTCTAAGTGCCTTTTCTGTCAATTTTTCTGACTGCGTACAGTTATTGACAGGACTCCAAGTAGCGCGACTGCCGCCGCTTAACGCCGCGTTGCGGCGCTTTTCAAGCTTAAAGATTTTAGAACGTGTGATAATTTCAAAAAGCGAATTAATCGACATCAAGCCACTAATAGCATTAACCTTTTCACCGTATTTATTTTGTTTTTCCACCCCGTAAACCAGCTTGACCGGATTAAGCGCTAAGGCTTTTGTAAACGCCGACCACTTGCCCGAATCCGCCGCCATGCGCACCGCTTCAAGGGCCTTACATTCAACTGATGATTTTAAGCGCCTGCACTCACGGTAAACCGACACCGCCGCCGAGCCAAAAAATTGAAATTGGCGAACACGCCAACGAGACGCCCACGCACACACACGTAATACACTTTCTTCAAGTGTTCCGCTTCCGTCATGGTCGGTTTGGTCTTTTAAATGGCTTGCATTGATATTCTTTGCTATATACTTGGCTATATAGCCCGTTGCCGAGCCTTTTGATTTGTCTATTTCTTCAATTAAAAAGCGGTTTTCTAATGCGCCTGACTCGTCTTTGTCGTGCTCAAGAGCATAGCTCGACATAATGCTTTGCATAGCGCTGGACTGGGATTGACGGGTAAAGACAAGCATATGCCAATGAGGCGTGGCCGATGCGTGAGGCTCTGCGACCCTGACGCCGAACCAGTCGATTTTTGCCCGCTTGATTGCTGCGCGACATTTTGCCCACTGGCCGCATAAATATTTTTGTGTTTCATTTGGAGTGCTCCCGTTCCATTTTTTACTTGTCCGGTGGTACTTGCTGGGCGCTGTCCATGTCACAAAAAACGCTTTATAACGCAAGTCTTCTGCGAACTCTTCAAGGCCACGACACCGCACCATTAATTCAACCCGTCTAAGTTCTGGGTTCGCCGTTGTTTTATCGGCTATTTCTTTAAGTGAAAAACGCTCGTTTGTCTCTTGGTCAACTACTTCCATTAATGACAAATACGCTTCATTACTTGCCCGCTGTTGTCTGTATTCAGACACGCATTGATTACTCGCGTATTCTTGCCGACCCTTGCCCACTAGACCCTGAACAATATTAATGTATTCTCTTGCCTCTGCCCGTATGCGAGAAAACTTAGCTATCCACCATTCCTCATTAACATAGCGCACAATTGCGGCTTCTACCGCCTCAATATTATCCAAATCTAAAACGGTAATCCGCACCCGCCTACGCCTTGCATATTGGTCAAGCTGACTTAAAGCATTAACAAGCTTTTGCTCATATTCGCCTGCCTCATTTTCTAGCGCCTGAATAATGTTCAAGCAATGCGCCGCGCAAAGCCTTGCTTCATGCTCTGCGATTTCATCCCGATTAAGCGCCGCTTTATTGTCAAAGGGTAAACGCCTAATAACGTTCTGGACTTTTTTTGATGCGTTTCTTAGGTAGATATTGGCTGATTTTAAACGCCGATTCTCTGCGCTGATTTTATCGCTTTCCGGCACTATCGAATCATAATCAATGGGTTTATTTAAGCGCTTGGCGTATTCAGAAATAAAGCTTTTAGCGATATGTTGCGGAACAAATTCAATGCACTTCTCAACAAACTTTTTAGCGGTTAGATATTCAGGAAATGATAGGGTAACAGTATCAACAAAGGGCTTGATTAATACGCGCTTTTTGATTTTGACTTGTGACTTAGGCGCACACAAAACAGAAAACACTTGCTTCATACTGACAACCCGACAAACAAGAAAAACACCACAACCACGGCCATGGCCACAAAAAGCCGAAACAAACACACCAACATATCACCCAAGCGCATTAAGCCCGCGCCCGCTTTTGGTTTATTCTGTCAAGCAAATCAAGCTTACGCTTTAGCTCGTCATTGGCTAAAGCCTCACTAGTAGGCTTTAGCACACAAACGGAACTAAGCACACGCCGCGCCTGTTGCAATTTATCAAGCTGGTATTGCCTTTCGCTATCTGAACGAACAATAAAAAGCGGGCTAATCATCCGACCGCCCGCTCCGCATCAATCTGACTGTTTAACTCCTCTTGCCATTCCCGCAAATCACCACGGCGCACACGCCTTGAAGAACTATGAATCGCCGCTGAATTCTGCCCCATTTCACGCGCTTGTTTTTGCTGCTCTGCTTTGGCTAATTCGTGCGTAAATTCCGCCACGTTATCGCCTTTTATATCCGCTACCACAACGCCCTTGTAAGTAATAAAAATCAAGTCTTTACGGGCAGTAGACGCTGCCACCGAATCAAAACCAATGCGAACACCGTGTTCATACCCGCCGAGAACAAGCTGATAACGCTTTAAAAATGGGTTATAAGTTACTTTCATAAAACACCCCCTGCCAATGCAAACGCCGTTAAAAAAACACTGATATCATTCGCATTCGTTAACCACCCGCGACACTGATAAAGACCATTGCCCGCCGGAGCATGTAAAAAAATTTCATGTGGCAGTCTTTCAACCTTTGTAAAAGACGTTTGAAATCCGCAATCAGTTGTTAGCCAAAACATGCCTATTTGCTTGATAATTTTCATAATTTTTTGACCCTATTTGAACCGCTGCCCTTTTGGATATGCCGCCCCGCTTGCAAACAGGACGGCAAAGGTCAACCGTTTAATTTTTGTTCAGCTAACGGTCATTTTTCAACCGCTACCCTGTGTTTATTCGATTGCGCCCCGCCTTGTTGAAAGCGCCAGCTAAACAAGGCCGGAGCGCCGAAATAAGATAAGCAATACCCTTTTACACGTCAAGACCCGCTTAAGTTGCACGCTGTTGACTATGCGCCTATTATTTAAACGCCAGCAAACACAAGAGAAAGCGCCAAATGTTTAAAACAGTAGATTTACTCGATAGGCTCAAAGCCGCATACAATCTGCCCTCAGACTATGCCACCGCCAAGAAAATTGGCGTAACTAGGCAAGCAATCAGCAATTACAGAACAAACGGCACAACTTTAGATGATTCAGTCGCGGTAGAAGTGGCCGAACTTTTAGAGCTTGAACCCTTTAAAGTATTGGCCTATATGAATTTAGAGAGGGCACAAAGAGCGAACAACAAAAAATTAATTCACCTTTGGCAAAGTTACACCCACTCATGAAAACCGCTTTTGCCCCCTGCAGAAGTACACCCCGCATAAATAAAGGGCTTCACGCCTTGCATGAACCGCGCATAACCCGTATTAAGTGCGCTTTACTGGATACAAAAACACCGTCAAAAGCTATTTACCTCTGTTTTTTACCGTTTCACCTCTTTTCCACTTCCAAAGCCCTGTTTTTTACACTTTCATTACACCCGATTTTTGCGCCCCTTAATACACAAAAGGTCTATCAATATGCTTGCTTATAACAAAGAAATATACAAAAACCCCGCACAAGTTTATTTAGATTCGTTGGATTCTGGCATATCGCGCCGCAACTGCCGTTTTATACTTGATGGAATATGCCAAAGGCTAGGAGCAAAGAATCATCACCTTTTCGACTGGCGCAATATCAACCACACTACATTTTTGCACTTAAAAAGAATGTTACTTGATGAAGGATTAAGCCCTACCAGCGTTAACCATTACCTGACCATTACAAGAGGCGCTTGTTTAAATGCTTGGCGCTTGGGCATGATATCAACTGATGATTACATGAGAATAAAGGACGTTAAACGGGCAAAAGGTCGAACCGTTCCCAAAGGGCGCACCCTGACAAGCAAGGAAATTAAAGCGCTAATAAATGAGCTACACGGTACATCTAACGAGATAGGATTGAGAGATAGCGCCATTATAGCGGTCTGCTATGGTGGAGGGCTTAGACGCTCTGAACTTTGCAGCATTACAACCGAACGATACAAAGGCAACCAACTTTTAATTACTGGCAAGGGCAATATTGAGAACTTTGTTTATTTGCCGGATTTTGCCAAAACCCTGCTTGATGAATGGATCCTTTATCGAAACCTAAACGCGCCAAACCTACCAATTTTCACCCACGTAAAAGCAAACGGGTATTGCTCCATAAAACCCCTTAGCCCGCGCACCATAGGCGATATAATAGAGCGCCGCCGGATAGCCTGTAATATTGACCCCTTCACCCCTCACGACTTGCGCCGCACGTATGCAACCAATCTAATAGAGCAAGGCGTGGATTTATTCACGGTGCAAAAAATGATGCGTCATGCTGGAATTGAAACGACCCGAATCTATGACAAACGAGACAGCAAAACACAAATTAACGCCGCTAAAAATCTGCCCTTTTAGCGCCCTTTATGCCTAGCACTAACGCATATAAAAAAAGCCGCTTATTTTGCGGCTTTGGCGAGTTCGATTTTAATGTGAGTTATTTCTTTATCCAGTTGTCTCACTGACTTTTCTAGTTCGTCGTTTATCATTTCTTGCCGTTCTTGCCAGCGACCCGCCGCAATTAACACCGTTTGATTAACTAGCCCTCTTTCACTCACTTTTGTATACATTTCAAAGCTAACATACGTTGCGGGAGAACTGCCCACCATAGCCGCAAACAAGGGAGCAATAAACCGATTTGATTTCTCTTGCACTCTACGCTCCATTACACCAGCGCCACCGCCGCCGCGATTTCTTCACTACTAAACGGATTAATCCCGTTTTCGTGCTTAATCATTACTGTTATGAGCTTTATCAACTCACCATCATCATTGAGGTTCAAGTATTCCGCCGGACTCATTTGCATATACGTTGCAACGTGTTCGATATATGAATCTGTCTTATTTTCGGTATCCGGTGCCCATCTATTTATTAATTTTTGAATGGTATCCAACTGATAACGTGACTGATAATTTCTAAGCAGTTTTGCACCCGCCCTGATACCATATTTAGACGATGAAAACACAGCAAACGCGCCGCGCTTGCCCGTTTGACCATCCCAATTATTAGCCGCGCTAAACTTAATATTTAACGGGTTTTTATTTCTCAAACCCAAAGGCAATGCCATATATCCACCCACCAACACAATCAAAACAAAAAAAACTACTTTATTAGTCATTTCACTCAA
>Ga0208795_1000705_pt1 | contig 16019 bp, 22 predicted proteins | sample CB_VirMetaG_6_FD_184541 | JGI IMG/M metagenome (GOLD analysis project Ga0208795, IMG submission 184541) | Freshwater to marine saline gradient viral communities from Chesapeake Bay - CB_1508_2 Viral MetaG (SPAdes) (version 4) | ecosystem: Environmental > Aquatic > Marine > Coastal | place: USA... | reverse complement strand
CAGAGTTGGCATCTCTGTATGCCATAAAGGTAATCGGAGGCAGATGGCCCGAAGCAGAACCAGTGATTGCCAAAGATTCAGAGTCGGCATCTCTGTATGCCCGATATATACTCAAAGGTCCTTGGCCTGAAGCGGGGATCGAATGAGAGCAAGAGAATTCACAACCGAAGCAGATATGACACGTAGAGATTTTCTCAAACGTGCCGCAGCAACACTAGCAGCACCAGCAGTAGCAAAAGCCGGTCCTCCGGTTAGTGACGAAACTACTCAAGCAGTTGATCTAGCACAAGATCCAAACTGGATGCCACTATACAAAGACGATCAACCAGTGACCACTCCTCCATATGCTCAAGAGTTATATGGCAAGGGTTATCCAAAAGATACAGATTATCGTCCTGTTGATCCAACGGATTCGTTTGAAAAAGACCCAGATGTTCAAAAATTCTATGATCTCAAAGCAAAACGCTGTTTGGCAAATCGTGGCACACCAGTAAAGGATGCGCAAGGTAACATAGATTGTACACAAGTACGTGGCAAAGCATCACAAACATGGTAGAGGTGAATGGGGAAGATATTAAAATTTCCAACTGAAAGAACTTTTACTTGTATGCTGCCAGATGAATGGGCAGATCCTTATAATCCTACACCATACGAACTTGCGCAGACGATGCGCACATTACGCGAAATGAAGCGCGACTTCGAAGCGGAATATACTAAAACAAATTCTGCTGCTCTTACTGTTCAAATCAACAAAATCAATTCTTGTATTTCACTTCTATACAGTTATTATCGTTCAGACTAACATAAATATTTTTAACATGTAGGTCAAGGAGACTGCCATGAGTGAAGATCGTTTAGATGATATTGAACTCGAAGGCACCGAACGTTTTACTGGACATCACAATTCAGATATTAATAATCGTGCCTTTCACTATGTAACACATAGTCCTACTTACTACAAGGTGACATTAAGCGAGTTACGTAAAATTCGCAATAAAGCAAAGAAGATTAAACGAAGTTACAAGAAACAACTACGTAGACAGAAAAAAAGAATCCAAGAGAAGTACTGCGCCCAATATAAATAATTATTCAAAACGCTTAAAGGGTTATAATGTCGTTTCTCGATTTATCATTTCATGTTCTGCCTTTTTTTGACGAATGTGAAAAATTACATTTAGAAATAAAAGTCGACGGTGTTGCCTGCTTTTCTGCAAACATTTTCAACGAGCAACTGATATCAACTCAAATAAGTGATGATCAAACTCACCAAATCCAGTTAACCATGAGTGAAAAAGATGATCAAAACTCAATACTTCAGGTTAATTTGTTCTCACACGGTTTTAATATTACCGATTACCTAACCAAAATAGGACACGATACTGGTCAGTATACACATAATTTTAATGGGCACAGTAATACCATAACCGAATCATTTACTAACGTCATGGGTTGCAATGGAATGGTAGAAATCAACATTGACCAACCATTCATTTCATGGTTATTTTCAAAATATAATTCTGATCTTGTATAATTTTAATTCACATAATACCATAATCATATTTGCGGGATTAACTCGAGGAAACTTTGTTAGGTGTTGTCTGACATTATCTCCCAATACGGCTGACGCGGCATTCAAAATGTCAGATATTAACACTCGGTTGAGATTATATAAAGAAAATACCAGTGTTCCGGTATCTGGCAGCTATCCATGGGGTCCAGGACATTTCGACGAATTTTTTAATTTTGATCCCAGACGTTTTGTCATTGCTGATCATGCCCCTCGATATGTTCATTGTGGTCATTATGGCCAAATTCCACACATAGATGTCAATAACAAACCACATGAATTTACACCATTAATTAACAAGAAATTCGTGGTAATAACCATTAATAAATCTGAATGTGATGAGATCCAAGAAAGGTCAAACAAACAAAAATTACAAGAAACTGATTTTTTCCTGGATAATGATAACATTAACGAGTTTATCGGAGACACCAATTGGTACAATTTGCCATATGGTGACATTTTAAATAAAGAGAAGTTTTTAAATCACTGTCATAATATTGACAGTGATTGCTATATTGATAAAATTAGCGATTATTATGATATTTACAGCGTGAATAATATGAAACAATAACTTATTCATTAAAAGTTCTGATAAATACTATGTGGAAAATACGGTATTTGTAAAACTTTATGTAGATTTACATTGTAACTGGGAAGGGTTACCTCCCGACTATCGTATCTATGTTGACGATGAATTGTTCGCTGAACGCACTTTTCGCTGGGAAGAACCTGTTTACTTAACAGAAATACTTCAAATTGAAAGCGATGTTAATGAGGTACACTGGGTTAGATTAGAACCCGTTGGCCCTCAATTAGCAACATTCCGTTTTAAGAATCCACGTGTTGGGTATTGCGATCATAGTGTCAGGGTTTTACCAGATGTTGATAAGTCAACACAATTTACATTTAAAGTACGCTCATGAAAATTAATGACATTATCACAGAAACAACAAGTGCAGGCGCCGTGGCCGCTGTTGCTCAACCACTAGGTGGAACAATTAGTCGTAATATGGGCGTATACAATAAACCAAAAAAAGCTAAAAAGAAAAAAGTTAAAGAATCTAAGAGCTTTAATTGGGGGGAATGGTCGTCCAACGGATACACAACAGACCAGATCTGCGAATTATTTGAAGCGCACGTGCAGTCAGGGTTACTTGAATCAAACAACAATACCTCTGTTGATTATTTCTTAAGTTTACCGGAAAACAATTCTAGTGTTAAGCCCGGTGATTTGATTGCTATGGATTTACTTGTTTTAATCAACAATAAAATTCTTTCAACTGGTCCAAAAGAACCAGTTGTGTTTATTAGTGAAGAAGATAATCATTATATTGTAGAAACGATGTCAGGCCAGCAACAGCAGTATCCCGACAAATTAATCAGAAATAACGCGATATATAAATCTTTTTTGTTTAACAACCAAGACACAATTGACAAATTTAAAGTTAATATTGGATTAAAATTTGATACCGCAGATTTAAATCTAGATCACTTAAATATAAGGTAAGAGAAAAACAATGAACGATCCACAAATGAATGATATTCTAGCACGACTTAACGCTGTTGGCAGTAAACCGATAAGTATGTCTAGTACTCGTAGTTCTAGCGCAGGAGATCCTGCCATGCATAGTATTCTAAGTAAGTTTGCTGCTGTTAGCGGTACGCAATCAGCATTAAAGTCACCAGGACAACTTGCGCTAAGTGAAGGATTAGGTGCTGAACAAAAACGTGTTGGTCAAGTTGGCCCAACTGATATGCCAGACAAAAAGAAGGATCATCCATTTAAAGGTCAATTAGTTGGTGAAGATTACAATGTAGATGAATATGATCAAGAAGGTGAAATGGCCAAAGGTCAATTAGACCGTGCTGCTGACGCTGCGCAAGAATTACACGATATTTTAGATGATTCGGATAATTTACCAGAATGGGTACAATCAAAGATTACCAAAGCACTGGATTATTTAGATACAGCTAGAGATTATGTTAAAAGCGAGTTCAACGAAGCAGTAGAAGGTGGTGAAGATTCACTAACGATGGGCGTTCCGTTATTCATTCGTATGCTAGAGTTTGCTCGAGAAGAAGCACGCACAGATGCAGACCTACATCATGTTACTAAGAAAATGTTAGACATGGGTGGCAATGTTACCATGGATGACTATGAAGAAATCATGAGTAGTGTCAGTGGAGAAGAATCAGAAATGGGTGAAGCAGCGGGTGATAAACTTACTGATCTGGAATATGGTAGTTCTACTGCTACTCGAACTCCAACCGTAGGCGGCTATCACCAAAGACGTGATTTAGAAACAGGATCATATACTGATTACACAGACCGCGGCCCAATTAGTACACAAACAACATACGATAAATCAGGTCAAATGACTAGCCAACACGCACAAGCACGTGTAGGTGATCAGTCAATGGCACGTTCTCGTTTTTATCCTAAACGTAACGAAAGCAATGAATTGCGCAAACTTGCTGGACTTGCTACAGAAGACTACGTTGGTGGCAAAGAAGCACCACAAGATTTAGTAAAATCGCTAAGTAAAAGTTATAGAGACTTTGTTAAAGAAGTAGAACAACAAAATGCTGCTAAACCAGATCGTGAGTTACGCAGTAAAACAGAAAAGCCAAAGAAGTTCGGCAACATTTTGGATGAAGAATAATGAATTTTTACGAATTATTTGAAGCAAGCAAAGATAAAGAAGAACGCTCCGAAAAGGCCGGAGAATATCAGGATGTAACTATTGCTGATCCAAAAGCAGCACTAGCACTTAAACAAGCACGTGCCAGATATACATATGCTGATTCTGATCTGGAGGCATTTGTTAAAATGACACAGGATAAAGAAGAGGAAGAAGATGCCGAAATTAAAAAGATTGAAACAGAATTAACTGGTGCAGAAGCTGAAATTAAAGATCTAGAAAACACAGAAGAGAAGCAGCAGGAAGAAATTGATCGATTAGAAAAAGAAAATGAACTTCAGGATCGCAATATCTTAAAGTTAAAAAATGCATCTACTGAATTTGAAAAACTTGCAGACCGTTACCAAAAGGTTATTTCTTCACTGGATGGTCAAATTAAAGAATTGGAAGATCGCGTTGACAAGATCAAGGGCATTGAAACGCCACCTTCTAGAGACTACTATCGTACAGCACGACTTGCTGCCAGAGACTTGTCGCTTCCTAAAGAATTTGACATAGATATAGATGAAGAATAGTAAAGTTTAAGACTGTTTAGAAAAGCGTGTTAAAACACGCTTTTTTATTGACATTGATGCCCAAACCCATTATAATTATAACATTATTAGGAGAAAATCATGAATGATGTTATTTTTAATGCTGAACAAAAGGCAAAACTAAACCACCTTTTTAATGAAGGTATTGCTGTTATGACAGAGATTGAGACCCTACAAGGTGGTTTATCTGATACCATTAAAGCTATTGCAGAAGAAATGCAGATTAAACCAAGCGTATTGAAAAAGGCCATTCGCGTTGCCTACAAGAGCAAGTTCACAGACGAAAAGCATGATCACGAATTACTTGAAACCATCCTGGAAACCGTTGGTAAAACCTGGTAATGAGTTACGTTGACGCACTACACGATCGCGAACACGACCGCATTTTGGTCGTGGAGCGTGTTGACGGGAAGCGGGTTTACAACGAGTTTCCTGCTGAATATGTGTTTTACTATCCTGATCGCAAGGGGAAGTTTAGGACTATTTTTGATACTCCTGTAAGTAGATTTGCTACACGCAATTATAAAGAGTTTCAAAAAGAAGTTAAAATGCATAGTGGACAAGAACTGTTTGAAAGCGACTTTAAGCCAGTATTTCGTTGTTTAGAGAACAACTACAAAGGCAAGGACTCACCAAAGCTGCAAACAGCATTCTTCGATATTGAGGTGGATTTCCACCAAGAACGAGGATTTAGCCCACCAGAAGATCCGTTTAACGCCATTACTGCAATCACGGTATATTTGGACTGGATTGAGCAATGTATTACACTTGCTATTCCACCCAAGACACTCTCAATGGAGCAGGCAAAACACCAGGTACAAGAATTTGATAATACATTCCTGTTTGATAACGAACACGAACTCTTGTTATCGTTTCTTGACATCATTCAAGATGCAGATATATTGAGTGGATGGAATTCAGAAGGGTTCGATATTCCGTACACAATCAATCGTATCACACGAATCTTGAGTAAAGATGACACACGTCGTTTTTGTTTATGGGGGAAATTTCCTAGCAAAAGAACATTCGAAAGATATGGTGCTGAACAAGAAACGTATGATCTTGTTGGCCGCGTGCATATGGACTATTTGCAACTGTACCGCAAGTACACATACCATGAAATGCATTCATATTCACTTGATGCCATTGCTGAATATGAACTCGGTGAACGCAAAGTGCAGTATGAAGGCACACTTGATCAGTTATACAATCAGGATTTCCGTAAATTCATTGATTATAACAGACAGGATACCATCATTCTTGCCAAACTCGATGAGAAGTTGAAGTTTCTGGATCTGGCAAATGAACTTGCTCATGCTAATACTGTGCTATTGCAAACCACAATGGGTGCTGTTGCTGTTACTGAACAAGCAATTATCAATGAAGCTCATGAACGTGGATTAATTGTGCCAGATCGTAAGAAACACGAGAAAAATGAAACGCAGGCGGCGGGTGCATATGTTGCATATCCTAAAAAAGGAATTTCACAATGGGTAGGCTCAGTAGACATTAATTCACTATATCCGTCAGTAATTCGTGCGCTCAACATGGCACCAGAAACCATTGTTGGTCAGTTACGTCCCATAATGACCGATAAACTCATTAAAGATAACATGAACAAAAAAATGTCTTTCGCGGCAGCCTGGGAAGGACTATTTGGTACTCTTGAATACGAAGCGGTCATGGAAAAACGGACCGATATCGAGATTACCATAGACTGGGTTGATGGTTCAAGTAGTGTACACTCTGGAAAAGAGATCTGGCGTAATATCTTTGATGCGCATAGCAACTTATGTTTGAGTGCCAATGGCACAATCTTTACCTATGAACGTGAAGGTGTTGTTCCTGGATTGTTGAAGCGTTGGTATTCAGAGCGTAAGGAATTACAAGCCAAAAAGAAAGAAGCAATAACAAAAGAAGATATTGCTTTCTGGGACAAGCGACAGTTGGTTAAAAAGATTAACCTGAACAGTCTGTATGGCGCTATTCTTAATCCTGGGTGTAGATTCTTTGATAAACGTATCGGACAGAGCACTACACTGACTGGTCGTGCTATTGCAAAACACATGGACGCCTTTATTAATCAAGTACTTACAGGCGAATATGACCATGTAGGTAAATGTGTTGTGTATGGTGACACAGATTCGTGTTATTTCTCTGCTTGGCCTGTAATGGAAGAAAAAGTTAAAAAAGGTGAAATGGACTGGAACAAAGACATCGCTGTACAGTTATATGATGCCATTGGTGATGAAGTTAACAACAGTTTTCCACCATTTGCGTACAGAGCGTTCCATTGTCCAGATGAGTACGGTAAAATCCTTGCTTGCGGTCGTGAAGTAGTTGCTGAATCAGGATTGTTTATTACCAAGAAACGCTATGCACTCATGGTTTATGATCTTGAAGGAAAGAGGCTGGATGTTGACGGCAAAAACGGAAAAGTAAAAGCCATGGGTTTGGACTTGAAGCGTTCTGATACTCCCAAGGTGGTACAGGACTTCTTGTCAGATATTCTGAATAAGGTTCTAAAAGGTGCTGATCGATCTGCTATTGTTGATGAAATTATTCAATTTAAGAATGAATTCCATAATCGACCATCCTGGGAAAAAGGAACCCCCAAGCGTGTTAACAATCTAACAAAATATGGTGAACTTGAACGACAAAATAATTCAGCTGATCGCAAGACAGCAAGAGTCACAATTCCCGGCCATGTGCGTGCTGCACTGAACTGGAATCATCTCAGAAAAATGCACGGAGATAATTACAGTATGGCAATTGTTGATGGCATGAAAACTATTGTGTGCAAATTAAAATCAAATCCATTGGGATATACCAGCGTTGGATATCCCACAGATGAAAATCGGTTGCCAGATTGGTTCAAAGAACTTCCATTTGATGATGATTTGATGGAATCAACTATCATTGATCAAAAGATTGATAATCTGTTGGGTGTTCTGGAATGGGACCTACAAGCAAATACTGATACTTCTAGTACATTTGAAACGTTGTTTGAATTTTTATGATTTTAAGCGATCTGGTTGGATACAGAAATAAAGTTAACAATCTCTCCATAGATGAGTTTCAAAATCTGGTGGATCAAGAGTTAACAAAAATTATTGGTGACGTTGCGTCTGATGACACAGAGATGGAATACGATCAATATCAAATTGAAGAAATTCGATCAAAGATAATTGCCAATATTGTTGAGTTAAATCACCAAGTGAGCAAGTATCGTCAACATCTTAACGAAGTTATTAAAGATAAGCAAACACCGTACATTCAGAAAAGTTATCAGCAATATGAAGAATTTCTTAAAGATCCACCAGAGTATATTATTGATAGGCATCTGTTTAAGACTTTAATCTATAAAGAAGATGTTGAACTACATTTTCTTTCCAGAATTAAACACAATGCGTCTTGGAAAGTTTCTGGTTTGTTTATTCGACCAGAAACTGGAAAATATGTAGATCCCATGATCACGTGCAATCCATTGTACATTGTTGATGATCACCAAAAATTGCTTGATTCAGTTAAGCGGCTTTGGAATACAGAATTTCAAGAAAGGCTGATATACAAGTTAATCAAACACGACGGTGTCCACCTTAGTGGAATTCCAAAAAACCAACTTGGGTTAGTTGTGGCAATGAATTACTTTAACTACAGACCATTAGACATAATGCGAGAATATTTTAAAGAGATATATGATGCATTGCGTCCTGGAGGAATATTCATTTTCACATACAACAACTGCGACCTACCAGGTAGTGTCAGAAACTTTGAAAACTCAATGTATTCATACACGCCCGGCAGTCTGGTACAGGCTATGTGCCAGAGTTTGGGTTTTGAAATTGTTAATGTTGTTGACTATGAAACTATCAATGTCAGCTGGTTAGAAATTAAAAAACCTGGCGAGATTAAAAGTATGCGCGGCGGTCAAGAACTTGCAAAAATTATTTACGATCCCGCAGATAAAATCTAAATACCATTGACTTTTAATACTGCATATATTAAAATAACATCTTTATACAAGGAATAATAATGAGAGATTATCTACTAGACTTAGTTGAACATACACACGATTTAGGATTCATTGATTTAATCAAGATCACTGGATCCAACACTGATACCATTATTGATGGCATCTCTGAAGATCGTAGTGTGGTTGTGCAGGGAAAATTTATTACAGCAAATCCTGAACTCAATGGCGTATTTGGTATGCCAAATCTTAACAAATTAAAGATCTTGCTTAATTTGGAAGAATATAAAGAAGAAGCAAAAATTTCACTGACTCATACCAACAAAGACGGTGTTAATGTTCCGAGCGGAATCCATTTCGAAAATGTTGCAGGTGATTTCCAAAACGACTATCGTTTTATGGTCAAAGAAATTGTTGATGATAAACTGCGCACTGCATCATTCAAAGGAGCAACTTGGAATGTTGAGTTCGAGCCATCAATTGCAAATATTCGTCGACTAAAAATGATGGCGCTAGCAAATAGTGAAGAATCATTGTTTCAGGTAAAATTAGAAAACGGTAATCTAAAATTTTACTTTGGCGATCATAGCACCCACGCCGGTGATTTTGTATTTCAAAATAATGTTGCAGGCACACTAGCCAACATCTGGATTTATCCTGTCACACAGATTATTAAGATCCTGGATCTGAGTGGTGACAAGACCATCCGGTTGAGTGATCAAGGTATTGCAGAAATCGAAGTTAACTCAGGATTATCTATTTTTAAATATCTGATTCCAGCAAAGAAAAAATAATATTTTAACATGAACTCAGACTTAACCACTGCACAGAAAGATTACGCAATTTACTTGCCTGCAATCAGCGGATTTTATTCCACTTATATTGGTAAACAACAGTACGGTGAATATGTTCCACAGTCCAGAATGCCGGCTGGTATTCCAGAAATGGAAATGCTGAACTTCTTTAATCCCAACAAAGGATTATTTCAGTATCAATGGGGATTGTATTCAGCTGGTCACGCTAAATTAAATTTGGAGCAACATGATCCAAAAGAAGCCATGATACGAGAACGTGGCAAACACACAACTCTGGTTGCTGACTCCGGTGGATTCCAGATTGCAAAAGGGGTCTGGGAAGGCGAATGGGCAAATCCCAGTTGCCCACGTGCAGAAAAATATCGCAGTCAGGTGCTCAAATGGTTATGTGAAATCAGTGATTACTCAATGGTGTTGGATATTCCAACGTTTGCATACCTGGATCCTGACGCATCTGCAAGAAATGGTATTCGAAGTTATGATGATGCTGTTAATGCTACTATCTATAATCATGAATATTTTATCAGAAACAGTTACAATGATGCCAAGTTTTTAAATGTTTTACAGGGCAATAATCATGAAGATTCTGATAACTGGTATGAAATCATGAAGCAATACAGTGATCCTAAAAAATATGATAAATTTTTCAGAGGATGGGCATTTGGTGGGGCTAATAAAGCAGACTTGCACCTTTCACTAAAACGTATTGTTACACTAATACATGACGGACTGCTGCAACCTGGAATGCATGATTGGATGCATTTCTTGGGTACTGGTCAGATCGAATGGGCACCAGTGTTGACCACGATACAACGTGAGGTTAGAAAGTATCATAACCCTAACTTTACAATCAGTTTTGACTCGGCCAGCCCGTTCTTGTCAACAGCAAATGGTCACTCATATACACATGCCATTACAACTGCACATGAGCGATGGGCACTCAGAACAGATATTGCTGCTGATAACAAAAAATATTCATCAGACACTCGGGCATATCGAGATGCGGTTTTGTCTGACAAGATCAACAAAGTGTTTGAAGACTCACCAATCACAGAAAAGTTATTGATTAATGATATTTGTGTTTATGCACCTGGTGAGTTAAATAAGATTGGTAAAGAAGGTAAGACCAGTTGGGATAGTTTTTCATATGCTTTGCTCATGGGCCACAATGTCTGGCATCATATTAACGGCATCCAAGAAGCAAATCGTATGGCTGATACTGGAAAATTTCCATCAATTTTAGAAAACATTCACACTGGGCTGACTATTCGAAATATTATTGAAGAAATATTTGCCGAACCAGATTACGATAATCGCATGAATTTAATCGACCATCATAGTAAATTTTGGACAAGACTTCCAGGATCGTCAGGCATGGGAGGAAACGAGAAAAAGGTAATGCAGTCAGATACGATGTTTAATTGTTTCTTTGATTACAATGACCCGGACCTTGATGTTGATGAAGAATGTTTTGATGAATCCAAACTTGAAGAACTTGAGGAATCAGTATAAAATGCCCACAGTATCAGAAATACAACGACAATTAACCGCAGTTAGTAAGAAATTAGCAGAAACAAAAGATACAAAACAACAAGACGAACTTCGCAAGAAGAAAACAGCACTCACATTAGATTTAAGAAGAGCTCAACAACGAGCATGGAATAATCGTAACGATAATATTGATTGGGGTGATGGATATTAATCATGGACGTACAAGAACAAATCATTCAAGCACAAACAGAAACCGCTGATCGCATTATGCAAAAAGCACCCCGTATGATTTGGGTAACACTTCAAAAAGAAGGCGTGCATCGTTATCCAGATGCAGACAAAGATCCTAAACTGGCAACAGGTGGCTGGGACGATGTAAGTTTCCTTGCAGTTCCGCACAGACATATCTTTCACTTTAAGGTATGGATTGAAGTATTCCACAATGATCGCGACATCGAATTTATCCAATTTAAACGTTGGATCAATAGACTTTACGATCAAAGTGTGTTACAGTTAGACTATAAATCATGTGAAATGATAGCAGATGATTTATATGCTGAAATCGCTATGAAGTATCCAGAACGTGCCGTATGGATCTCAGTTAGCGAAGACGATGAAAACGGCGCATTTATACAATATAATACAACTCAACCAGTAACATTACTGAAAATTTAAACAAGGCAACCAAAATGTCTAAAAACACTAAGAAGTATAATAACCCTCGTGTAACCCAAATCTTTGATGATCTGGAGAATTACAGAGATTTTTGCCGCTTATACGGCTATCGTTTTAATGAAGCAGACTTGTACAATATGCAGTCATATCCCTTCCAGCAGTTCAATAAGTTCCGTCAAGGTAAGAACTTTAAAGACCAAGCGGGTGTTGATCTAGCACGTATGCGTTAATGTTTTACATTATTCATAACACAGCAAACCGAGAAGGTGGCGAACACCTGTCACAACAACTTCGTGATTTATATGGTGAAGCACATGTGGCAGATGTTCACGCCAGTGATACCGCCGTTCCCGATGGTGGCGATGCTGGACACTATTGGACTGCGGCACAGGTATTAATGAAGCTGTGTGATATGTATGCTGGCGATGTTATTCAATCAACTGATACACTTATTTTTACTTGGTTCCAAGATCCTAACGCCAGACTTATAAATGATCTAAATATTAGCTATAATAAACAACCTAACATGTACTGGTATACATTTGAAGGTACCGGAGTGTGGACTATTAGTAGTCAAAAATTTAGAACATTTGAGGAATTAGCGGATCAATAATGTCATTCGATAAGATATTTCAATTCGAATCTGCATTGGCAGAATATACCGGTGCCCCGTATGTTGTTATGACTGATTGTTGTACACATGCAATTGAATTGTGTTTGCGCTACGAAAGATCATTGCACTATATAGATCACGTAGAGTTTACTGCGTATACCTATCTGAGTGTACCAATGACCATGCATAAACTTGGCATTAATTATGACTTACATGATGAATCATGGATCGGAGAATATCAATTTCATGGAACACGTGTTTGGGATAGTGCAAGACGATTGGAACGCAATATGTATAGGTCCGGACAAATGCAATGTTTGAGTTTCGGACACACCAAACCCTTACAAATTGGTCATGGTGGTGCTATACTGTTAGATGATAAACTGGCATACGAAACGCTGCTTTGTATGCGATATGATGGACGAGATTTGTCTATCAGTCCGTGGGAAACACAAAAAATATTCGCCGTTGGATATCATTATAGGCCCACAATTGAAGATGCAGAATGTGGTTTAAATTTATTAAACCATGTTGATGAAAAGCCCAAATATGTTAACTATCCAGATTTGCGAGCTATTAAAATTGTTGGCTAAATATCAGTGTTACACAACGGTAACAAATATTTCAAAAATTAATCCGTGTAAGGAAGGAGCATAAAATGAGTTTTAATAAAACAAAAACCGATCCTGTTCTGGGTCGTGAAGTTCATGAATGGTTAGTTAAATGCGGGGTCGAAACACCTGTTGAAGAAATGGGCATCGATCGCAAAGACAAAATCGAAATCATTGAAAGACATTTTGCTGAAATTATGCGAACCATGGGGTTGGATCTGACTGATGACAGTCTGATGGAAACGCCCAAACGTGTCGCGAAAATGTATGTCAACGAAATATTTTGGGGTTTGGACTATGAAGCATTTCCGAAGTGTACTGCTGTAGATAACAAAATGTCATATGATGAAATGGTTATCGAAACTGGTATTAACGTACAGAGCAACTGTGAACACCATTTTGTGGTGATTGATGGCAGGGCGACTGTTGCGTATATTCCAGACAAGGTTGTGCTTGGACTGAGTAAAATGAATCGCATCGTAGAATATTTTAGCAAGCGTCCGCAAATTCAGGAACGGTTAACTGAACAAGTTTATCATGCACTGCAATACATCCTGGGAACAGACAATGTTGCTGTACTAATCGACGCACAACATTATTGCGTCAAGAGTCGTGGCGTTGAGGATGTAGGTTCTAGTACCATTACCAGCAAACTAGGTGGTGTATTTAAAACAGATCCAAGTGCTCGCGCAGAGTTCTTGGCTATTGCTCGCAATAATTGCAAATAAGGAGATCATAATGGGCGTTAAGGTAAAATCAACAAAAGTGTACAGATACTTGCCTTGTGGTCACGCACAGTTTTTTGATCTGGAACCAGATGGTAGTCCAGGCGAATGCGCAAGTGTACACGGGTATGATCGTTCAGTAGAACTTACATTTGCTGGCGATATTGACGACATGGGCTGGATTGTTCCGTTTGGTGAACTCAGCGCAGTGAAAAAGTTTATTGAATATTATTTTGATCATGTGACTGTACTGCCAGCAAATGATCCACGCTTGGATCAAATCACACCAGAAATGAAAGCACCTGGTGGTATTTTAGGTACTGTGCGTATTCTTCCAAGCGGTGTATCAATGGAAATGAGTTCACTATTCATTTGGGAATGGGTTAACCATTACATTTTTGATATCACAGATGGTCGCTGCTATGTAGAAGGCGTGCGTGTTTACGAACACGATCGCAATGACGCAATGATTGAGGTGGATCGCGAAACTGCTATTAAAGATGCAAGTAAAAAGATTGCGGCAGGCGAAGAAATCCTTCCTCTAATTGATGAATGGTATTGGGAGGCACCCAAGGACGCAGTAGCAAGGGTTGAGGCATGAAGTTAAGTGGATACTTTGATGTCGGCGGAATCGCAGTTCGTAATGATGACCGCTATGAAGTCAGAGACAACACTGATCTCAATAATCTTGTATTGAGTTCTACTCGTTTAAAACCAAACAAGAGTACCGGCGGGCACAGCCACTTGGGACAAGAAGAAGTTTATCTTTTTATTACTGGGTCAGGTGAAATGGAAGTCGGAGATGATCGTTACGCGGTGAGCGCAGGAGACATTGTACTAATTCCAGATGGTGCATTTCATCGTGTGCATGCAGGCGATTACGGTTGTTATTTTGTTTGTGTGTTTGATGGTCCGAATAAGCAACGATGAAATGGCGGGTTTGGTGTAGGACTCTGGGGACCAAAATCTCAGAGGACAAAAAGGAAGCAGACTATGCGTGTCTGTTCAGGACGATTTATACTGGTATAATGTTTGTTACCTGCTTCTTTATTATTGCTGGAGTCCTACACCAATGGTGAGAACATTGATTCTCAGTTCTGCGATTTTTCTAAGCGGGTGTGCTGGAGTTGATTTCTGCTGGCAGGATTGTCAACAAATTATGCCAGTAGAACCAGCACCTAAATTGATAATAGAGCAGTAAGTCATTGATTTTGCAGTCTAACTTTTTTACCAAAAGCCGCTTGACACAGCGGCTTTTTTATGTATAATATACAACGTAACTAACACTTTTAACCCATCCACAATGGAGACACTAGGATGGACTTTACAAAAAGTAAAATTGCTATCGCTGTTGCCACTGCTGCTACCCTCACTGGATGTGGAGGCGGTGGAGGAGGAGGCGGCGGCCCGCAAACACGCCCAAGTCCTGTTTATGGGTGGTCTAATGGTATCTATACAGATTGGTCTTTAAACCAATCAGGTGTAGCAACTGCTGATACCACAGACGATCCTCTGTGTACTGCTGACGTTTACACACGCGACGTATATTGGGAGCAGACCATTGACGGTGAACGCACAGGCGTCCGCGGTGAATATATTCGCACAGAATCAGAAGAGCGTAATGTCTCATGTCCTGCACCAGCAGTCGTTGTTATAAGTGCCGAGGACACAACCACCAGTGCTATTGTAAGCTCAACTGGTGAAATTGTTACTGAAACTGTATACGAAGACGAAACTCGTACAAGCACAGACGCAAACGGTAGCACAGTTACAGAAGTATGGCGTATTGCTACTGCAACTAGTACAATTCCACGAACTACTACAACAACCACAACCGTAACACGAGTAACTTACTATTCGGATGGTACTTCATCTGAAGAGGTTATTGATACGCAAGTAGACACAGTAACCGAAAATGAAATAGTTACTGACTCGTACGAACAATTGATTTCTCGTACCGTGACACCAAATGTTACTGGTACCGGAGACTCGGTAAGTTCAGTTGATACTGTAACTTATGGGGAAGCCACTACTGTAACTACCAGCGAGGATGTTACAGAAATTAGCAACGATGCTGCTGGTAATACTGTTACTGAAGTATGGCGGACGTACACCGATACCGTTACTACTCCAGTAACTACTACCACAGTGACCACTACAACTCGCACTACCAGTTGGACAGATGGGTCAACTACTAGCGAAGTTATTAACACACAAACATCAGAGGTAACTGTCAACAATGTTTCTACTACTACCCGCGGACCCGAACTCGTTAGCCGATCTGTTACTGCTAATCTCGCTAGTAGCGAAGTAA
>Ga0208795_1000701_pt1 | contig 16040 bp, 33 predicted proteins | sample CB_VirMetaG_6_FD_184541 | JGI IMG/M metagenome (GOLD analysis project Ga0208795, IMG submission 184541) | Freshwater to marine saline gradient viral communities from Chesapeake Bay - CB_1508_2 Viral MetaG (SPAdes) (version 4) | ecosystem: Environmental > Aquatic > Marine > Coastal | place: USA... | reverse complement strand
ATGTCTCTATAAAAACCTGCAATTTGTTGTTTACGTAATTCGTTTTCAGAAATTTTTACACGATGAATAATTGCTTCCGCATCATCTAATGAGGTAGCTGTGTACGGAACAATTAAATCATCTGCAGGAACGAACTTTGATACAGCTCGTCCTTCCACTTCATCGTAGTATACTTTTTTAAAAGTAGAACCTGCGAGAGGTAAGTGAAATAACATTGAATCAAATTCTGGTTCATATTCTTTCATTTGATCCATAATTTGATAATTCATAAAATCTTTTACACGAACTGCCTGATCTGTTTTTTCTGGAGTAGGTACTCCTAAAATTTGTGTTCGAACAGGACCATCTGCCGGTAATAATTCTTTATAAGCTAAAGCTTGAAACTGAGTTACCGCTTCTGCAAGTACAGGATGTGTTGCACCTGAAGCTCCTTTAAATGGTTCAGATCTATTATCATATTTAAAACCTAATAAATCTAAACCGTTGGTATAAGCTTTTTCCCAATCTTTTCTAGAAGAAGAATAATCCATAAATTTAGAATTAATGTCGGACGCTAATGAAGCTAAAGCTTGATCAGGTAAAAATTCTGCTAAGTTAGAATAATGTTCATCGCCACCTTCAGGTGTTGCAGTTGCAGGATCTAAATTAATCTCTACTGAGCCATCTTCATTCTCAATAACTTCTACATTTTCCGGTCTTTGTTCTTCTGTTTGAACTTCTTGTACTAAATTTTCTTGAAGTTCTTGCTCACTAGGAAGTTCAAATTCTTTTCTAGGTTCATTAGGTAGCGCTTTGTCTACGCTGTCTCTGTTGTCTGCCATTATTTTTTTCTCCAGATTGTTTGACTGTTTTAACAGTATTATACATAATATTCAAGCCTTGAGGCGTAGGTCCTGATTTAGGTGGAATTGTTGTGGTTAAACGTTTAGGGTACAAAAGCTTCTGTTTCATCTTCTTTTCCTTTAATTTTACTTTTCAATGAAGCCAATCCACTTGCTGCTTCTGGCCCCAATAAATATGCTGCAGCTACTTCTTCTGGTCTAGTATAACCCATTTCTGCAGCTTCAGCTACATCACTAATTCCAAGGCCTACCATTGCCGGTCCTGCAAATGGTACGATAGGTGCAGCTAATCTTGCTACAGGTCTTGCAATTTGTTTTGCATATTTACCATAAGTTTTTAATTTCTCTGCAGCTTTCTTTATAATTTCTTTTCCTTTTGAAGTAGAAGGTGTTTCTCCTTTTAATTTCATTCCTGGTTCTTGAGAAATAGCTAAAGATGGATCTGGTAATTTTTCTTTAACCATGAATCCGGGTTCAAAGGCAGTTCTTTTAAAAGATAATCTTGTTTTATAATTTTTATACTCTGGATATTTTTGTCTTAATGCTCTATCATTTTTTAAATACTCAACTGCGGCTTTAATCTTAGCATTTGAGTTTACCTTACTATCAAATACTTTAGAAAATTTTTCCATTTCTTTTAACAATGGATCTTCAAAAACTTTTGCCATTCGTCTATTCGAACTTCCATCAATATACATTGAATTTTTTAAATCTGTCATGGTGTTTTTAAAAGCAGCATGATGAAAGTTTAATTTACTTTTTTTAGGAGCTGCTATTTCTGCTTCAACAGAAGGACTAGATCTTAATTTAGTAACATTTTGTCTTTGAATATTTTTTTTGCTTTTTTCTTCTAGAATAGGTTTACCTTTGCCAGGAATTTTTAATTTATCTTTGTGTCTCTCTAATTCATTTCTAGTTACTATTTTATTTTTATAATATTCTCCTTCTCCTCTTAAATCTTTTGCAGTTAAAGGAACTTCTTTTCCTTTAATAATTTTAGGAGGTGCAGCGTCAATAGCAGCTTGAACTTCTTCGGCTGTTCTCATACCAGCTGTATATTGATTCTTACCTGTTGGATTATAGTTTCCGCCTTTTTTATAAGGTTTCCTCATTATACTTTCTAATTTATTAAGTTTTGATTTTGGAACCAAGTCCATAATTAAATCTCTACATCACCGATGTGATGCCGCCAGCTTGAACACCTAGTCTTGCTTCAGCTAAAATTTGATCACGAAATTGTCTAAAAGAAATAGGCTCTAAACCTTGTTCTAACATATCATAAACATATTTATCGTATTCGCTTAAAAGATCATCGTCTGCTTTTGCCATTTTAATTGATGGAGCTTTTGGTGCTCTTACCTTTGATTCAATATAATCATTCAACATTTCTAATTCTCTTGGAGTTAAATCGAAAAGTGGTTTATTAAATAATTCTAAAGAAAGATTATTTTTTTCTGCCATTATATCTGGAGCAGATGCTACTTTACTACCTTCAAGGCTCCTGATGCCTGCTTCTTGTTCCCTGCCTGCTCCCAAAGATTTTAATAAATCCTGGTACTCATCAATTGGAATCTCTTCTTGTTCTGGAATATCTTCTGGTCCCATGCCTCTAGCATAACCAGGTCGTCCTCCTTTTGCAAGTTTTTCTTTTTCCTTCATAAGTTTTTTTATTTGTTCCTCAGATAACTCTGTAATACTAGAAATCGTACTTACATCTGCACCCATCTTAATCATTTGTTGTGCTTGTTTTATTTTTTTAGGATCAATGCTTTTTGGATCTACCATTCCTGCGTCTGCATATTTTTCTCTTGATTGTTCTTCTCGCATAGCTTGTTTAACCGCTTCACCAAAATCAAATCCCTCATTATCCATAAGTTCTTTGACTCGTTCAGTAAATTCTGATGGTTTGTATTCTTTGTCCATTCCTAATAATACACTTTTTGTTTTTGTTGTAAAGGTTCATCTTGATAATCATCCGGATGGGTAACTAAACCTCCTTGTCTAAACCTCATAACTGCTTGAGTCATGGAGTCTACTAAATCATCATGATCTCCATAAGGAAACGCTGCACATTCTTCAATCACTTCTTGTGCAAATTCCATTTCCGTGGGCGCCCATATTCTCCCTGATTCAAACAGAGGAGAAACACTGTTAACTCTGGTATGTTTATCATTTCCTTTGCTCGGTGTAAAGTTAATTACTGGAATACCCATTTTTCTTAATTCATAAGTCAAAGGAAGCCCTGATGCCTTACTCTCGACTATAACCGTTTCTGGATTCCAATATCCATATTGTTCAAGAGCAATACGACGAAGTTCAGGAAACTCATATCTTCCCTTCACTGCATCAAGCAACAGGAGACAGGGACCACTATCTTCATTTGGATGAAACACTCCCCAAGTTGTGATTGCAGAAAAGTCCGCAGTTTGTTTTTTCATAAACGCTGTATCATAAGATTGAATAACATGTTCTAATGTAGGAAGCGTATCGGATTCCCAGTTTTGCCACCATTCCCTTTTAATCAATGCACCTTCATCACCAGTAGGATTCTGCATGTATTGTGCATTCCATTTTGAAAGTGGAATAGAAGCTTTAACCGATTCTAAATCTTTTAAGGACCAGTATTCAGGCCACAGGGGTTCACCATCTGGCATGATTGCAGGAAATTGAATTACTTCCCATTGATCTGCTTTAGGTTCTTTTTGTGCTTTAATTAATCTTCCTGAAAGATCTTTTTCATTCCAACGTGTCATTACAATTACAATCGTTCCACCAGGTTGAAGACGTTGACGTGGACCTGATGTGTACCATTCATAAGTTCTCTCAAGAGCTTGAGCATTCATTGCATCTTGTTCAGTGTGTGGGTCGTCAATAATTAATAGATCGGCACCCCGTCCAGTAATTGCAGAACCAACACCAGCAGCATAGTATTCACCACCTTGTTGGGTTTCCCATTTACCAGCAGCTTGAGAATCTTCTTTTAGTCTTGTTTGAAATACTTCTTTGTACTCAGGTGAATCCATAAGTTGTTTTGCTTTACGACCAAACCTTACAGAGAGTTCTGTGGTGTTAGTAGATTGAATAATTTTTAATTTTGGATTTCTACCTACCATCCATGCAGGCAATAAATAAGATGCAAATTCAGATTTAGTATGCCTAGGTGCCATATTAATTATAACACGCTTAATCTTTCCATTTGCAATATCATTAAATTTTTTTGCAACTTTTCTATGATGAGATCCTTCTACAAAATCAGGCCATACATGTTTTACGAAAGACATAAAGTCATTTTTAATTTGAGATTCTTTTTTCTTATCTTTCCACTTAGCCATTACCAAAGCTAATTCTCTTTTTACATCTGGTGGTAACTTTTCAAATTTTTTTAACTTATTAATATCCATAAATGCATTCCAAAAAATTTTCTAAAAAATTTTTAGACATGTGTTTTTAAAAGTCCAAAAGTATTTTACGCCTTTAAATGTATAAAACTTGGCAAAATGTCGCACCTCTGGGACCCCTTTTTTATGTATGTATAATTGATTAATTAAAAAATTGCAAATTTTAGAATTGGTCTGGTACCTCTATGGGCCAGGGGCTTGACCCCTGGCCCATTATACTTAGTCTAATAGAACCATATATGCCTCAGCATTATTTTTTCTAAAATAGTTTAAACCTTTTCGAACTTTATCCCATAACTTAGAATATCCATCTATGCCAACTTTTTTATCTTCTAAAGATGCAAGGTATTCATAATAAAATATTGAATCATGAATCTTGGCCTCTTCTTTTGTTAAAGCAAAAGGTTCGCCACTAAATCTATTCTCTCTTGTTTCTGTCTTGTGTGTGTTGTCTACTACTATTTTTAAGTTACTCATATTGCCTCGCTTTCTATGTGCCTATTCTAACACGAATAGGCACAAAAATAAATTGTTAACTTTGTCGCACCTAAGTTATTTCAACTATTCTTTTTTCTGTATACATATGATCTACATATTCTCTACTTTGCCAATCATATTTTCTGCCTAAAGCTTTTGTTTGTACAACTTCAATCGGTGTTTCTAGCGGCTCGGGTCTTGGTGCTATTGCAACAACTTGTCTAAAATATTTATAAAAGAAATCATTATAGCAACCCGTACTACAAAAAACTGACCAAGGTCCATTGCGTTTGTACTCACTATCTAAAGTTATTTTTCTAGTTCTTAAAACTTTAGAACCTTTCACACCTCTTATTCTGTCTTGCGTTCTTTTTTCGTGGCAACTTGGTCCGTGGCACCAATTATATTCCGTCATTTTCCCAACTCCTTTTCATTCGTTTCATTTCTGAATAAAGCTCTTGCATATGTCGAGTATTACAACTCTCAATCCACCTAATTAATTCCTGACGCATTGACTTTTGTTCCTCGTATATTTTTGCTTTATTACTGTCTATTAATTCAAACTCAAATTCTTTTTGTTCTGCCATTTTATACCTCGTTTACAAAATAGTTAATTGCTGTTGTGTATCTGTTTCGATATGTATCAAAAAAAGTTAAACACTTATTGCCATTTTTAGCAATCCACTCTTTTGAGTTTTCATCGTATTTTCCAAATCTTACTTGGAACTTATTATATTTTTTAACAAACCACCCAACTTTTATATTTGTATTTTCTTTTATCATACTTTCCTTTCTTTCTGTTATGGGACTATCCTATCATAGAATAGCCCCATAGTCAAGTATTAATTTATACTTTGTGCTTGTTCTTTTCTAAACAAAGCAATTTTTTCGTCTCTAGTCATTTCAACTTTATCTTCTAAAAGACTAGCCAAATTTTCTGGGCTATAAATGGAAAGTGCCAAACTTGAACTTTCATTTAAGATACTTTCATTTAAAGGTATTCCCAATTTATCTGCTAGTGTTTTTGCTTGGTCAAAGTATTTATAAGATTTTAAACCTAATCTTAACTTCTTCATTTTTTCTTCAACATAAGAAAAAATATCTTCGTGTCTATTGACCAAATTTTCTTGGGCTACGATAAACATTTTTAAAGTTTCATATTCTTCTTGATTAACTTTAAATTGTCTACTGTGGCAATAACTACTTCCTATAACTGATAATTTAAAATCATTTTCCCATTGAGAACAATAATTTATTTTATCATTACCAGATACATCATTACTAGACCTAAAGCCCAAAAATGTATTAATTGAACTTTCAATGTCATAATATCTTGGGTTTCTTCTGTCATCACTCCAACGATAGTAATAATCTGCGTCAAGACCATTAGATTTTAATAAATCTCGGTAATATGCTATTCCGAAATTAGCAGACCTTTCAGGTCTTAAAGTGAAATTAATGTGTAATTCATCATTAGTTTCATATTCTTCCCCATCTGAATTAACTTTGGTACTTGGTAAAGTGAAATTAAAACAATTATCTTCAAATATTTCGCCACCACTTTTGCCATATTTATTTGACATCTCTCTAACTGTGTCAATATCTTCTTGGGGTTGATATTTTCTTACTATTCTTTCTACAATATTTTTCGTTGCTTGTCGTAAAATATCATAGTTTTCTTTTGCTTGATTATATTTTTTAATAATTGGGCTATCTTCTTTTTCCCAAAAATTTTGAAATACATCAGCAATATTTTTTCTTTTTTCTGCGTTTAGTGTTAATCGCTTTTCCATTTATTTTTCCTCGCTTTCGTATGGTTTAGTTTAAAGATATTATCAATTATTAAATCAGGAACATAATAATCAAGATCATCAATCAAACTTTCACTTTCCCAAATTTGTCGAGCAACATTGAAAGATTGAGGGACAACATCATATATTGGATTACTGATTTTGATATTTTCTTTTTTAACTTTCATAATGAGAGAATACAAAAAAATTGTGGCAAGATTAAGACAACGATTGGTTATTTTTGTCGCACTCTTGACAAATTGTCGCACCTACGACTTTGACATACTTTTGCCACAATCCTATATTATTATATATTCCATCAGCCTCATTTGAGAGTTTATCGCTGAAACAAAACTATAAACTCTAACGGGACTTGCACCGGCAAAAGCAAGTAGGATTAGACTGGTCCTGGAAGATAGCCATTGGACCAGTACTGATCCCTGGTCTTATTAACTTGGCCTAAATCTCCAATTGATCACTGGAGATTATGATCTGAAAGGATGGTTGGTCAATCTCTAGTAAGACCTGGGGTCAGGTATAAAAAATTATGAAAAAGAATACAAAGAACACTGCAAAATTTGGAAAGGTGATGGAGATCCTTACCAAAGCAAAATTTAATTTAATGATGGACAAGCCTGTATCCTTGCAGGTGCTGCAAGAAATAGAAGACAAAGTAAATTATCTTTACGGCCAATATAAGAATTACGTGGAGCCCGCTGCACGATACAATAAACAATTGGGATATTTAAAATTTAAACAATTTGTGGAGGGAAAGAAATGAAGCAACAAGCATCAAGCAACAAGCTGCGACATTTTGTCGCAGGACAATTTGGCAAGTTGACAGAGGTTCAAGCGTCAAGCAACAAGCTGCGACATTTTGTCAAATGTTTTACTCCTGGAATCCGGGTTAAAAATAGATTTAATAGAAAGGTATAATTATGGAAGATAAAGATAAGGAAGCAATAATCGAAGAAGTAATTGCGATATGTAAAGCAAATAAAAAAAATATGTATTGTGATAAATATCAATTAATAGACATGATCAGGGAGGTTTTAAAATTATATGAAAACTAACGAAGCGTGGAAAATAGTCGGAGGCCTTAGCAAGCCTTCAAAAATGCCGGGCTGGGCCTATGGGTTACCGGCGGCAGAATGTAAGACTGGAAAAAAATTAGTACATGTTGAAGGCTCAACGTGCTCAGGGTGTTATGCTAATAAAGGTTGTTATGTGTTTGCAGTTGTACAAGCTGCACAATATAGAAGATTAGAAGCTACAAAAATTCCTGAATGGGTTCCAGCTATGGCCTACTTGATTAATTCGAAGAAATCAAAATTTTTTAGATGGCACGATTCCGGAGACGTTCAGGACGAAGCTCATCTATTAAAAATTTTTGAAGTTTGCAAGTTAACGCCTGACGTTAAGCACTGGATGCCAACGCGTGAAGCCTGGATCAAAAAATATTTAAATCAAAAGCCGGAAAATTTAACAATAAGATTTTCTGCAACGATGATTGACCAGGACGCCCCAGCGAGCTGGCCAAACACGTCAACGGTTGTGAGCGGTGAAGGTAGAACGTGCCCAGCTCCTGATCAAAACAATGAATGCGGCAGCTGTCGAGCGTGTTGGGATCCTGAAGTTAAGAACGTGGCATATGGTAAACATTAATGCACGTATTTCGACATCCAAAATTTTATGAAGAATTTCGCAAACGCGCGAGGGAAGAGCAGAAGAAAGCGAAGCTCAAGCGTCAAGCATCAAGCAACAAGCAGAAAGGAACAAGCAATGACAAAGAACAAGCGTCAAGCAACACTGATCAAGAAGCTTCATGAAGCCTGGGCCTTCCAGCACGGATACCAGTCTCAAGCGTCAAGCCACAAGCTGCGACAAAATGTCGCGCGGTATAATGCCACAGACTATAAAGCGTCAAGCAACAAGCGACAAGCATCGTAACCCTTGGCGCAAGGATCAAGCGTCAAGCCACAGGCAACAAGCTCCCGGATCCTTGAACCTTCATAAAGTTTTGGAGTCTTGTCTCTGGCATCTAAAACTAAGATAAATGTATTAACCGGATGTTTCACATGAAATGCTATTTGGTGTGGAGAAAAACGAACTTTATTCGTTGTAGTAACTTTAAGTTCTAAAGTAAAAAAGTGGCTGTTATTATTATAGACCAATAGATCAGGAGTACCGGGAACACTAAGATTCTCCAGTCGAATAAGGCTAAATTGTTTAAAATTTTCTTTAATTTTTCCATAGAATTTTGTCTCTGGTTTCAATTGTTTTTCTAACTAACAGGCTAGCCAATTTTCTTTAAAACCTTACCCATATTCCATGTTTCAGATTGAATAGTAAATACTAGTCGATGAGTCTCTCTAACTCCCAATAATTTATTTTCCATAAGTTGTAAAGTGGTAATGTCATAAAATTTTCCATCAGGTAAACACACCTGGACTCTAGCATCAGCAGTGACCGGAGAGGTCATCATTTTTTCTAGAACTTGTTTTAATTCTCTTCCTTGCATAAAACTTTCAATTTAATTTTGGCGCCCCAGTATCCACTGCAATGAGAAAACAGTTTCGTAAGCCGAACGCCAAAACAACTCAACAATATGAGGTCAATGAAAACATCACTAACTACACTTGTATTTATATCATTGTTGTGTTAAATGTCAAACATGGGATTACCAAAAAAATTAACAGAAATGCAAATGAAATTTGCACAAGAATTAGTTACTAATGAAGGTAGAAAAACTGCCACACAATGTGCAATTGACGCAGGTTATTCAAAAGAAGCTGCAAGACAATCAGCAAGTGTATTACAAAATCCAAAACAATATCCACTAGTTGTTAAATATATAGGTGAACTTAGAGAAGAATATCAGAAAAAATATGATGTGACTTTTGGAAGTCATGTAAGAGAGTTAGCCAAACTTAGAGATGAAGCAAGAGAAAAGAAAGCTTGGTCTGCTGCTGTTAATGCTGAAGTTGCACGAGGAAAAGCTGCGGGTCTGTATATTGAACAGAAGATAATTCGTACAGGTAAATTAGAAGACTTAACAACAGAAGAATTAGAATTAAGAATGAAACAAATACTAGACGATTATTCTCCAATATTGGAAGGCATTGAAATTGACGAATTAAAAGACAAGATAAAACAAGAACCGAAATTAATACATAAATCATCCAATTAAAACTTTTTCCATTTTAATTATACAACCTTTAGGAAATACATTACGATCAGAAAATAATTCATCATTCTGTTCATAACTTCCAAACGTTCTAACATTTTTATTATCTTTCTCATAAACATATGCATGAGTAATCATAATTGATGGTTTCATTCCAGAAAATTCATGAGCTGTTGCATGCCCGCTGTCCCCGGTGATATCCGCCCACGTTATTTTGTAAAAATAATATTTTTTCTTATTTATAAAAACGTGTCTGTATTTAGATTTTTTTCTAGTCATGGATTTTTCTATAATGGTTTTTTACAGGATTTTTACTAAAATAAAAATCATAAAAAATTTGAGTCTCGCGTTGGGAAATTGTAACCTTATGTAACCTCATTGTAACCTAATTGTAACCATGTAAACCATTGATTTTATTGAATAAAGTTAAATTGTAACCTTGTAACCTCTCTTTGTAACTTTTTTTAAAAATAAAATTAAAAAAATCTTGGTAAAAAGTATTATAGGTTTTTCTTTTTCTCATAAAATTCATCTATTTTTTTAAGCCATTGCCACGAAAAACGTTGAAATTCTTGATCTTTTATATCAAATCTTTGAAATTGATTATCTTTAGTGCACATTAGAATCGTTCCAGACTGTATTTTGGTACCATGCATTTGATTATGAGCCATGGCGTATGCTGCCAGTTGCACAAAATAATCTTCAATCCACTCTTTTCGTTTTAACTTGTTGCTCTGTTTAAAATCTATGATAGACTCCCGACCTTCATAAATTCCTGCTAAATCTGTAGCACCTGCATACAACTCAGGATAGTATACTGTAATTTCTGATCCCCATATTTCTTCTAAATGACCCCTGATGCCTGATTCCAGGATCGTGTTGGCCATTACCCCTGCTTGTTGCCCCAAATCACTAAAATCAGCATGTCTATGGCCCAGCAAATGGCTTTCTAAAACCCTATGCATAATTGAACCACGCTCCGCTGCTTCATTTTTAATAAACTCTGCCTTATTTTCGCCAATATTTTGCTTCCATTTTGCCAAACTTGCTTTTTTCTCCTCGGATTGAGTTGCTTGCAATATAGTTGTAACAGATGGTAATTTTTCGTTATTAATCGAATAATGACGTTGATCATCAATTAAACTTCTAGTTGAAGTAGGATAGACAAATTTTTTATTCCATTTAATCATATTCTTTCACCCGTATTTTTATATATTTTTGATTTTAACTGTATAATTTTATTGTATAAATGCTTTTTCTGTTGTTTCAAATGCTCTTCATTCAAATCTACTTTTGTAAATACTTCAGAAAATCCAGTGTTAATTAATTGATTCATAATTTCTGGTTTCTGTAATTTTTCGATAGCTTTTATTTCTATTTGTCTGGCTCTTTCTCTACTTATTTTAAATATTAAAGAAATCTCTTCAAGAGTATGAGTTACATCAGTACCAATTCCATATCGCATTCTTAAAATACTTTCTTGCTTTGGAGTTAGATATTTAGGAAGAATATCATTTATAGTAGATTTCACCTCATTTTCTATTGCTTTCATCTCTAAGTTTTTTACAGGATTGGCAATTTGTAATAATTGTTTTTCATCCATTTTAGTTTCAAAACTACTTTTAGAAAATCCTTCTAATTGTCTAGTCGTAAAAGCATCTTCTAATTCGATATCTAAAATAGACAATAATTCTTTTACAATTTTTATAGGTTCATTTTTCTTACCGATAGGTTTTAAAGTACCTCTAATTAAATCACAAACTCTTACATATTGAAGCCCGTAAGTTTTACAAAATTGCATTGTCGATTCAAACCCTTTGTTTTCTATTGCAGATAAAAGTCTGTCATTTCTAATTGTAACTTTAACTCGGTAGTCCATTAATTTACACTCCTTCTTTTTTGTTTTGATTTTTCTAAGTCTTTAATAAAATCTTCATGTTCTTTTTGATCCGTAGGCCATGCTAAATTTCTTGGACTATCTGCATCTGCACGTTTACAAAAACAAATAAAACATTCATAATCTTTAGGCAAAGGAAAACCAGGAAAAGGTGTTGCAGTGCCTTTATTTTCTGGCAGTTCCTCTTCTTTCAACCAATCGCCACATTCAACACATTTAGCATCTCTCATTAAATAACTCCATTTCTTCTAAGTTCATTAACTTTATTAACTTCTCCCTCTGAATCACAATTATTACATTGTTGAATTAAATCATTAATTAATTTTTCAGGACAACTAGATGAATTAATCTTCTTGTAATTGTTCATTATCTTGGGATCTATCCATATATAACCGTTTCCATGGCATTTCTGGCAAATTATCTTTTCCATCATTCTCCTTTATTTTGTTTAAAAATTTAATCATTTTATTTCTTACTATTTTATGATCAAAACCAGCATAACGACAAACTGTGGCAAAATCTGGACTAGGTTCTGTCACATACATAATTTCTGGGAATTTTTTATCTTTATAAAATTCTTTGTTTTTAGTTATGTAAAATGTCATTTTAATTGAATCCTCAATTGCTTTAGCTAATACGCTTCGCCAAAGTGTTTTATTCGGATCTTTTTGTTTTGATTCGTATAAATCAACTGTCTTTATGGGATTTAAGTTTGCCATTTAACTTCCTTACTTTTTCGTTGATTAAAATATCTAAAGCTTTTGCACGTGATACTGAAACATCCGGTACAACTACTTTTCTAATTTTGTCGAGTTTCTCACAACTTGAATGTGATAACGCAACCGATTTATATTTACTTATGTCTGTCATTATTGTATTCTCCTTTATTAACTTTATAATATAACAATATAGGATTTTTATAGTTTTTTTCAATAGGTGTCAATGAAATATTTATTAACCATTTATATATGTTCAGTAATTACTGGAGATTGTATACAACCAGCAATGGAAAGTTTAAATCTTCAGTCTTTTTATAAAAATCACTATGATTGCGTACGTTCCGGATTAGGTGATACTTTTGAAGTATTATTTAATGGTACGTATTTTACTTCAGATATAATTGAAAAATATCAACTATATCCTAAATTTTCTTGTAATCCTATTTCTGAACAAGATGCTCTTGAGTTGCCTTCAAGTTGGGAACCTGTTTAAGTTTTCCTTCTTCTCTCATTTTAGCTCTAATTTTTGTCGCAGAAATTTTTTGAGTTTCTTCATCTAAAACTATCTCTTCGATTTTATAACCAACTCCTCTTCCATAGCAAATGTTAGTAATATTTGGAACAAGCATAATTTTAAATTGTCCTTCAAATTCAGGATTTAATTTTTCTTCAATATTTTTCTTAACTGTTTCAAAATCAAATGGATTATCATCAACTCCTTGAACATCTCTTATTTGTATACAAACTTGACCAGTTTTTTTTATAATTTCTTTAAACAAGGTGTAATGGCCATCATGAAAAGGTTGCCATCTTCCTAACATTTGAGCAGTTGGTTTTTTATTATCCCATTGATAAGCCATTATTTGATCTCCTTTATAATTTTTGATGCCCAATTTTTAGCATCTTGTGTGGTTACATGAAAGTCAAACTTATCAGGTTTAACAAACATTTTATTTGTATCATCAAACCTTCCTTCTTTAATAGTATCAACCCAAATAATATAATCTGCAGGAAATAATCTTCTTGCTTCAGGTGTGGGGCAAATAAAATCTGCTACAACAAAATTTCCTTCATTCTTTAATTTAATAGCAAAATCTGCCATGCGTTTTGATTGACGTTTACGTCCTTCTTCTGAAAAATCCCAATCGTTCGCTTCTTTCCTAACTTCATCTGCATTTAATCTTTTTGCATTTAACAAAGGTGCAAGTTCATTTGCTAAAGTTGTTTTACCAGAACCTGGTAAACCCATTATTAAAATAATTTTCATAATTCTTTCTATTTAGTTACAATATAGTTTTAAGTTCTACCTTGACCTCTATATTTAGTTTTTTTATGATGTAATTTTTCAGATTTACTTTTTCGTTTTTTGTGAACACCTGGACGTTTTGGTGGTTTATCTCTAGGTACGAAGTGAACGAATTTTTGTTTAGCCATGTTCTTTTATATTTTTCATATATTTTATATATTTTATATCAGACTCAGATAATTGCATATATCTTATTTTACCATTAACATGTTGTTTAGTATCTGCACCACAATTAGTGCATCTATAAAAATCAGTTACAATTGCTACTAATATAGTATCTTCTTCACACTCTTCACAGAAACCATGTACGGTATCTATTTTTGAAAACATAGAATTTTTTAATTTATCATTCATATTAAACTAAGTTTACTGCTTTTCCTGATTTTTATAAAATATATTTAAACTATATCTTGGAGAGCTTTCTCCTAAAGCTTGAAGATCTGTATGAAAAATTTCTGAATTAAAAAACACAGCTCTATTTTCTTTAAAACCAATATACCTATCTAAATTTTTTTTATTATTATAAAAACCTGTTCCATTATACATCAATTCTTTTCCTTTTAAATAACATATAAAACTATAATTAGCAAAATCCTTATCGTTGTGAGGTAAAGCTTTTTTAAAATTATGTCTTAATCTAAAAGAACTTTCTGATAATATTAAATTTTTATCTTTTATAAGAGAATTTTTTATTTTTGAAAATAACCATTCGTTTTCTTCAATCTTTTTAAATGAATGTTTAAATCCATAACTATCACCAGTTTCTTTATATATTAAAGGTGTAAAAGAAATTTTATCTAAAAAATTTCTTAAAACTTTAAATTCTCTTTCATCAAAAAAATTATCAATTACTACAATATCTTCCATGTTTATATTAAATCTTTCGCCTTTCCTATGATGGGTTTATATTTTGTTTTACCTTCTGACCGGTAGGCTAACATAAATTGTTCTCTTCTATTTACTGGGACCCAACTACAATGGATCCATCCAGAGTTTGGCTCACCAGGAGTATAGTACTCCAAAATTAATTGGTCTGTTTCTAAATTTTTTTTAATCCAATCTGCAACTTCAGCATTATCTACACCTATACATTCAAAATCTGCGGCGCAGCCTTGAGCATGCTGTGAGTTTACTGAACTTCCTATAGCTAAACATAGTTCTTCACTACGAAATCCGCTAGTCACCTTCACTCTACCAAAATGGTCCCTGACCGGTTGTAGTATATTTTCGCAAAGTAATTTTAAATTTTCTATTTGACCTGCAGAAGGATTGTTATTAATTCCTTTTCTAATTGCAGTATCTGATTTGATAAGCTCTAAGAGAGTAAAATTTCGTGAAAGATTCATTAGTTTTTAATAATATTAATTAATTTTTCTTTTTTAATCAAGCAACCAAATGAATAAAGTAATCGTTCTCCTTCATAAATTGGAGTTGAACCATGATGTTCTAAAGATGCTAAAATTAACCATAAATCATTTTCTTTAATATTAAATTGTTCATTGTCGATTATAATATCTCCTCCAGTTTTAGGTTTTTTTAACATTACGTTAGCTCTTACATGAACATAACCTTCGGGAGCTGGATCCGTATGTATTTGTGTAAAAGCTTTTTCTTCAAAATGATTCATAACTAAATTTCCCAAAACAGGTTCCTCTTTTTCTGGAATAATATTGAAAGCTTCAAAACTTTTTTTCCATAAATCTAAATTACTTTCTTGCTTCGCAAATCTTCTTCCTGGAGACACAGAATTAATTTTAAAATTTTTACTATAAACTATTTTTTTAGCATGAGGCCAATTATTAATTATTCTAGGTATTTTTAAATTCATTAATGTTCAATAATTGTTGTAATACTTATACTACCATCAATATTTTTTTCAAGTTCTGCTTCTACTTCTCCACACATAAATCTCTTATTATTCATACTCATATTTCGCTCTGCTTCACGTTTATGTTTGAGGCAATCAGAGATAGAATTTTGAATTCTATGCTCTACTAATTGACCATTAATAAATAGACAAAGTGCTATTACAAAACTTGCACCCATTATACAAATCTACCTTTGTTTGGTCCTTTTTTAATCATATATTTAGAAGTACCATTTGCACCTATTTCAACTTCTTTTCTTAACATTTGAAAAAATTGTTTTTGTTTATCTGATTCCATTTTCTCTTGAGAATATTTAATCATTTTGTGTGTGTTTATTTTTTCTCTATCAGCCATTATTTCATCCTCCAATATTCAGTTATTTGTTTCCATTCACACTCGAAATCTTCACAAGTATAATCATACTCCTGGAAGGTCCCTGCGTTAATGCCCGTTTCCATTGCCATTGCTAAATTGAATATCTCTTGTTGCGTCTTTAAGCTTTTCAACATCTTTTTTCAGTTTCTCAATTTCCTTTTCAGCCTGCATAAGCATAACC
>Ga0208795_1000695_pt1 | contig 16141 bp, 23 predicted proteins | sample CB_VirMetaG_6_FD_184541 | JGI IMG/M metagenome (GOLD analysis project Ga0208795, IMG submission 184541) | Freshwater to marine saline gradient viral communities from Chesapeake Bay - CB_1508_2 Viral MetaG (SPAdes) (version 4) | ecosystem: Environmental > Aquatic > Marine > Coastal | place: USA... | reverse complement strand
GAAAATATATGTGATACAAAAATTTAGATGTAAAATTTCACTTCTGAGATAGGGTTATATATCAAAATGAAAGCTATATAGTTGTATCTTATGATTCAAAAGATTGAAATTATAGAATATATAAAGATAAAGAATGGAGACGGAATGAAAACAAAGAATGGAATTTTTGACATTATGAAGATGTATCTGAAAGAGTTTTAAAAAGAGATTTTCAATGAGAGATGAAAGAAGAATTAGAAGTGTTAGATATGAGTAAAGATATTATAAAAGCACACAGACAATTATTGGATAAAATAAATAGTAATAAAAAATGGCATCAATATATATTTAACCCTTTTAAATAATATGTGAGAATATAAAATATATAAAAAATGAGATAAGTTACCTTGAATAATGCCAATGATAGCTTGAGAAGAAATTCTACAATATGAAGAAAAAAATATATTTATTCAATATTATTATGAATTGAATAGAAAAACATTATGACTAGATGTAGTGATTACTCATATTGAAAGTCTTAATCCTTGAAGTTGAAATTTTGATAAGGTACTATGAAATTTTATTTATTGAATACAAAAAATTAGAAAGCCTGATGCTAAAGCTAAATTCAGTATATCTAATTTATTGAATAAGTGATTAGTAAAATATATGGAAAAATATAAAATAAACATTAAATAGATTTTAGTATTAATCCTTTTAAATAATGAAATGAATTAGAATATATGAAACAGATACTAAAATAGAAGTATATGATAAAATAGATTTACAATTAGCTAATTTATGTAAAGCACCTAATCAAGAATTATTTAGTAGATTTGCTGATTTAGTAAAACAAGTGAATTATTGGGAACATAAAAATAATCATGATATTATATAAAATGAAAGCTAGAGATAAAAAAACATGATTTGAATATGAAGTACTAAGTATACATTATATTAAATGAGAGATAGACCATGTAATATGTGATTTTGCAGAAAATGAATGAGATGTATGGGAGTTCAAAACAAGTGAATTAGAGTTTATGAATAAATAATTAAATATGAATAAAGAACAAGAAATATATAATCTTATAGATAAACAGATTGATATAATGAAAGAATTAATTCTCGTAAAGGCTACAAATTGAAAAGAAATAGATAAGTATAAGTTTACATTAGATATATTATATCATTTAAAAAAATAATGGAATGCGTGAACGTTAAATGAGAAAAATGTATTTGTTGATACTTACAATGTAAAAGAATAAAATTATGAAAAGATACGAGAAAGCAGCATTATTCGTAATATATATAGTGGTATGATTATTTACTATATTTGTATTAGCAGTAGAGTTTATGATACCGTACTTAAATGATATACCAACACCAGAGCAGGAGGAGTTTAATTATTAATAAAACAATATGAAAAATAAATACATAGCAGCATTATTTGCTATATTACTATGAATAATAGGTGGGCATAAGTTTTACTTGTGAAAATGGTGACAATGATTATTGTATATATTATTATCAATAATAACATTCTGAGTATTGCCAACATGCTTATGAGTACTTGAAGGATTACTATATTTAGTAAATACCAAAAAGCGGTTTGATATGAACTATAATATGGATTTCATAAGGACTCAAAGAGAAATGGATATATTAACCAAATAGATTATCAGAGATTGATCAGAATTATTAATATTTACATCATTTATGATAATAGCTCTATGTGGATTAATCATATATGCTAAAATGAATTGAATATTTTAACCATATGAAAGGGGTGGTATAGAATATAATATTAAAGGATTTCCTCATTTATCCCAAAAGTTATATATTATACTTTCCTTTTAATAATTAATATAATATATATTATGTGAATACAAGAAGAAAATAAATTAGTTAAAAAAAAAGAACTGACAGAGCAACAAAAGCTTTTTTGTCAGTATTATGTTAGTGAAGATACATATTGAAATGGTACTAGGGCATATCTATTAGCATACCCTGACTCTGAGTATGACAATGCTAGATCTAGTGCTTCAAGATTATTAAGTGATGCTAACATATGCCAGCATATAGCTGATTTATTAGATAAGGCAGGGTTTACTAAAGAAAATGCTGATAAACAATTATTAATGCTTATGAACCAGCATGAAGATAGACAGGTAAAATTATGAGCTATAAAACACTTTAATCAGATACACGCAAGAACTGAAGCAGCTATATCCAAAGCTATAAAAGATGGTGCAGTAGATAAAGATATATTTAACTTTAAAGTTATAGTAAATGGAAGTAATAACAACGACAGTATACTTGAATAATTATACAAGTACTAAAAAGATAAATATAAACAGATGATGAACAAGAAGTGGTAAAACATATAATTTACTACTTCTGTTTTTTGTTTGGTTACTAACATGAAAGGTAGATAAGAAAAAAAAGTTTGAAAAATGAACACTTACAGTAGTTAGAAAATTTGCATCTACTTTAAAAGGTACAGTTGTTAGAGATTTTGAAGATATTATAGATTTACATTGAGTAAGAGGTTTGATAGAAATAAATAAAAGTGATAAAACATATAAGTATTGAAATAGAATAGTAGAATTTATATGAGCTGATGATCAACAAAAACTAAGATGATCTAAGAGAGATATATTATATTGTAATGAGGCAAATGAACTTAACTATAGACAAGAGTTCTTTCAGTTACTTATAAGAACTAAATATAAAATATTTATTGATTTCAATCCTGATGATGAAAAAGTATGGATAAATACAGAACTTGAACAAAAGAGGAGGATACAAGAAAGAGATGTAAGAGTAGTTATAAGTACATATAAAGATAATCCTTATCTATCTGAGTGAGAAATAAAAGAAATAGAAAGATTGAAAGATACAGATCCAATGTATCGGCAAATATATTGAAAGTGACAGTACTGAAAGATTCAATGACTTGTATTTGAACATAAGATAATTAAAGAAGTTCCAAAAGATGCAAAATTTTTATGATATTGAAAAGACTTTTGATATACAAATGATCCAACAACTCTTACAGGAGTATATTTATATAATAATGAACTTATACTTGATGAGGTTTTGTATAAGAGGGGACTTACAAATACTTATAAAGAGAAGAAAGATAAAGAAAAAAGTATTGTATGACAATATGAATTACTTTGAATAAGTAAGACTGATGATATTATTGCAGATAGTGCTGAGCCAAAAAGTATTGATGAGATACATAGAGAGTGATATAATATAAAACCTGCTGAGAAGTGACCTGATAGTATAGTATTTGGTATTGATATAATGAAGCAATATGTAATAAATATTACAGAGAGAAGTATTAATGTTATTAGCGAGTTCAAACACTACAAGTGGGCAGAAGATAAGAATTGAAAGGCACTGAATAAACCCATAGATGCTTTCAATCATTCTATAGATTGAGTAAGGTATCTTTGTATTGAAAAGCTTAAGAAGCCTAAAAATAAGAAAAAGTTTTTTCTTACTACTGCTTAATTTTATTTGATTTTTTATATATAGTTATATAATAGACCTGTAAACAAGTAGTTTATTTTATAAATATATTTTATGTTTATTAGAAATAAGTGAACTTCCACTATTGTTGATGTGGATTTGTGAGTTAGAAAGGCGGATATTGCTTCTTGAGATGTTGTATATGCAACAGAAGAACAAGGTCAGAATTTAGTTGATACATATCAAGACTCTTTTGAAAGAGTTGATGTTTCAAATACTATTATTCAAAAAGAAGTAACTATTACAACTGCTGAAGTATTAGCACTTAATACTACTCCAAAAGAATTGGTAGCAGCTCCATGAGCTTGATACTATCTTGTAGTTGATAAAATTGTAGCATCTATTGATTACAATTCTGCTGCATATGCAACTAATACAACTCTTGAGTTTAGATATGGTACTGCTACAACTAAAGTATCTGCAGATATTGCATCATTACTTGCAACAACTGCAGACAAAGCCCAAAGTGTATGAGGTATTGAAGCAGAGCTTGCATGTGCTGTAAATGATAATATAGAAGCAAATGTAGCTACTGGTGATCCAGTAACATGAGACAGTGATGTTAAAGTTACAATTACTTACAGAATTCAGTCTATATAATAATAGATATTTTTAAGAAAGCCTTCAGGGGCTTTTTTAATTTGCTTTTCTCTGAATTTAATTATTATTAATGTAATATTTTTTAACTATAAACAAATGTCTACTGATGAGTTAAATATAGTTAATAAACAAGTTGTGTGATGAGTATACAATAATGTGACTCCAAAGTGAATAAAAGTAAATGAGTATTGATCTATAGTTTTATGAAGTTGAATTGTTGAATCAGATCTTTTAAATGATGCTTGGGGAAGAATAAAGGCAATGCATGACTATTCTATATTTCATTGAATGTGGACACTTAATGTTCATGGGCTTATACGGAAATGAAAAGAAGATTGAGCAGAAGTGCTAGATTTATCAAGTAGTACAAGAATAGTAAGTACAAACTGAAATTTGGTATTAACTACAACAGCTGTAAATTGAAGTGATACTGATTTAATATCTTTTAGAAGTCCTAGATACCAGCCAAACAGATGACACTTATTCTCAACAAGTATATTTTATGATGATTGTGAAACTATATGAGCGACAGCAAGATGGTGATTATGAGTTTTTGATTGAGGAGATATAGATACATGAGTTTATTTTGAGATTACTGATTGAGTATTATATGCAGTTGTAATAAATGAATGAGTAGAAAGATTTAAAACAGATATAACAGCACTTGCTGAATCAATTACATGAAGAACTCTTGCTAGTTTATGTTTTTGAAGTTTGTATGACATTCAGTTTCAATGGAGATGAGCATGAGATTATTTCTTTTTTATAGATCAGAAACTTGTTTATAGGCATAATTTCTTATGAACAACAACAGAGGTTACAATGAGTAATCCTCAATTACCTTGTTTCTTTGAAGTTAAAAATGTAAGTGCCTGAGCAATATGTACATTAAAAGTATGATGTATTGATATTACAAGTGAATGATGAAAGCAATGAGCTTTGACAGATGCAAGTTTTTCAAATGAATGATTAATAACAGTAAGCTGAGCTTCTTGATTACCTAGAGCCCCTTTAGCAATATTCAGAGTAGAATCAACGCTTAATTGAAAAATAAACACAAGAAACTTAAGACTATTAAGAGTTACAAGTTCGGCATATACAAGGGCTTGTAAAATATGATTTGCTTTTACAAGAGATGCAACCGCTATAACATTATGAACTTGAGTATTTAGTCCAGTAAATCCATATTCAAGTTTATCAGTAATTGATATGACAGCAGAAGCACCTAGTACTCCATGAGTTACTCCTACAACTACTGTTGATTTTTCAAAAACAACTATTTCTTATAAGGCAACTATACCTGCTGAGAATACTTGGGAAGCAAATGAACCGAACCCTGATTTGGATTTTTATGCTAGTCCATGAGACTATATAATAGTATTTGCAAGGCAAGTTAAAACATGAACAGATGCTGAGGCAGATTGTACGGTAGAGTTTTGAGAAGAAATATAAATTAATAATTTAAAAATATGTTTAATTTAAAGGCTATAACACAAAAGGTTTCAAACTTTTTTAAAAAGAGTTATTCTTATGGTACATCATGAGTATATAGAGCTTCTTTAGATGATTTATTTAATGAGCTAGGTGAACTTAAAATAAGTTTGCAAACATTTTATGACTTTTATAAATGAAATACAGATATAAGAAGTTGTGTAAGAGAAATATCAAAAAGTATCTGAAAGAATGGTATATTTCTTCAGGATATAGATTGAGAGGTTGTACCTGATAAAGAAAATGTATTAGATATATTTAAAACACCTACATTATACAACTACATACTTAACACTATTAAGCATAGTACTGTATGATGAGAATTATATTTAGTTCCTGAATATGATGTTACTGATAAAGTAGTATGAGTTAAACATCTTGATCCAAGAACAATGACTAAACTTGTATGAAAAGAAAGTGGGCAGATAAGAGGTTTTATACAAAAAGTACCATGAAAAGATCCTATATCATTTACAAGAGATGAGTTAGCATACTTTCAATTTGAGGAAGATGTAAACAATCAGTATAATTGAATGTCATTACTAGAATGAATAGTTCGGGAGGCATTAAGTGATCAGGAAGCAGCAAAAAGAAACTTTTATTTCTTTAAAAATAACTGAGTTCCAAATGCTATATTTATGTTGGATAATTGAGAGGAGGTAACTCAACAAGAGTTAGAGATTGCAAGTGAGAAGATTAAAAAAGAATATACTTGATCTGAGAATTCTCATAAGTTTATAATTTCAAACTCTATAAAAGATGTTAAGACTCTATCACTTACTAATAAGGATATAGAGTTTATAAGTCAAAGAAAACTTACAACAGAAAAGGTGAGTGCTACGTTTTGAGTTCCAAAAAGTATTTTATGATATGCAGAGGATGTAAACCTTGCAAATGGTAAGAACTTTTCAAAGGATTATATAGAGAATACTATTATTCCTATGGATAAGTATGTAGAGTATGTTACTAATACTTTTTATAATAAGTTTGTATCAAAAGATTTGTTTACTAAATGAATAACGATTAAATTTGATTCAGAAAGAATAGATGAGACAGATACTATAGAGTCTGCTCAAAGAGAAGATGTAAAATTATGATTACTTACTATAAATGAGATAAGAGAACAAAGAGGGCTTGATCCATTTAATGAGGAAGAAGCAAATAAACCTACTGTAAATCAATGAACTGTATTATTAGAAGATATTACAATGACACCAATAATAAATACTAATGAATAATTATGGCAAAAAGGCTTGAGGTAAAAACACAATCTGAGCTAATGAAATCATTTAGAGATCAATATAAGTTTATAAATGAAAACTTTATAATATTGCTTGAAAACCCTTCTTTGGTTATGCAAGAGTATGAAAGGTATGAAAAAGGGTTAGAAGAGGATACAAAAGAAGATATAGAGAACTTTTGGAAGGCAATGGGTGTCTATAAAATAGTTGATATTGTTATGAAGAACTCAAGAAAACAATTAGAAATATGATACAAACAGACATTTAGAAAATTCAAAAAAGAAGCTGTTCAATTATGAATAGATTTTAATATAGAGAATCCATATGCAATTGAATACTTAAACAATCTTGAAACGTTATACCTGTCTAACTTTAAGTGATCAATAACTCTTACAACAAAGTCAAAGATAATAGATATTATTAGAACTTGAATTATAGAACAAAAAACTCCAAGTGAAGTATGAAAAGAAATAACAGGACTAAATAAAAATATATTTGATAGAAGTAGGGCTGAACTTATTGCAACAAGGGAGATATGAGTTGCAAATGAGGAATGAGCAAGAGCGGTAACAAAACAATTTACTGATAAGGGTGCTGCTATGGAAAAGTCATGGATAACAGTAAATGATTCAAGAGTAACTCCATCACATATGTTAAACCAAGAACAGTGATGGATATCAATAAATGAAACATTTTGATGAACATGAGATGATATAGCGCCAGCCAGTAATAATCCTAGATGTAGATGTACTACATCATATAGGATTTTATAAAAATTTGCTTTTGTTTGTAAATCATTATTATAGACAAGAATATTTTATAATATTTTCCTAATATAATTTATTATGCACAGATATAGATTACTAAAAAAACAAAACTATTTTCATGCTTTGTTTGATAAAAAATCAGTTGAGGTTTTTGAGAAAGATGGTAATGAGGTAGTAAAGATTTCATGATATGCATCAACAATTGATAAAGATAGAGTTTGAGATGTTGTTTTACCTTGAGCTTTTGTAGACACACTTGCTACATACAAAGAAAATCCAATTATCTTATTACAACATAAGATGGATAAACCTATTTGAAAGGCAACAGAACTATCAGTTGATGAAAAAGGTCTTAAAATAGAGGCAGAAATTACTGAAGATATTGACTGAGTTAAGTCAGCAATTAAAAATGGGGTGTTAAAAGGTTTTTCTATTTGATATAGAGTAAAAGATTGGGAGGAAAAAGGAAATGAAGAAGGAATATATTATGAAATAAAAGAAGTTGAATTGATGGAGATTTCTGTTGTATCAGTTCCAGCAAACCCATTTACTCTTATTAAAAGCTTAGAGGATAGTTTTGAAGAGATTAAAGAAAAAGATTCTGAATGAGAAGATCCTGAAAATGAAGAAGAGGAAAATAATGAAAATAAAAAATCAGAAGAAGAAGAAGAACAAGAAGAAGATAATGAAGATACAACAACTGAAACTTGAAGCGAGTGAGCTGAAAAAGATGGTGAAAACCCATCTATCGAACCAGATAGCGAACCGCAGGAAGAGTGAAAAGAGTTGAGAGATATGTCTATGAAAATGATGCTTAAACAATTAGAGGTAAATACTTCTGAAATGAAAGCAGAGTTGGAAAAGGATCTATCTGAAAAAATGCATAAATCTTTATGAGATAATGCAGAATCTATTAAAAGTTCTTTATTAGAAGAGGTAAATAATAAGTTTACTGAATATAGTAAAGGACAGCTTGAGGCAATAACTATTCTTGTTGATAGTATGAAATCGTTAGATGAAGAGTTTGAAGAGATGTTTACACTTATTAAAACTCTCAGAAATACAAAATGATACAATTACGAGAAACCAGTTAAAGTTGCAAGTAAAAAACAAGATAAATTAAGTAAGGCGTTAAGTCTTGCAAAGAATAATATTTAATATTTTTACAAATGGACAAGAAAAACTTTTTAGAAGTTCTAGGCGAAGCTAAAACTCTTGAGTTTGGGGCTGCGAGAATTGAAGACATTAAAAATGAAATTAAACAATTCCAAGACGCACTAGACACAAAAGCAAATGAAGTAGTACATACTACTAATACAGGTGCATGAGAAGAACTTATTCCTACAAATGTTCTTAATCCTGAAATCCTTGATTTGATTCCTCAATATTCAATGTTATTGCCAAAACTTCCATGAAATCATGGTACAAATATGGCAATCTCTGAAAAAGTTGCACTTGTTGGTGAGGCTTCAATATTTGAAGGTAATTCTGAATGGACAACAGGTTCAGCTTATCCAGCAGATCCTACAGCTCCAAATATATCTACAGGTAGTATTACAATTTCTCAAGGGCAATTTAAACTTGATGTTGCTATTTCAAGAAGAGAACTTAACTACTCAATCGGTCAATTAGAAAGTACAGTAAGAGACAGACTTAATAGATCAGCTGCAAGAACTATTGATGCAGTTATTATCAATGGTGACAGTGCTACATCAGGAAATGTAAACTTTGATGGTGGTACTCCTGCTGCTACTTCTTACTACTTAGAAGTAGATTGAGGTATTAGAGAAGTTGCTATTTCTGATTCAAATACTCATAATGTAGGAACTCTTGATGATCAAGACTTCTTAGATATGTTAGATCTAGTTGGAGACTATGCAGCAGAAATTGGTAATCTATTATTTATTCTTCCAAGAAATGTATATAACAAAGCTCTTGGATTGACTAATCTTAAAACTTACGACAAAGCTGAAAATCAAGCTACTATTCTTTCAGGAATCTTAGCAAACATTTACGGTGTTGATATGCTAGTTCATAGAGATATGCCAGCATTAGCACAGGCGACAGGTAAAGTTTCAAATACAGGTGGATCAAATACAGTAGGGCAATTTGCTCTTATCTATAAACCAGCAGTTCAGTATGGTTATGGTCAAGTAGTTGATATTGAACTTACTAGAGTTGCAGGTAAAGGTATTATGCTTACTGCTACATTTGAATTTGGTTTTGCTATCGCTTACGAAGATGCAGGACTTGATAAAACAGTAGCACTTTGAATAAACGTAACAGTTTAATAGTATGGAGGAGTTTATCTCTTCCATATCATTTAGATTTTTACATTTTAATATAATATTATGTCTAATTTAACAGTAAAATATATAGGTAAAGAACCAACTTTGGTTAGATCTTTTTGAGTTAAAAAAGAAGTAAAGAAATGAGATACTATTGAAGTTACAGAAAGAGAATATAATAACTTAAGAGGTTCTTATAAAGGATTATTTGAATTTGGTAAATCTGAAGATAAAAAAAAGGATGAGTGAAAAAAAGTTGCTCAAAAGAAACTTGATAAAGAAGAAGTTAAAAAAGAATATAAAGAATTAGATGATGGTACTGTAAAAGAAGAAGTTAAATAGTTACTAATATATATAAAACATGGCATACATTACAACAGAAGAAATAAATACATTTCTAGGTACTTCATGAGAAGACACTTTAATTGATGCTTTAATATTAGATGCTACTGATTTAATCGATTCTTTATTTCATGTTGATAGTTTTGAAGAGTGAACTAGGACAGATGAGGTAAAGTATAACTATAAAGATCAAGAATATTGTTTAAAGAACTATCCTGTTTCTGAAGTACTTCAGGTAAATGATATTAATTACACATGAACCATTAATGATGACTATAAAATAGTAAGAGATAGGCAAGTTATATTTAGAACTAATTTATCAACTTATATAGTTCCATTAAAGTTTGAGTTTTTTAATATACAATATACTGCTTGATATGCTACAATACCTCAATGGATTAAAACAATGATGAAGTACATAGTATGATGAATGTATAATGATAGAAAGACTATATGAATTACAGAATATAGTTTATGAGATGAAAGAATAAGATTCAGAGATAAAAGAGAAGCAGAAACAGTAAAAAAACTATTTAATACTCATAAAAAACTAATATTATGATTTTAAATAAAGATACAATTACAGTATATAGGCAGGAGGCTTGAGGAGATGGTATAACATCTTATAACGCAACTCCTGTTTTTACTTGACTTGGTAAATTACAACCAGCTTCTGATATTATAGAATGATCTTTTGATTGAATGAGTGCTTTTCATGTATATAATATATATACGGAGTATATGGGCATACAAATATGAGATAAAATAGATGTTGGTTGAGAATCTTATTATGTAAAGTGAGTTGAATACTTTACTTGAATATTAAGAGATCATACAAAAGCTCTAGTGAATACCGAATATGATAATTAATTTTTTAAAATTCTATTATGAATAATACACAAGTTTTTACAGGCATTACAGCAGCAAGTGGTACTTCTGATGTATTTGATTACTCAGTTGCTGAGTTTGGTAATATAGAATCTGCTTTATCTGTTACAGCAGTATCTTGAACTGCTCCAACTTTAGACATTGATGTTGAAGTATCTTATGATAAATTGACTTGGTTTACTGCTGCAAGCTTTACGCAAGCAACATGAGTAACTAAAGAGATATTAAATGTTAATAAAAGAGCAAAGTTTGTAAGATATAGCTATACAATTTGAGGTACTGCAACACCTACTTTTTCTTTTACAATATTTACTATAACTAAAGATGCTTAGTTTTAAGTATAAAATAGATGCAAGACTAGATGATATAGATATAAATGAAGCTATACAGAAGAGTTTATTACAATCATGATACTTAGTATCAACAAGTGCTAAAAAGAATGCCCCATATAGAACATGAAATTTAAGAAGAAGTATAAATCCTGATTTTACTGAAGTAAGACACAGAAAGGTAATAGTATGAAGTAATGCGAAGTATGCGAGGATTCAGGAGCTATGAGGACGTATCACTCCAAAAAGATCCAGTTATCTTACTTGGAGATCAAAGTGAAGGTGGTATAGGGCAAAGGAAGTAAATATTAAAGGGAAGTTCTATATGCTTAATGCTTTAAAAGAAAATAAAAATAGAATATATAATACTTTTTTAAAGAATATAAAAAATGAGCTTTAAAGAGATATGAGATGCTTTACATACGAAGCTACTTGAACTTAAAGTTGATACTCAGAAAGTATACGAGGTTTATAACTACGAGTTAAAAACTACAGAACACTATCCTTATGTATCTATTACTCCAACAGATCTAGTTGAAGAGGTTTTGGATCAATTACAAAACCAAACAACATACAGCTTTACTATAAGAATTGTTGATAGAAATAAAAATATTGTTACTATGGAGAATAGAATGAGAATTATAGCGGATCAAGCATTAGTTAAATTAAGAGAGATGTGACATAATATTACTTTAAGTGATTGAACAACAGTAAGATTAGATTGGAATGCTAATTGGGCTTGGACTGATGAGCAAGAACCTGAGAGAGTGTTTAATATTATATTTTCATGATTTACAGTAAAGGACTTATAGTAAACTATATATAATTTGATTTTTATTTAAAATCATTATTATAGAATTGTTATTACTAAAATAATGTTATGAAAAGAGATAAGAAGATAGTAGAGGCTACTATAAAAGAACAAGTTAAATTACAAGAATTCTTTTTTCCAAGTGTTTGAGTAACAATTAAGGCTGAAACACTTGAAGAAGCAAAAGAAAAACTTAAAAATATTTCTTAATTTATATTCCCATGAGCAATGAAGCAATCGGTAGATTAGTAAAGATAGGTCTTTGAAAAGAATCTACTCCATGAACAGGTGTTACTCCTACAGTTTGGATACCACTTACTGCAGCTCCTAATATTACACAAAGAGTTACAAAATACGAAGATGAAAGTGGTATAGGTAGAATTGAAACTTTGTGTGATAAGTTTGTAGTAAAAAAGATGTCTGAAACAACTATGACATGACTTGCAAGAGCTACAAGCTTTTGACATGTTTTACTTGGTACTTTTGGTACTGTTACATCTCCATCTTTAGTTGAAACAGGTGTTTATAAACATGATTTTAGCGTAAAGAATGATAATGCTCATCCTAGTTATACTCTTGTTACAGAAAATGAGGTATGACAAGAAGAAAGTACATATAACTTATTTAACTCTTTAGAGGTTGTTGCTGAGGTTGAGAATCCTATTATATTTACTGCATCAACAATGGGAAAAGCTCCATGATCTACTAGTGGAGAAACTGTATCTTACACAAAGGAAGAACCATTTAAGGTGTCATGAATGGTAATTAAATTTGCTGATGATATTACAGGTCTTGCATGAGCCAGTGAAACTAAAGTAAAATCATTTAATTTTAGTATTGAAAAGAATGTTATTGATATTACTGAGAATGGAAGTCTTGAGCCAACAAGTTTTCATAATCAAAATATTACAGTTACATGAGATATGGAATTAGTATATAGAGATAATACTTTTCAAGGTTATGATTTGAATGGTACTACAAAAGCTGCAGACATGACAATTACAGGTACAACACTCATTGGAGCAACTGAATATAATAAGTTAAACTTTCAATTTGCTCAAATTACATTTGATGAATGGGAAAGAAGTGATGATAACAATGGTATTGTTACTCAAACTATGTGATTTACTGCAACATTTTCTATTTCAGACACATCAATGATTACAGCTTCACTTACTAATAATCAGAGCGGTCAATATTAATTTGATCTAATATAAATTATAAATATAATATATTAGCTTGTAGTTAAATAGATTGCATATTTTAGAAAAGTTATAAATAGGTCTACAAGCAATCTATCCTATTTGTAGCTTTTTTTAAATATAAAGTTATGGAAATTTGGAAAGACATACCTTGATTTAAAAAATATCAAGCAAGTAATTTATGAAATGTAAGAAGTATTTATTATAAAAATCAATATGGCATTATTTATAAAGAAAAAATATTAACAAAACAATTAACTAATGATTGATATCATAGAGTGAGACTTTATAAAGAAAATTGATACAAACAAATGACAGTACATAGAATTATTATGTTAACTTTTAATTGAGAAAGTAACTGATTAGAAGTTAATCATAAAAATTGAATTAAGACAGATAATAAAGTTGAAAATTTAGAATATTGTACTAGAAGTGAGAATATAAGACATAGACATAATGAATTATGATTTAAGAATAATTTTCAGACTAATCATACAAAACCAAATAAATGAAAATTATGAATTTTAAATAAATCTAGTAAAAAAGTAAAACAATTAGACTTAAAGTGAAATATAATTAAAATATGGGATTGTATGACAGATATTCAAAGAGAATTAAAAATTTTTTCAGGTAATATAAGTAAAGTATGTAATTGAAATAGGAGAAGTGCATGAGGTTATGTATGGGAATACTTTATTTAATATCAACGGGCTACTTATGTTTCAACTTGTTTTCATATTTAGCCCTGATTTAAAAACAAGTTATTTATGTATTAAAAACAAGTTATGCAATACAAAGTAAACAATGATCTTATATTAGAGATCAAGGATTTTAAGTCATACTGAGTAACAAAAGCAGTTAAGCTTGCAATGTTATCAGGTATTACTGTTAAAGACTGAGAAGCTCCTGAAGTTCCAGCAGAGAATGCTATTAAGGCTGAGGAAGCTTTAATATATTCAATGACAAATATAACAGAAGATCAGTTAAATAATCTCAGGGATGAAGAGTATAATTTATTATTATCAAAGATTAATGAAATAGCAACTGTCCCCAAGAGTGACTCTTGAGAAAAATAGAGACAAATATCAAATGAAATTGAACACTTACTCAAGAGTATAGAGACTATTTATTAATAAAAGAATTATATCACTGTCCACCATTAGAACTTGATAAACAGGACGATTATATATTAAATTTACACTTTAATATAATGATGATGGAGAGAAAAGAAGAAAGACTTAGACAAAAGAGAGCAGAACAAAAAAGCAAGATTAAGTAGTTTTGCTTTTTTTTATTTATTACTATAATAAAATTAATAACATATAACTTATTAATATGGCTGACAGATCAATTGACATCATTATACAAGCTCAGGATCAAGCCACCAAAGCTATAAAATGAGTTCAAAAGCAATTGAAGTGAGTAGCAAAGGAAACAAAATCAATAAGTAAGAACCTTTGAGACACATTTAAAAAACATCAACAGACAATAAAGAATTTTTGAATTGCTGCAGTTTGAGCAACTACTGCTTTATGAGTAATGGGAAAACAATTCTTGGATTTATGAACACAAATAGAGCTTACCCAAAAGAAAGCTAATGTGGTATTTTGAGAATATATTGATGATATAAACAAGGTAGCAGACGAAACAGCAAGTGCAATGGGTTTGAGTAAAAATGAATTTATATGAGTTGCAGCGTGAATACAAGACCTACTTATACCTATGGGATTTGCAAGAGATGAAGCAACAAAATTGACAACAGAAACAGTAAGTCTTGCGTGAGCTTTGAGTGAATGGAGTTGAGGAGCGAGAACGGCTGCAGAAGTTTGAGAAATATTAGCAAAAGCGTATTTATGAGAAACAGATTCTCTTGTATGATTATGAGTTAAATTGTCAGCGAATGAAATAGAAACTAGAATATTAACAAATGCAAAAAAAGGATTAACAGGGGCAACAGAGGAACAAAGTAAAGCTATTGCAATACAGCAATTAATATTTGAAAAATCTACCGACGCACAAGAAGCATTTAAAAATGGTTGAGATAGTTTAGCAAGACAACAAGCAGTATTAACTGCGACAATAAAAGACGCTAGAGATAGTATTGCCGTTGCTCTTATTCCTGCAATGAATGAACTTATCCAAACATTAGCACCTGTAATAAAAGAAGTAGCAGAAGCAACGAAACAATGGACAAGTAATGAACAAAATATGCAAAAGGTTTCTGAAACAATTAAAACAGTAATAACTATTTTATCATTTTTAAAAGACGCTATTGCATTGATTGTTAAGGCTTGGTATACGTTCGGGCAAATGATATGATTAGTGGTAGCAGATGTAGTGATTAAAATATCTAGTTTAATGCCTGTATTTGAAACAGTAGGGGAAACAATAACTATGGTATGGAACACAGTAAAAGAAGTTACAGTATGAGTATTCACGGCAATTAGAGATACAGTAGTATGAAAAATACAAGAGATAATTGATTTTGCTATGGCTGCAATAAATAAAGTAAAAGGGGCGTATGATAAAATAATTTCTATAAAAAATAAGATTTCAAGTTCTGTTTGATGAGCAATTTCTTCTGTAAAATGAGTTATTAGTTGAGAGAGAGCGACGTGATGACCTGTTACTTCTTGAAAGACTTATCTTGTATGAGAAAA
>Ga0208795_1000694_pt1 | contig 16150 bp, 21 predicted proteins | sample CB_VirMetaG_6_FD_184541 | JGI IMG/M metagenome (GOLD analysis project Ga0208795, IMG submission 184541) | Freshwater to marine saline gradient viral communities from Chesapeake Bay - CB_1508_2 Viral MetaG (SPAdes) (version 4) | ecosystem: Environmental > Aquatic > Marine > Coastal | place: USA... | reverse complement strand
ATTCGACATTCTCTACATACCATTTCTTTTTCAGGTTTACCTAAAGTAAGAATGACCTTATAATCATTAGTGTTTTTTTTGATGACAATTTCATTGACAGGACTATTAGTCAATAACCCTCTCTTTTTAAGTTCATCTAATAACTCTTGATTTGAAATTTTTGAAATGCACATATCTTTCTGATTATAAATCAAAGATACGAAAAATTATTCATAAAAAATCACTTCGACACCACTTTCTTCAAACATTTGTCGACTTCTTTGTGCGTGTTCATCCCAGTGTTCTCTGTTTTTTGTTGTATCCTCTTGTTTACAATAGATACGTTTGATACCTGAACTAATAATACCACGAGCACAATCACTACATGGAATACCACAGGTTAGATACATTGTTGTATCACAAAGGCTAACCCCGATACGTGCAGCGTTATAAATCGCATTTCTCTCAGCGTGTTCAAACCAGTAATACTTCTCTGGTCTGACTTGACGATAATCCATATCGTCATTGATACCACGAGGAAATGAGTTGTACCCTGTGGATACAATCTCATTATCTTTCCCCACGATTACTGCACCAATTTGTGTGCGTCTATCTTTTGACTTTAACTTAACTGTTTCTGCAATGTTTAAAAAATACTCAGTCCAATTCATCATACCCATACATTTCTTCTTCACATTTATCTTCAATATATTTTTCCAACTCCACAAGTTTGTCGTGAGCTTCTTTCCAAAGACGAACAACCTTCTCATCTTCATGGTCAATATTTGGACCATAATAGTGTTTCAAGGCGTAACCTTCACCTTCGTTTTGTAATCTATATCTCAAATCTTCGTATGTTATATCACTCATAATTCTTCAATTCTTTTTGCTTTGTCATCTATAACCAAATCAAAATGTGGTTTTGGATTTGGTGATGTACCAGTTACCAAGTCATGGAATTTACATCCCCAACTCTTAAGTTGTTCTAGTGTATACTCTGTGTAATCTTTCTTTGATACTGAACCACGAGCAGTCCAATAGATAATCTCCCACCCCTCATCATAGAGTTTGTTAATCTTTGCAATGTTCTCTTCTATTGGAAGAGACAAATCATACCTTCTGTTATTCTCATCTTCATAGTAACAGATGGTTTCATCGATGTCCACCAAAGCCACCTTTGGTTTACCTTCTTCGGTTAATCTTTTTGCTGAATGAAATTCCATTATTGTATTACTTTTGAAACGTTATCCGTTTTCTCAATCTTTATTACACCGTCTGACCATTGACTTAACATTGGGTTGTGGGTGATAATGAGAATCTTATCAAAGTATGATTTAATCTTCACGAAGAATTCATAAACCATCTCTAAGTTCTCATTTGATATTTTACCAAACACCTCGTCAAAGACGATTACGTTTGGTTTTGGTAGAGAACAAACCTTACTCAGGACTGCACGAAGAGCTAAGGAACTTATGGTTCTTTCATAACCCGAACCTGACGATATCAATTTCTCAATTTGAGTTTCGTTATCAATCTGAATGAACTCCACTTCGTTCTTGTCATTGATTCTAATCTCAAGTTTAAACTTGGCAGAATCAGCCAACAATCTTTGAAGTTCTGAATTGATAACGGGCATCATCGTCTTCATAATCATTTTACTAATACCGTTCTTACCAAAGATGTCCAAGTATAACTTATAAATCTTTTCCTTCTCATACTCTTCGGCAATCTGAGCAATTTTTTGGTTGTTGGATTCAATCTTCTCCTGACATTTTTCAATCTGATTTTTGATATTTTGGATGCTCAACATATAACCTTCCTTCTCTCTTTTGAGTTCTTCCAATCTCATATCAGCTTTCATCAGAGTTTCATCAATCTTCTTGTTCTCCTCCAACAGAGTTTGAGCTTCTTTGTACTTACGAAGTTTCTCTACCAGGTCTTTCTTCTTAAGTTCAAATGACTCCTTTTGAATTTCATACTTTTCTTTAATCAACTTATTTCTTTCATACAATTCGAAATCCTTCTTAAGTTGGACATATGTCTTTTCTTCTTTGTCATACGCTTCCAACATAATTGTTGAATGACTTAACTCAATGTTAAGGTCATTGAACATGATTTTCTTTTTATCAGTATATTCGGATTCTGCTAATACAATCCCGCAATACTGACATTGAATTCCCCCATCAAAACCTTCGAGTTCTTCTTTGATGTCCGCAATTTTCGATTCAAGCGAACCCACCTTTACTTTCATCTCTGAAAGTTTTTCCTTAACCTCATCATGTTTATCTTCATGATAGTAGTCCTTTGGTTCAACAACTTTTGTCTCCTTAATCTGAGATTCAGTTTGAACAATCTTTACATCGAACTCGTTAATTTCAATTTCAAGGTTTTGTGGTTTTAATGAAATAAGTTCCTCATCCAAACCAGTATGTTTCTTTTGGATAAGTTCATCACGATAACTTTGACCTTTCTTGATTCTTTCTTCAACATCAGCCAATGATGTCTCATGGGTTGTGATGTTCTCCTTGTAGGTTGTAATGTTCCCCTTTAATTCTTCAATCTCTTGTTTTAATGTCTCAACATTATATATGTTGGACAACATCCCCTTTGAGAATGTGGAATAAACCTCTTTTCCTGTCTCTTCTTTTAATTTCAGAGAATCTAACCCTAAGAATCTTGAAAGGACTTGTCCCCTCGCGGTTGGTTTTGCGTCAATCAATTCTTCCAAGTTTGTCGCAGTGGTAAGGATAGTCATCAAGAAATCTTCCATCGTTCCAATGGAGTTCTTAATGAACGCTTCCGTCTCTCTACGTTGTTCACCGGTAAAGTTCTGTAATGAACCGTCAGCAAGTTTTTTGAAGAAGTCCAATTTGGTACTGACGGTATATTCGTCACCCCCTCTTTTTAATTTGCGTTCAACGTTTCTAATCAGAATGTAATCTTCACCATCGATGGTAATCTCACCCTTTACACTCACCGTATTCTTGTCTCTAAATCTATTAAAGATTTCTTCTGCCTTACTTGATTTGGTTGTGGTGTTAAAGAATAAGAACAACAATAGGTCAACAGACAACACCGTCTTACCACCGAAGTTAGGTGGGTTTGACTCAATGGTGTTGATACCTTTTACTTTGTCAAAATCTAAAACTTGATTGTCACCGAAAGATAAAAAGTTTGAAAACTCTATCTTTCTAATGTACCACTTTTTAAATGGTGTAATTTCAGTTTTATCCGCAGATATTCTATCTTCAACGACTTTGTCCAAAGCCATCACCTTATCTTTAAGTGAATCCAACTCACGTGTTTCCAAATACTTGGAAATGAGTTCTCTTTGGTAGTTTTCGTCCAATATATTTACTGACACATCAACAGATTGTTGCTCCTCACCCTCCGTCTTTACCTTTGTAATGACGTTTACATTCTTTGATTTGTACTTGTTCTCAAAGTAGGATTTAACTCTCTTAATCCTTTCTGTGGTGAAGTTCTCAGGAACGTCCTCCCATACCACTTGTATGTAAGGGTTCTCAATCTGTTCTACATCTAACTTGTGTGTCATGTAAGTATAATTTAATTCTATCGGCGGATTAAACAAATCCATTACCCCAAATTAAGGGTGGTGTTATCAGAGGTGTTTTCACCTTCTTCTTGTGATTCTTTTTCAGCACGGAGCTTTTCAATCTCCTTCATGATTTCTTCATTCCAAATGTTGGAAATCTTCTGTCTTTCAGCAGCTACTAATTGTTTTCTACGCTGAATTCTCTTGTTGTGGGCTTTCTGTCCCCCTCTTTTTCTTGATTTAGGCATAATTATTAAATAAAGTTTATATGAAAAATATAATAACAAAATTGATGAATAACAAGCTTGTTAAGTTATTATTTTCGATAACAATCATTGTCGCATCAATTCCATCAATTATACAAGATTTTGAGCAACCTGTCAATGGATGGACCCATTATGGTTTACTCGCAGTCGGATTATCTTACTTTTTAGAATCATTACTATGGGTATTAGACATATGGAAGAAATAACAGAATTCAAAAAGCAAATTGCTTTAATTGAGAAGTATATCGATGAAGATAGCTTCCCTTTCAGTGCATTGGAAATACACAAGTTCAAATCCTCTATGCTAAAATATAAGTTGGATAATCCTGACGACCCTAAAATCGATACCCTAATACAAATTATGGAATCGTTGGACAATGTTCACGAGAAAAAACAAAACGAGAAGATTAACCACCGATTGAATCTTCTTACCATTTGGTCAACCATCTTCCTTCCCCTTTCTTTCTTTACAGGTATGTGGGGTATGAACTTTGATGATGTTCCTTTAATTAGTGACGATAAAGGTTTTTGGGTATTCTCGTTTCTTTGTGTTACCACAATCTTAGGTATGTGGTTATACTTTAAAAAAAACAAGTGGTTTTAATTTTTGATATAGTAATCGATTATATCTCCAAGTCCGCCTTCAGAAAAACCACCCATAATCATAACATAGACGAGGTAAATCCAACCGAGGAAGAAATGTAAAAGTCCCCAAAGTACGGAACCGTTATAATACCAACTAACAAAAACTGCAAATATTCTAAACAACAATCTATAATCTGTTGGGAATAGATGGTATTTAATTTGTTCTATATATTCTTCTTTTTCTTCCATTATTTCTTTTCAAACCATTCAACGATTGCATTAATTGCCCATACTCCACCTGACGCTAACATACCATCGAAGAACACTCCGAATACTGGATGTACACCCATGAAGTTAATAAATGGTGAATATACAAAACTCATAAAAAATCCAACCCATGTTGATGTACACATCATACATGAAATTAGACCTGATATAAATGTACCTAATGAATTAAATGGTCTTAATGGATTATTACCCCACGAATGAATATTGTTTCTAAAGTTTTCAAATATACTTCCGTATACTATGATTTGGCTCATACCGTAAGCCGCGATTAACCAAGCTAATAGTGTTGTCATTATTTATATAAATTATCTCCTAAGTTTGATGAGGTTGTTATCTTACTTTTTACAGGTCCAACCATCGATTTTAATTCTACTATATTATTTTCTAATAGTAAAATGTTTTCTTTCTTTTCACGTAGTTCTTGTTGTAGTTTTTGAATGGTGTCTTGTAACATTCTAACTTTGTCAACATCTTTGGTGATTGTCTTTTCAATTATCTTTTCTACCTCCACCTCTTTGATTATTTCAACAGGTACTTCAACTATAACCTCAACTTCCTTTATAACCTCGACAACCTTTTCAGGTTGATTCTCAAGTTCGTCTATTTTACGTATCATTGCGGATATTTGCGTATCACTATCTTGCTCCAACTGTTGTATTTTTAACAACAGTTCATCCTTCTCTTCTTGGAAAATATTTTCCATTTCTTTCTTTATAGTGGAAAATTCTTTTACTTTTGATTCCAATTTAGTGGTTTTAGTGGAAAATTCTTTCTTTTCTTTTTCCAACTGTTTCAGTTTTTCAGACAGTTCATTTACCTGTTCATCGTCTGTAATGTATACCTCTTTTTCTACAATAACTTCCACAGGTACCTCAACATTTTTTGTAACTGTCTTTGGTTTTTTCTTAAGGTCTTTTTCTAGTTCTTTTATTTTTAAAGACAATTCATCAATCTTTTCAGTATTCTCAACCTCAACAATTTTCTCAACTTCTTTAATTACCTCAACAGGAACCTCAACAATTTTCTCTACAGGAACTTTTTTTGTAATTACTTTTTCGACAATTTTTTCAACAGGAACCTCAATAATCTTTTCCACCACTTTTTCCACAGGGACTTCCACGGTAATTTCCACAGGAACCTCTACTATCTTCTCAACTTCTTTTACAACCTCAACTGGAACCTTAACTTCTTTTATTACTTCCTTTTCAATAATCTTTGGTTGGGATGTGTTCAACAAACCATTCTTTTCAATTTGATATCCCTTTAAAAAACAATCATGGAAAAACTTTTCAGTATCCGTAATTTCATTCAGTTTACAGTACTGGTCGATGTCTTTCCATAATTTGGAATCTAAATCAATAATTTGTGAGTTTTTCGATGCCATGTTCTAAGTCAGTTATATCTGTAATCTTGAATTTCAAAAACGGTCTGTTGTTGTGCAAGTTTACAGTTTTGTATTTATCATCATCTATAGTATAAATACCAAACCCGTGATTTCTGACAGTTTCTCCGAAGTTCTGTTGTATTGTTGAGCCAATCATATACGCCTTCTTTTTACCAGGAATATCAAAAATCTGTCGTTTGTGGATGTCACCACAAAGAACTAAATCACACCCTTTGAACTTATCGGTGTCATAACCTTCATCAAACTTATAACCAATGTCCGTAGTCAAACCTTGCACAGGTCCATGAAACAAACCTATCTTTATATTATCAGATTTATCAATCTGTGGTGGTATGTTATGACTTGTTAATGAATAAACAACCCAATCAATATTCTCATCGGTGTATACCCCAGCATCTTTATAATATATAATGTTAGGATTTTCCAAAGAGTTTATAATTGGTGATAAAGCATCTACACGACTTAGATTGTTTTCCAAAAAATCGTGGTTACCAATAATTAAAACTGTCTTCGCAATCTTAGCACACTCAGTTAAAACCCATGATACCATTTCAATTAGTTCTGGTGTCATTTGATTTTTAGAGTGTACCAAATCACCTGTGAATACAATTCGGTCAGGTTTAATTTCCTCAAATTGTGAGAGCATGTCTGTTACAATCTCACGATATAAATCATGGTCTTTAAAAAGACGAATGTGTAGGTCTGAAAAGTGTACTAATTTTTTTATCATTTTCTTTTAATTCTCCAGTATTGTTGAAGTTTAAGTGCCAATATTTTTCCAAATAGAGATGAGAAAACATAAACAATCATCATGATATAATCAAGTTTGATGACTGCAGATACCCCCAAAGCTGTAGAAAATAACCATACAATACTTAATAAAAACCCAATTAAGATGGTCATTTTCATATTCTCATCATAAGAATATTTGATTTCCAATAATTTCAAAAGGTTAAATAAAATTTGTATTATTCCTAATATAACGTATTCCATTACAAACAACTTAAGTACCTTTCACCCCTATCACATAAAAATGTTACAACAATACCCTCAGGATTATTTTCCTCAATCCATCTTTCTGATGCTAAAATATTTGCACCGGCTGAAATACCAACAAAGATACCCGTTTCTTTAGCCAACCTGATAGCCCTTTCTTTAGCCTCTTCGGTTGAAACACATATAACCTTATCAACTTTTTTAAGGTCGACCAAAAATTTAGACCCGTCACCGATACCTTGAATTCCATGTAGACCTGGTTGTCCTCCACTCATAACCGGAGATTCTGCAGGTTCAACTGCAACTATTTTCATTGAAGGAATCATCTCCTTTAATTTTAGTCCCGCACCCATAAGTGTACCACCAGTTCCTGTACCACTAATAAATGCTTGCAAATAGTTTTTACCTTCAACAATTAAATCTTTAAAGATTTCAATCGCAGTTGTTTCCTCGTGAGATTTAATATTAAGTGGATTTGCAAATTGGTTACAATTAAACCAACCGTTCTTCTCGGACAGTTCATTTCTCAAACGAATAGCTTCATCAAAATTTCCCGCTTCAACTTCAATAAGTTCAGCACCATAAAGACGAAGCATTTGTTTTCTTTCTTCAGACATATTAGAAGGCATAACAATCTTACAGTTGTAACCTCTTTCTGCCGCTAACCATGCAAATGAGATACCCATATTACCTGAGGTTGCCTCAATTATAGTATCACCAGGTTTAATTAAACCTTTTTTCTCAGCATCATTAATAATATACGATGCTGGTCTATCTTTAATAGAACCTGTCGGATTAAACAGTTCTGCTTTTGCATACAACTTATCTGAAATTTTGATAAGTGGTGTATTTCCTATGTTATTTGATAATCTCATTCTTTCTCTAATTCGTCTAATTCATCTAAACCATCTAATAAGGTGTTATCCCAATCTTCCATATCTTCTACCATTTGGTTTAACACTATATCCAAAGCGTGGTCCTCATCCCATTCTTCTATTTTATTTGTTGTATCTCCACTTTGGTTCCACATTTCATCCCAAAAAATAAATTCGTCTTTATTTTTCATCGTACTTCAAAACATTAAATTCATCATTAATATGAGAACAACTATCACAGGCATAAATTTCCATTGGGACAAATTGGTCTTCACTACTAGCCGTAAGAATTTTACTTATTTTTTTAATTACTGTAACCTTTTTAAAAAAAGGATGGTCACATTTTTCACATTTCAATGTTGGTTGAGATGCGATATCTACTTTTAATGGTGCGTTATTCATTTTTTTAAATATACTCCTTTATGTTCATTTCAAAAACAGTGTTTATTACATCTTTAGGTACTCTAAACTCTTCAAAATCTGAGTTATCTTTTAATAATACAATGATACAACCCATTAATTTTAAATTTTCATATTTTGTACCCTCTAACATCTTAATTAATAATCTCGCATATAATGGGAGTTGTAAATAGTAGTGGCCCAAAGCATTATTAGGGTAATCACCAAAAGGTACATACATTGGTTTTGTAAAATCATTTACTTGGAAGTTCTTTTCTTTATTTGTCTTCCAATCCGTAATCACCAAACCAAAACCTGTCTGTTCTTTATTCATAACCAACCATGTTTTGTCAGGTTGTCCAACATAACCTAATTCAGGATGACCCAAAACCATTTCAGTATCAAGTAAGACAGCATTTCTTTCTGACATTAGCTTTAAGAACTTTTCACCCGCTTTAATCATGCTGTTACTTCTAATTTCTTGTTCTAAATCACATTCAAATATTGGTTCACGCACATCTTTGTACTTACCATTCAACTCAATAGTTTTTTTCTCTAATAAAAAGTGGGTACGTGACCCAACATTTGTTGAGTAAGTTCCCGCAGCCGCCCATTCATCCAACAGACGTTGCATTTCAATTTCATCACCCTTCGCTTTTTTATACGCAATATCCTCAGCAGGAAATGGTTCATAAAAATGTTTTATGACTTTCGATACCGATGGAAAGTTAGATTTAACTTTACCGTCAACATCCTTCATATAATAAATGTGGTCTTCTTCAATAAAACTTAGGTTCAGTTCCTTTTTTTTATTTTCAACAACTTCCCTAATGTCTTTTGCAATCTCTAATAAATTCATAATTTTTCTAATTCTACATAATATTCTGGTAGTATTTCCCCTCTCAAATCACCGAGGTCTTTATCTAATGGTAGTTTTATAACATCAATTCTACCATATAGTTTACCACCACTTAATTTATCGTATATCCTGATGGCATCAGTCCAAGCATCACCATCCAAACAAATTTTAATTCTTCCTTTAGCCCTATCATATAATGTTTCCCACAATAAGTCAGATACAAACTTACCCAACAAAGGTATTGAATTAGTTACGAAAAATCCGTCAAAAACACCTTCAACCAGGTAAATGTCTTGTTCCCAATCAATCCTACTTTCATTGAAAATCAATAACTCTTTTGGTGCTTGTGGGTTTTTGTATTTAAACTTCTCTCTTGGGAACCAACTTCTGGCTACAAAGTAATTAAGTTCACCTTTTAAATCATAAGATGGTACAATGATACGTCCTGCATATTCACCAGTTTCAGCAAAACCAATGTCATACTTTTCTATAATCTCTTCAGTAATACCTCTCTTTTTAAGGTAGTTAAATGCCTCTCTCCTTTTCATATGAGCCGGATGAACATCACTAAACCTTTGGTATTCTTTTGGTAGTTCTAACTTCTTGTACTCCTTCTTCTCCCTTTCAAAATCATCGGGTCTGATTAGGTCGTAATACTCACGGTCTTTCTTCTTTCCGTATCGGTCTATCAAATACCCTAAGTGTCCTTTTGTGTTGTGAGTTTCAGCACAAGCCCAACATTTGAATACGTGTTGGTCGTAGTTGATTTCTAAGTTTCCTTTACCGTCACCCTTATCTAATCCTTTAATATCATGAGAGCACACAGGACAGTCAAAGGAGATTTGACCCCGACCATGATTATGGTTTCGAGGTTCCCCAAAAATGTTTTCCAATATGTCCACTACTAGTGACTCATCTTCCATATTGAAAAGATAATAAAACTTTCCTAATTAATCAATTACCAAAGACCTTCTTGTTTCATATAACCTTGAACACAGGTATATGAATCCGCTTGGTCAAAACATTCTTTTTTGATTGTATTGTTTCTGGTATATAACCACACGATTTGTGGTTCTGATTCGGCAACTTTCTTCCAAATAAGTTCTTTCTTATCTATATCTTTTGGTAGACCACCAAAAAGAACCCTTTTACCTTTATCGTTTTCTTGTACTAAATCAGGCCATGCAAATTTTCTTGCATTATATGTTGAAATGAAATTGGGTACAACACCTAAGATATCATAAATTGATTTTGTTATCATTGAGTTGTATCTCAAAAGTGTACCAACAGTCCAAATGTTATTTGAGTTTAACAATGGTTCCTCAATCACAACTTTTGTAATACCTAAATTTCGGTACTTCTTTAATCTTTCTTCAAAGATATCAACCTTAGCTAATAATTCTTCAATCTTATCTTTTGGTTGTGGTTTAACAACAGGTGAATAGTGTGTTAACTCAAGTAATTTTTGAGTTTGTATATCAAATAATGACCATCCTATTGTTTTTGTTGAAATGTCTAACCCCAACACCTTTGGGGAGTTTTTCAAATCGTTTCTTGCTGACATATATTAAAAATCTAACTTTATCGGGTACTGTTGCACACCCTGTCTTTTCTCGGGTGATTGTACTTTAGATATAATCATAAGATTTTTGTTTGAATCGTAAAGCCCAATTTCTGTAACATATGGTGGTGTTACCCCATCCCATGTTGGGTTAGATGAATCTAAGAACTGTGTTTGTCCTAAATTACACTTATAATTCATTACATAAATTGTGGCTTGAATATCACTCTTAATATTTCCATTAAAGTAAAACTCATCTCCGAAGTTATATGTAACACCGGTATCTCCTAACTGTGGAATATCAATATAGTTACTTAAATCATAGTAAGTTGATGAGTTCTCGTATAAGGATTTAGTTATCTGAATTGTTGTACCCGTCAATGTTGATGCAACTATAAAGTTGTTAACCGTATTAGCCGATATCTGAGCTTCAACATCAATTTCTTTCCATAATGTTGGGTCAGGTCTTGATGTGTTATTTGTTTTTTGAGCTAATATAATAAGGTCATTAGCACTAAATCCTGTTAAACTTTCAGAACCATTCAAAAATGGGAATTCATTACCAAATCTAATTGTTATATCTTGACTTACATCAAAACAATCTGCAGTTGGTCCATTAATCTTACTATAATAGTTACAATGTAATGATTCAGTAAATGCTGTAGAATTAAATCTATATGTAACCCACATAGTTTCTGTACTAGCACTTAATACACCATCATCTGTAGTTCCTAAACCATTAAATGTATTTGGTGTAATTAATCCTAACTTAGGTGCTGGTAATGTCCAGTTTCTATTTGATTTACCATTTAATACAGCAACTAATTCATCGTCATCAATCGTTATTAATTTCAAATCAGGCCATACTTTACCAACTCTGTTTGGATATCCATTGGTGTTCGGATTAGTATCCCAAAGATGGAAATATCTAATACCTGGATTATTCATGTTGATGTTAGGTGTTGATTGTAAATAATTTACTTGGAATAAGTTTTGCGAGGTAAATCCTGTTGGGTCGACATAGAATTCCTGACCTATTGTTGCATTACTGTTTTTATGCCATAACAACCAAGGAATTGATAATTTAAAGTTTGCACCCTGACCTGTCGCAAATGGATTGTTAACATCATAACTTTCCATTGCGAATTTTTCACCATAGAAATTATCAATAGATTGATTTGTATAGTGTATAATAGCAATACCTTTTTGGTCTGCAGGTGATAAATTAATTCTTTCACTTAATGAGTTATAATAATAGGTACCATCGGTATCCGTTTGACCGTTATTCGAGTTGTATCCTAAATATTCCTTTGTTCCAGTGTAACCTGTACTACCAAAATAATTATAATCTTGATGGGTTGCATCATTAATTCCTGCAGGTGATTCTGTCCAAGGCGAATTCATATTCCATACCTTAACATCAGATTCTGCAATATCACAGTTACTTTCAAAGTCAAAAGCGTCTTGATTCCAATAATAAGACGGAGTAAATGTATCGTATAACTGAGTCATACTTGACGGATAAAACATGCATCTAGCATCACCTGTCTCACCCGTAAATATTGGTGTAGGTCTATCCAAACTAATTAAAATCGGACCTGTGTTACCTGATGTATCTCCAGTTACACCAACTACTTTATACGTTAAAACTACTGATGTAGTATCTATTGGTTGGACACCCGTACCAAAGTAAATTGTAATGAAATCACCAACACTTGTTTGACCACTATTAGTTGAATCAATAACACTATCATTTAATGTTATTAGAGTATCACCACTAAATGTGGATACATCTACAACGAAGTTAGGGTTTACAGTATATGCCGATGAAGTTTGAGCACTAAATGTTGAACTATATCCTGTTGTTCCTGTATATAATCCTCTTGGTGCTGCAGAATTAAAAATATCATCAATATATGACTCACTAACAGGAATACCAAAAGTACTACCCGATGTTGAATCAACAAACATTGGGTATTTTATATTCATTTTATTTTTTTGAGGAATTGGTGTGCCATTTTGTGCATTATCCTCAGGCTGCAATACAAATAACGAATTGTAGTTAGTATTACTAACACAATTATAACAAACTTCACTATCACCAACTTGGAAGTAAGAAATGTTGAATGAACCTTCGGACATCCTTTTTCTACCAAAATCTGTTAGTTTTGTTGTTATTAACGCTGCGGTATCTTTAATTATGTATCCCATTAGTTATAAATATTATTCTTATTAGTTTTTAAAGTGAATTTGATTCTGATATATTAATATTAAGCTTATTCTGTATTATTGAAAGTCCACTACTTACCGAACTACATGGATTTATATTTTCTAATTTTATATTAGTACCTTGTATTCTATTTAATTTAGAACTCACTCTTTGTGGTAAATCTCCACTACCTCCTGTATAAACCTGACCTCCATTTGTTATCTCAAATGTTAATTTCTCAACTGAACTAAAGTTTTGTGGGTCATATGTTACATAATAAGTTTTATTATATGTTATCGCACTCTTAGGTTGTGTTTGTGAACCAACAGTCACTATACTTGTTACATTGTCATAATATTCAGTTGTACTTGTAACTGAGTAACCACCCGTAGCTGTCACAGTAACACCAGTAGTAAATGTTGGCACGTTTATACTTCCATTGTTTGTTCCGAACAAATTAATACTATATGATATTCCAACTCTAAATGAAACAATATCAGGATAAACCGGTAAACTGTATGAAAGAGAAGAACCCAAATCTACACCATATGTTTGTTTAACAACCTTTTGATTATACGAATCGATAAGAGTAGTTTCACTTGTAGATATACCAGCACTTAATCCATAGGTTCTTGATGGTGTTTGATTAGTTAAAGTATAAGTTTGAGTTTGAACATTACCTAAACTGTCTTTTACGAAAACAGTACCCGAACCCGCAGACAAACCGTTAAATGTTGATGAGTTTTGATAGAATGAGCCATCAAGTGAGTATGTATAACCTGGTGTACCTCCACCTGCAGTTATAACTAATTGACCATCATCAGTACACGTAGGATTACTTTTCTGTATTGCAATTGTTATTGGTGTTGAAACACAATTACCTGACACCGCAGTCCATGTCTCAGATGAACCTAAAACTAACCATGTACCTGTTGGTGGTGGTCCTGCTGATGTTAATGTTTGTAATAATCCACCACCAGTCCATCCACTCATAAACCATACAGATGAGTTAACAAAATAAACCATTTTAAATCCTGTTGAACCTGTTTCTGACCATACAGGATATCCATTATATACAGTACTACCTGATTCAAAAGTATATTGAGTATATGGTGAAGAGTTTTTACTTAAACAAATGTATTGTGGGTACACAGGTATAGGTGTTGGAGTCGGTAAACAACTAACACAATCATTGAATGGACCACCATTTATTACAGCAAAACTATTAACGTAAGTTTGATTAGTCCATAGTGTAGTTCCACTACTAATCCAACATCCCGGTTTATTACTTAACTGATAAACTTTACCTGAAGTAAATATTGACGGCTCTTGTGATTTGTAATATAAGTAAGTACCTGAATTTGAACAATCCTCAAACTTATCTAAGTTAAATGAATCATATCCAACACTACACGTTGTAGTTGCACTATAATCACCATAATAATCAACAACAGTTGCAGTGTAGTCACCGTATTGGAGATTTATTAAACTTTGTCCTTGTCCACCATTAGACCATGTAACGGTATAAGGTGCAGTTCCACCAGTAATATCCAAATATATCGAACCATTAGTTGTTGTTGGAGTACTAGCATTTACAGTATTACAAACAACACCCAATGGTAATAGGGTTATAATTTCACATGTATTTCCACTTAACTGAGCCATTAGAACGTATTACAGGTTACACAATTATTATTGTCAATTATTCTTATAGTATAACTACTAAGATTTTCAAAATTACTCGGTAATTGAAAATCATAATTAGGTAAATCAGCATTGTTTATTGTATCAATATATTGACACGTATTGGCAGAACAATCTTCACATACCCATATATCATATGGTTGTGCTCCTGATGTTATACTTGCTATTGTTACTATCTTAGCCATATTTTATTTAATTAATCTGAACAATCACATTGATTATGAACATCTATTATAGTTGTACTTGCAGGACCACTTGATGATGTTCCAATAACTTTCCAACAACCAACGTATCCTGAACCAGATAATCTAACATATTGTCCAACCGATGGTGTTGACACAGTTGATGGTTTAGTTACATATACAGCACTTCCCGTATTCTGACAATTTGTTGTCTGTTTAATTACTTGATAGTAAACGGTTGGTGGTGTCAAACACGTTAAACAATTATCATATTGAGTTGCAGGTGTTGAGGTTATAAAGTTGTTATTTACTACTTGATAACCCACAGGTGGTATATAATTAGTAAATGAACCCAAATACGTGTAACATACGTTATTAATCTTAACAATTCTACCTGTGGTTAATGAGCCAGGTTGTTGTGTCTGAACAACAAGTTTGTTCTCAACACATGATTGGAATACAAAATTTGTCGTTGGTGCAACCGTAGGATTTGGTGTTGGTGAAGGAGTGAGAGTCGGTGTAGGTGTTAGAGATGATGTCATACTCGGTGTAGGTGTGATTGCACATATTGAACATGTTGTACCTGTATTGGTAATCTGTCCAAGATAAGCAGTTGCGGAACCATTTACATCTCTCTGATAAGTTAAACACTTAACTTCGTTATTTAAATAAGCTTGTATGGTTGTACCTGTAGATATAGTGAGACCATTATATTTTAAATTACCTGAAATGTAATATAATATTCCGCTATCACAATCACTTAATTCTTTTACATCAAAACAAACAAAATCACCACTGTCAATAACAAAATTAACAGTACCACCAGTATTAACTGTCCTAGCAAATGTAGGTGTTGGTGTTTGCGTTGGTGTTGGTGTAGGTTGTGGTGTTGACTCAATTACACTAACACTTGCTGAAAATCCTGCACAAGTGGAGTCAGTTGGTGTCGGAGTTGGCGATGTTGTTGGAGTAATCGATGGTGTTGGTAATGGTGTAGTTCCCGGAGTGTAATTACAATAAAAATCCGCATCAATAGTAATAGATGAACATGGGTCAACAGGAGCAGGACTACAACTACCGCTAAGAACTATAGTTGGGTCAAAATCAGGACATTCATCATCACAGAATGGTGATATAGGACCCGAACCTATACAATCACCAACATATGAATCACTTAAACACCAATTAGTTGATAACGTACTACCTGATTTATAAAATATATAACCAGGTAATGTACCACCCGTCCATGAAGGTTTACCATTATGTTGTTGATAATAATAATATGT